>ERZ501011.139-NODE-139-length-23157-cov-9.680634_pt1 | contig 23157 bp, 20 predicted proteins | sample MGYA00248833_ERZ501011 | MGnify/ENA primary metagenome ERZ501011 (study PRJEB25958, sample SAMN03398530) | human skin metagenome | study: EMG produced TPA metagenomics assembly of the Human Skin Microbiome Metagenome (human skin metagenome) data set. | reverse complement strand
GAGGTCGGCGGCCGACCTCGGCCGCACGTTCCGCAGACCCGTCGCCAGCGCATCGGCGAACTCCCGGCAGCTGGCGAAGCGCTCGTCCGGGGACTTCGCCATCGCACGCGCGATGACCGCGTCGGCGTCGGGCGAGAGTCCGGGCACGAGCTCGGAAACCCGCGGTACGGGTTCTTTCAGATGTGCTCCGATGACGGCGCCGTTGTCGCGGTCGTCGAAGGGCACGCGCCCGGTGAGCAGGTGGAAAGTGGTGGCCGCCAGCGAATACTGGTCGGTCCGGCCATCGAGTCGACGACCCGTCAGCTGCTCCGGGGACGCGTACGACAGCGTGGCGAGGACCGTGCCGACCGAGGTGAGCGCCTCGGTCTCGTCGGACAGTTTGGCGACCCCGAAGTCGGTCAGCAGGACCCGCTGCTCGTCGAACGACGAATCCTCGTCGACCTCGGCGAGCAGGATGTTGGCGGGTTTCACATCGCGGTGCAGCAGTCCGCGCCGGTTGGCGTGGTCGATCCCCCGCGCCACCTCCGACACGATGTGCACCACGCGACGCGGGGCGAGGCGGCCGCATCCGGCGAGTTCGCGCGCACAGTCGGTTCCCGGGACGTACTGCATGGCGATCCAGAGCAGATCGGCCTCCGCCGACTTGTCCGGCCTCGACGCCACCGGCACACTCGCACGTCCGCGGTTGAACACGGTGACGATGTTCGGGTGGTCGAGCGTGGCCGCGACCTCGGCCTCCCGCAGGAACCGCCGGCGAAAGTTGCTGTCCGTGAGCCCGGCCGAGGCCTTCAGCACCTTCAGGGCGTCGTACCGGGGCAGCTCCGGATGCCGGGCGAGGAAGACCGCACCCATGCCGCCGCTGCCGAGTACCCGTTCGACGCGGTACCCGGCGACGAGGGTTCCCGGCTCGAGCACTCCCCCAATCTAGCGGTGTGTCTCGGAAATAGTCGATCGAACGGCCTGGTCGCGCGAGGCATCAGGTTGCGCGCAGGACCTCGAGCGCGTGCTGCAGGTCCTCGGGGTATGACGAGGTGAACTCCACCTGTCGGCCGTCGGCCGGATGGGCGAACCCGAGCGACCGCGCGTGCAGCCATTGGCGTTCCAGACCCAGCTTCTTGGCCAGCACCGGATCGGCGCCGTACGTGGGATCACCGCAGCACGGATGGTGGAGGGCCGAGAAGTGAACCCGGATCTGGTGCGTGCGACCGGTTTCGAGGTGAACGTCCAGCAGCGACGCCGACGCGAACATCTCCAGGGTGTCGTAGTGGGTGACACTCGGTTTGCCGTTCGCGGTCACCGCGAACTTCCAGTCGTTGCCGCGGTGGCGGCCGATCGGCGCATCGATGGTCCCCGACGGCGGATCGAGGTGCCCCTGGACGAGCGCGTGGTAACCCTTGTGCACGGTCCGCTGTTTGAACGCCCGCTTGAGCAACGTGTACGCCCGTTCGGACACCGCGACCACCATGACCCCCGACGTGCCGACATCGAGACGGTGGACGATCCCTTGACGTTCGTGCGCTCCCGAGGTCGAGATCCGGAAACCCGCAGCCGCGAGGGCCCCGATGACCGTCGGGCCGCTCCAGCCCAGCGAGGGATGCGCGGCGACACCCACCGGCTTGTCGACGACGACGATGTCGGAGTCGTGGTAGATGACCTCGAGGTCCTCGACCGGGGTCGGCTCGACGCGCAGCGGCTCCTCCGGTTCGGGCAGCGTGACGTGCAGCATCGTGCCCGCGGCGAGTTTGTGCGACTTCCCCACCGCCACGCCGTCGACGACGACGTCGCCCTCCTCGGCGAGGGTGGCGACGACGGTGCGCGACAGCCCGAGCATCCGGGAGACACCGGCGTCCACGCGCATCCCGTCGAGGCCGTCGGGCACCGGCAGGAACCGCGATTCACGCATGCGCGCCGCCCTCGGTGCCGGCGGGGTCGCGCTGCTCGCGGCGGGCCGCCCAGCCCGTGCGGGTGCCGTCGTAGTCGAAACCGAGCGCGGAGAGGACGACCAGGAGGATCGCCCCGCACACCACGGCGGAGTCGGCGACGTTGAACACCGGCCACCACCCCACCGACACGAAGTCGACGACATGGCCCTGAAGTGGTTGCGGGGCACGGAAGATGCGGTCCGTCAAGTTGCCGATGGCGCCACCGAGCACAAGGGCCAGACCCGCCACCCACCACCAGGAGCGCAGCCGGCTGCTGTAGCGGATGATCACGAGCACGACCACCAGGGCGATGATCGACAGCACCCAGGTGTATCCGGTGGCCATGGAGAAGGCCGCGCCGCTGTTGCGGACCAGACGCAGCGTGACGAAGTCGCCGATGATCTCCACCGGGCGCATCGGGTCGATCGCGGCGACCGCGATCGATTTCGTCAGCTGGTCGAGTCCCAGGACCACGAGCGCGACGCCGAGCACCACGATCGTCGCCGTCGGCACCCGGCGGCCGGGACGTGCGGCGGCGTCGGTGTCGCCGGGTCGGCGGTCGGCCCCGGGTTCGACACGGTCGTGCGGGTCCACGTGCTCTCGATCCGTCAGGGGTTGGTCATCCACAGCATCATTGTCCACGACACGTCGAATACGCTGGCTACCCGTGTCCCCGCATCCCCGTCGCCTCCGGTCCGTCGTCTCGTCCATCGGGGCGGTGACCGCGCTGTCCGTACTGGTCGCGGGATGCGCATCGGGTCCCGACGAGACGCCCGGCGCTCCGGCGGCGAGCACATCGGCGGGCTGCAGCACCGACTCGCCGTCCCGCGCCGCCGGTGCGGCGCCGGTCCCGATCGCACCGGCGACGGTGACGATCGTCGACGCGGGAACCGGGGAGCGCCGCGTGCCGACGACTGCGCCGGACGTCGCCACCGCCCAGTCGGTGACCCTGGTGACGACCTCGGAGGTGGCGTCGCCGGGCACCTCGGACGCCCAGACCGTCGAGATGCCACTGACCGCGCGGTTCGGGTGCGCCGACCCCGCCGACCTCGAACTCGACCTCGGCACGGTCACGTCCCCCGACACGACGCTGAACGACGAACTGTCGGCGATGGCCGGCGCGAAAGCCGGTCTCACGCTCGGTCCGGGCCTGGCGCCGGTGTCGCTGCGGATCGCGCCGCCGGAGCCGGCCGGCGGCGAGGCGCGACTGGCGGTCGAGCAGGCGCTGGTGTCGGCGTTCAACGCCGCGGTCGTGCTCCCGACCGAACCGGTCGCGGTGGGTGCGACGTGGCGGAGCGAGCGGGTGATCGCGGCCGCGGCGACCGTCACCCAGACCATCGAGGCACGGCTCACCGGATGGGACGGCAACCGGCTGACCATCGAGTACACCGCCGACGAGACCCCGGTGAACTCGGTGTTCGCGATCCCCGGCGGCAGTGACAGCCTCACCATCAGCCGCTACAGCTACACCGGTCAGGGCTCGGTGACCGTCGACCTGACCCGCGGGCTGCCCATCGCCGGCGAGGCCACCTATCGGGGCGCTCGCGAGTTGGTCGGTGCGGACCCGAACCGGCCGCTGGTGCAGCGGACCGGACTGTCCGTCACCTGGCGCTGAACGCCGACGGCCCCGGGTCACCGACTTCGGTCGGCGACGCGGGGCCGCGGATCATGCTGTGCGGCGAGTGGTCAGCTCGCAGGAGCGCACATGGCGCTCTCGACCTGGTAGAGGCCGAGGAGGTTGCACACGGTCTCGTTCGAGAGCTTCCAGCGTCCGTCGTCGAAGACGATGGTCGACTCGGCGTTGGTCGGCGGGTTGCCCGCGGTCTCGATCCGGACCTTGACGCGAGCCTTGTTCGGGCCGGCGCTGATCACGGGGTTGACGAGGACCCAGTCGACGTCGGAGTTCTCGGCACGTGCCTTGACCAGCTCGTCGAAGATCGCCGGGTCCTTCTCCGAACCCTCGACCAGTTCGACCTTCTCGGCCCGCGGGATGTCGGGGTCGACAGCCTGGTCGACCATCTCGTTGAGGGCGGCGATCGACGGCGGGTTGCTGCCGTCGGTGATCTCGGAGCCGTCGCCGCTCGCGGCTGCGGTGTCGGTGCTGGTGAGCGTCGGTGCGGGCGGCGCGTCGCTGTCGTCACTCCCGCAGGCCGCGACGGTGGTCATCAACGCGGCCGCGATCATGGTCGCGCCCAGGAATTTCCGATACTTCAACGATCTCCCTCACTGTGTTCTCGGGCATGGGGTGCGCCGGCGGGCGCTCTCGTACCGCGATGCCGGACGTGTCTGCCGGGTTCGACCCGACCGGACGTGTCTGCCGGGGTGTACCCCCAGCCGGACGTGTGTGCCGGGTTCCCCCCGGCGACGGCCCACACCACTATGCCAAACGGCGGGCACCAGGGGTCCCCGGTGCCCGGCGACACGCGACGACGATCCGCCCGGCCGGCGGCGCCGAGCAGGCAACGCTTGACGGGCCGACAGGGTTCCGGTGACCCTTGGGCACCATGACAGGCACCCCGCCCGCGGCCACCGGAGTCACCGTGCTGATCAGCACCGGAGGCACGATCGCCGCCCAGACCACCGACGACGGCGCGATCCCGGCGCTCGGCTCGGCCGCTCTCCTCTCCGCCGCCGGGACGATCACCACCGGGACCGGGGACATCGGGACCGGGGACGACGGGACGTCGCGCACTCCGTCGGCGATCCGCACCGTCGACCTCATGTCGGTGGACAGTTCCGCGATGACCGTCGCCGACCAGTTCGCGGTGGTCCGCGCGATCGCCGACGCGCTTGCCGACCCCGCCGTTCGCGGTGTGGTGGTCACGCACGGGACCGACACGATGGAGGAGACGGCCTACCTCGCCGACCTGTACGCCGCCGACGAGCGGCCGGTCGTGTTCACCGGGGCCATGCTGCCGTCTGATTCCCCCCGCGCCGACGGGCCGTCGAATCTCGCCGCCGCGTTGGCCGCGATCGACGACCCGGCCACTCGCGGTCGAGGAGTCCTCGTGGCCATGGGTGGCCGGCTCCTGCCGGCACGCGGGTTGTTCAAGGTCTCCACCACCGACCCCGCGGCCTTCGACACCGTGCAGGGCACCGGTCGGGCCGACGACCCGCCGGTGCCGCGACGAGTGCTCGCCGGACCGGTACCAGTGGGCCGGCCGGCACGCGTCGACGCCTTCACCCTCTACCCGGGCGTGTCACCGGGACTGATCGCCGCGTCGGTCGCACAGAACGCCGCCGGCGTGGTCCTCGCGGCGACCGGCTCCGGGAACACCCACCCGGACATCACCGCCGAGGTGGCACTCGCCGTCCAGCGCGGGGTGACCGTCGTCGTCACCAGCCGCGTCCCGTACGGCGAGGTGACCGCGACCTACGGCGGGGGCGGCGGCGCGGTCGATCTGCGGCGGGCCGGGGCGATCGTGTCACCCTGGCTGCGCGCACCGCAGGCGCGCATGGCGCTCATCGCACTGCTGACCTCGGGTCACGATCTCGGATTGATCACCAATTTCTTTGTCGCACAACAGGACTGAGTGCTGACACCGGCACCCGCCGGGTGGCGGTCACGGCCGGTCGATACCGTGCCCGATCGGTCAACCGTCGCCGGGAAGATCCCACTCGAGGCTGTCGAGCGGATCCGCCGGACGGAGGTTCGGATCGTCGACCGGAAACGTGCGCGTGCGCCCCGGCCCGCTCGTGCGGGTCTCGAATCGCACGGTCACGACCCCGTGTCCACTCCCCTGAACCCAGCCGTGCCCGTGGTCGGGGTGGGTCACGTCGGCGCCGGGGCCGAAGCGGCCGACCGGCATCGAACTCCCTCCCGGCGCGAACCGCGGGGGTTCGGGCGCCGAGTCAGCTATCTGGACGGCCGACGCCTCGGCCCCGGCCGGGTCCGGTGACGTCGCCACCTCGGCGCGACCCCCTTCTTCCGCACCGTGGCCTGCGGCGGTGTCGTGGTGGGTGGTCTCGACATCGGCCGGTCCCTCGCTGCCCAGCTCGTCGAAGAGGGCGTACTGCTGCACCGCGGTCAACCCCGAGAAGCTGACGCCGACAAGGCGAATCGCCCCGATGGAACGCGGATCGAGCGCGAGCCGCTGCGCCGTCCGCTCGAGGTCGTCGAAGTCGGTGGTGGCCGCCGCGGTCGTCGCCGAGCGCGTCAGGATCGACATGTCGGATCTCTTCAGTTTCAGTACGACGGTGCGCGCTCCCCGGCCGTCGGTGAGCAGTCGGCGGTGAGCGCCGGCGGCAGCCTTGCGGATGGCGGGACGCAGCGCGTCGAGTTCGACGATGTCCTCGGCGAAGGTGGACTCGGCGCTGATCTGCTTCGAGGAGGCACGTTCGGCGACCGGCCGGTCGTCGATGCCGTGGGCAAGGCGATGCAGCGCGGGACCGACGGTGGCGCCCAGCACGGAGGCCACCTCGACCGGCGACATCGCCGCGAGGTCACCGATGGTCGCGATCCCCAGCCGCGCCAGCCGATCGCCGGACACGGGCCCGATGCCCCACAGCTTGCGGACCGGGAGCGAATGCAGGAACTCGAGCTGACCGGACGGCGGGATCACCATCACCCCATCGGGTTTGGCCATCCCCGAGGCGATCTTCGCGAGTTGTTTGCCGCTTCCGAGCCCGACCGACGCGGCGAGTCCGACCTCGCTCCGGATCCGGGATCGGAGCTCCTCGGCGAACTCGCCGGCCGCGTCGACGGTCGCCCCCGCGAGTTCTTCCGGCTCGCCGAACGCCTCGTCGAACGACAGCGTCTCGATGACCGGAACCGCTTCGCGCACAATGGCGAAGACACGTTTGCTGACCGTGCTGTACACCGATCCGCGCGGCGGGATGACCACGCCGGTCGGCCCGATGAGCCGACGCGCCTGGTGCATCGGCATCGCCGAGCCGGCACCGAACACGCGCGCCTCGTAGCTGGCGCCGGCGACCACCCCGCGCCCACCGGACCCGCCCACCAGTACCGGGCGGCCGCGCAGCGTCGGGCGGGTGAGCTGTTCGACGGAGGCGAAGAACGCGTCCATGTCGAGGTGCATCACCCAGCGCGGGCTGCGTTCGGACCCCCGCCCCGACACCGCACCGACCGGGCGCGACGGTTCGGGTTCGAGGCGTGACACCTCACCGAGTCTAGTGAGCAGCGGTGACGGCGAAGACGGGGATCAACCCGGCGTGGGCGGCGAGATCCTCGTCCGACGAGGCGAGCGCGAGGCCCGCGGGCAGGAACCGCCCGACCTCCCACCCCCAGCGGCGCAGGTACTCCCGGATGACCGGCGGGCGAAGCGCGGGGTCGATTTCGGTGAGGGTGACGACGGCCCGACGTCGGCCACGGCGGAGTTCCACCGTGCCGGCCACGCGCGCGTTGCGCACCCACTGCGTGTCGCCCCGGACGGCCACCAGGTACTCCGCCCCGTCGAGCCGCAGGACGTTGACCGGGACTCGCTGCGGCGTGCCGGTCTTCCGGCCGACGACGGTGAGCGTCTGCGCCCCGGCCAGGTTGACCCCGCGGTCGGCGAGCCAGCGCACCGCGCGGTTGAAGGCGGCGTCGAATCCGCTGGGGGCTTTGTAGTGGGTGGTCGCGGTCAATGATGGGCCTTTCGTCGCGGTGGCACTTTCGAGAGCAGTGCTCTCGAAATCGAGTATGCAGCCACGCCGCCAGGAAATCAAGAGCACCGCTCTCGGTTTGTGGCAGGATCGTCGCCATGGCCACCGGACGAACCCGCGCGGAGAACCGCGCGATGATGACCGACGAGATCCGTCGACTGGGACGCGAACACCTGACCACCTACGGCGCCGCCGGGCTCTCGTTGCGCGCCATCGCGCGCGACTTGGGCGTCGTCTCCTCGGCGGTGTACCGGTACGTCCCGAGCCGTGACGAGTTGCTGACCATGTTGCTGGTGGAGGCCTACACCGATGTCGCGGACGCCGTCGATGCCGCGGCCGATTCCATTGCCACCTCCCGACGGCGCGATCGACTCGCGGCCGCGGCCGGGGCAGCGCGGACCTGGGCTCTCGCCGAGCCATCCCGCTGGGCGCTGATCTACGGAAGCCCGGTGCCCGGCTACTCCGCCCCCGGCGAGCGGACCATCGGGCCCGGCACACGCATTCCCGTGCGGCTCCTCCGCGAGTGCTCGGCCGCCCACGCCGAAGGCCTGCTACGCGCCGACCTCCCCTCTCCCACAACGGATGTCGCCGCGGACATGGACGCGATCCGCGACGAGTTCGACCTCGACACACCCGCCGCGGTCCTGGCCGCGGCCACCACGTTGTGGGCCGTACTCGTCGGCGCGATCAGCCTGGAGACCTTCGGCCAGTACGGGACCGACACCTTCGCGCATCCCGAGCAGCTGTTCCGGCTCCAGATCGAGCAGACACTGTCGGGCCTGTTCGCCTGAGATCGGACAGAGTGCGGTATTCGTACCGGTTTCCGGTACAGATCCCGCACTCCGCGCGGTGGGTGGATCAGCGGGTGACCGGCCGACGGAGCTCGACCCCGACGAGCTTGTCGGGGTTGCGCATCACGTAGATGTCGACGATCAGGCCATCGACGACGCGGAGGGTGATCGCGGTCTGCAGCCGGCCGTCGAAGTAGAGGATCATCCCGGGCTGACCGTTGAAGACCACGAACTCGGCGCGGTAATCCTCGAGCACGGCACCGATCCGGGCGAACCCCGAGAGCACCCGCATCACCGCGGGCGCCCCGCGCATGGGCTGCCGTACCGCGGTGGTCTTGCCGTTGCTGTCCGAGGTCAGCACCACCTCCGGTGCCATGAGGGCGATGAGGGCGTCCGCGTCGCCCGACTCGGCCGCGTCGAGGAACGTCTCGACGACCTCCGCGGCGCGGGCACGGTCCATCGGATCGAACCGGGGGCGCCGACGCTCGACGAACGACCGGCCTCGTTCCGCGAGCATCCCCACCTCGTCGGGCGTCCAGGACAGCATCGTGGCGATCGTGTCGTCGGCGAATCCGAAGACCTCACGCAGGACGTACACCGTCCGCTCAGCGGGCTCGAGTTCTTCCAGAACGAGCAGCATCGCGGTCGACGCGAACTCCGCAAGACCCGCGTCGGCGAGGACGTCGCCGTCGAACCGGATGGGATCGGGCAGCCAGGGTCCGACGTAGTCCCCGGCAACACGTCGACGCGCGGTCAGCGTCTCGAGCGCGCGCCGGGCGACCTGCGCGATGAGGTGCGCTCGGGCCGACCCGGGGCCGAACGCGTCCACCGGCGCGCTCGCCGGATGATCCCAGAGACAGTGTCGGACAACATGATCGGCGTCCACAGCCGAGCCCAGGATCTCGTAGGCCACCGTGAACAGCAGCGGTTCGAACGCGGCGGATCGCGCCGGGATCGGGTCCACGTCCATGCGGGTCATCGGGGTCTGCCCCCTCGTAGATGGTTCGGGCGGCGAACGACGCGCTCGGGTGTGTGCTCACCCTCCGGGGCCGGGTCGCGGCAGTCTCCACACCGTACGTGGCGCTGCACCACCAGGGTGCGACTGTTGCGATCGGTGTCCCAGATCGTATCGTCCGACCTCCCCGCGCGGCCGACGACGACGACACCGCGCGGACACCCGGCCGGGATGTCCGCGCGGTGCCCGGGTCAGCGGATCAGTTCGCCTTCGCCACGTCGGCGGTCACACCGTCGCCCAGTTCGATGCTGCCCGCGTCACCATCGCCGGTCACGTCGAACCGCACCGCGAGCACCTCGCCGGCGATCAGGTCGGCGTGCGTCCTCGCCCAGTCCAGACGTTCGGCCGGTACGACGAGTCGCACCGTGATCCGGTCGGAGACGTCCAGTCCCAGGGTGCGGCGCGCATCCTGCAGCTCGCGAACCCGGTCCTTCGCCCACCCCTCGGCCTCGAGTTCGGGCGTGACCGCCGTGTCGAGGACGACCAGGCCGTTCCCGCCCGGCAGCTCCGCGGTCGAGTCCGGTTCGACGGCCACCAGCCGGCGGGTGAACTCCCCGTCGTGGAGTTCGATGCCGTCGGCGACGACGACCTCGGACCCGTCGGCGCCCTCGCCCGCAGTCCAGTTGCCCGACTTCACCGCCTTGATCGCACGCTGCACGTCCTTGCCCAGGCGGGGTCCGGCGGCACGGGCGTTGACCGCGATCTCGTAACGTCCGTACTCGCTGGCATCGGTCGCCAGAGTCACGTCCTTGACGTTCATCTCGTCCTTGATCAGGTCGACGAACGGCTCGAGCGCGGCCGCGGTCGGCGAGGCCACCGTCAGCCCCGACAGGGGCAGCCGGACCCGCAGCTTGTTGGCCTTGCGGACGCTCGACGCCGTCGAGCACACCGCCTGGACCTGGTCCATCGCCATGACCAGGTCGGCATCGGCCGGCAGCTCATCGCTCGTCGGCCAGTCCGTCAGGTGCACCGAACGCTCCCCGGTGAGACCCCGCCAGATGGCCTCGGTCGCCAGCGGGAGCAGCGGCGAGGCCAGCCGGCAGGCTACCTCGAGCACGGTGTACAGGGTGTCGAAGGCGTCGGTGTCCTCGTCCTGGCCGGCCCAGAAGCGTGCCCGGGAACGACGCACGTACCAGTTGGTGAGCGACTCGACGAACTCACGGAAGGCGTCGCACGCCCCCGCGATGTCGTAGGTGTCGAGCGCCGCGGTCATCGTGTCGCGGGTCGTCGCCAGCTTGGCCAGGATGTAGCGGTCGAGCACGTGCTGCGAGTCGGTCCGCCAGGTCGCCGGGCGCTCGGCGTAGAGCTGCAGGAAGCTGTAGGCGTTCCACAGCGGCAGGAGCGCCTGACGCACCCCTTCCCGGATGCCTCGCTCCGTCACGACGAGGTTGCCGCCGCGCAGGATCGGCGAGGCCATCAGGAACCATCGCATCGCGTCCGATCCGTCGCGATCGAAGACCTCGTTGACGTCGGGGTAGTTGCGCTTCGACTTCGACATCTTCTGCCCGTCGTCACCCAGCACGATCCCGTGCGCAGCAACGGTTTTGAAGGCCGGCCGGTCGAACAGCGCGGTGGCCAGCACGTGCAGCGTGTAGAACCAGCCACGGGTCTGCCCGTTGTACTCGACGATGAAGTCGCCCGGGTTGTGGGCCGGGGCGTGCGCGGAGTCACCACCGTCGAACCAGTCGCGGTTCTCGAACGGATAGTGCACCTGGGCGAACGGCATCGAACCCGACTCGAACCAGCAGTCGAGGACCTCGGGCACCCGACGCATGGTCGACTTCCCGCTCGGGTCATCGGGATTGGGCCGGGTGAGTTCGTCGATGAACGGCCGGTGCAGGTTGTCCGGACGCACCCCGAAGTCGCGCTCGAGGTCGTCGAGCGAACCGTAGACGTCGACGCGCGGGAACTCCGGGTCGTCGGACACCCAGACCGGCAGGGGCGCACCCCAGTACCGGTTGCGGCTGATGTTCCAATCCCGGGCGCCTTCGAGCCACTTGCCGAACTGTCCGTCCCGGATGTGTTCGGGCACCCACGTGATCTGCTTGTTCAGTTCGACCATGCGGTCGCGGAACTGCGTCACCGCGACGAACCACGACGGCACCGCCATGTAGATCAGTGGCTGGCCCGACCGCCACGAGTGCGGGTAGGAGTGCTCGATGGTCTCATGGCGGAGGATCCGGCCGGTTTCCTTCAGGTCCTTGATGATCACCGGGTTGGCGTCGAACACCATCAGACCCTCGTACGGCGGGACCTGCGCGGTGAAGCGTCCGCCCGGGTCGAGCGGTTGCACCACCTCGATGCCGTTGGCGGTCGCGAGGTCCATGTCCTCCTCGCCGAAAGCCGGTGCGAGGTGCACGATCCCGGTGCCGCTGTCGGTGGTCACGTAGTCGCCCAGCAACACGCGATGGGAGTTCGGATGGCCGGCGAAGAAGTCGAAGGGAGGCGCGTACGACAGGTCCTTCAAATCCGCACCGCGGTGCGTACCGAGCACCTCCGGATCGGCGATCTCCTTGGCGTACGCACCGAGCAGCGCCTCGGCCAGCAGGTATTCCCGGCCGTCGGCGGCCTTCACGTGGACATAGGTGACCTCGGGGTTCACCGCGATCGCGAGGTTGGACGGCAGGGTCCACGGCGTCGTCGTCCAGATCAGCGCGTTGACTCCGTCGAGCGAGGCCAGCGGACCGTCGGGCACCCGCAGCGGCATCGTGACGGTGACCGCCGGGTCCTGCCGCATCCGGTAGGCATCGTCGAGCTTGGACTCCTGGTTGGACAACGGCGTCTGCTCGTACCAGCTGTAGGGCAGCACCCGATAGCCCTGGTAGATGAGCCCCTTGTCGTAGAGCGCCTTGAACGCCCACATCACCGACTCCATGAAGTCGAGATCGAGCGTCTTGTAGTCGTTGTCGAAGTCGACCCAGCGGGCCTGGCGGGTCACGTAGTCACGCCACTCCCCCGTGTACCGCAGCACCGAGTCGCGGCAGTACTCGTTGAACTTCGCCATGCCCATCTTCTCGATCTCCGACTTGTCGGTGATCCCGAGCTGGCGTTCGGCCTCCAGCTCGGCAGGCAGACCGTGTGTGTCCCAGCCGAATCGGCGGTCCACCTTCTTGCCACGCATGGTCTGGTACCGGGGTACCAGATCCTTGACGTAACCGGTCAGCAGGTGACCGTAGTGCGGCAGGCCGTTCGCGAACGGCGGACCGTCGTAGAAGACGAACTCCTCGGCGTCGGCCCGGTTCTCGATCGACGCGGCGAAGGTCGAGTCGGAGTCCCAGTACTGCAGGACCCGCTGTTCCACGGACGGGAAGTCGGGGGCGCTGCGCCCGGTGCCCCCGGTCATGTCGACCTTGGGATACACCCGCCCGGACTGAGTGGGGGCGGACTGGGTGGGGTCGGTCGCGTCGCTCACGGCTCGTCTCCTCGTGCCTGGTGATGTCTCATCGGCACGGGGACGCACACCGGAGGTCTGCGCGGTACCACCCCGCTTGCGTCGGAGATCCGACGCCACTCGACGAATCGCGACGGTCGATGACCGTACGATCCTGTGGCTGTAACGGGCCACGCCCGCCCGGTTCTACTGGGAGTCACGCATTCGCACCGTCCACTGGACGCCGCACTCGATGACACCGTTCTTCCGGGTGCTCCCCGGTGATGGCCGGATCAACGCGTGAACCAGTGTAGCGACGACCGACCCGGTCGGGCCAATGGGTTCTCGACCGGTGCGCGGCCACCCGGGTGCGCTCAGTCCGGCGGCGGATGCCAGTTCGGATCAAGCGGATCGAAATCCGCACGCCGACGACGCGGCGCGGACTCATCGGGACTTGTTGTCCAGTCGTCCGGGCCGGCGGCGTCGCCGCCCGGCACGTCGTCGGGGGCCCACCCCGAGGACTGCGGGTCGAACGGACGCGGAGCCGACGGCGGGCCGACCGGAGGCCGTTGGCCCGTCGGAGGCGGGCTGGCTTGCGGAGGACCGAATTGCCCCTGCTGCGGCCGGGCCTGCTGTTGAGTACACGACTGTTGACCGACACCGGGTTGGCGACTCTGCGGTCCCACGCCGGGCGGTCGGGAACCCGGCGGCGGACCGGGGCGACCACCGGCGACATCGACACCGGTGGGCGGGGCCCCGCGGGGCGGCCCGTCACCACTCGGACTGTCGCCGCCGACCGAACGCAGATAGTCCTCGAGGTTGCCCTCACGACGCTCGGGAGCAGGTCGATTCGGCGGGACCGAACCAGCGGGCGCGGCCATTCCGGGGTCGAAGGCCCCGGGCCGATAGCCGGCGGGCTCGGAATCGCCGACACCGGGGGCGTCGGCGGCGGGGTACCGACGCGTCGGTGCATCGGCGCCGCGATCGCCGTCCGAGTCGTGCCCGGTGACAGCGTCGTCATCGGCGTCGTGCGACGGATCGGTGTCGCGACCGGCGCCCGGGACCATGTCTTCCAGTGACCGGGCCGCTTCGCCCTTGCGACCGGCGAACACGTCCACCAGGAGGAAGCCGAGGCCCACCAGACAGACCACGATGCAGGCCACGGCCAGCCACACGGTCCCGGTGATGAGACCGAGGATGAGCAGCACGAACCCCAGAAGGGTCGCGGCCAGCGCCAAGGTCAGCACATCACCAGCCTAGTGCGCACCGATCCGCCCAGGTCAGCTGGGTGAGTAGCTGCTGAATCCACCGTTACCCGGATCGTTCGAGAACGACTGATCGGGTCGGCCGCCCTCGACAGGCGCCGCGCTGCCACGCTGCTGGAGTTCCTCGAGCTGGGATTCGAGGTAGGTCTTCAGACGCGTACGGTACTCGCGCTCGAAGGTCTTGAGCTGCTCGATCCGGCCTTCCAGCACACCGCGCTGCTGGTTGATCGTGCCCATGATCTCGCTGTGCTTGCGCTCGGCGTCGCTCTGCAGGGCATCGGCACGTTCCTGTGCCTGCCGCAACTGCGCCTCCGATCGCGTCTGGGCGTCGGCGAGGATCGCCTCCGAGCGCTGCCGGGCATCGGCGAGCATGGCATCGGACTTGGTCTGCGCCTCGGAGACCAGCGTGTCGGCGCGCGTCTGGGCGTCGGACAGCATCGCGTCGGCGTCGGCGCGTGCGCTGCCGGTGAGCCGGTCCGCGGTGTCCTGGGCGAGCGCGAGAACGCGTGCGGCACGCACGTTGGCGTCGTCGTTGGTCGCCTGCGGTGCCGGCGTCGGCGCCGGGGCGGGCGGCTCGGGTGCCGCGGCGGGCTTGGCGAACATCTGGGTCCGGTCGTCCGCCTGGGCGCCACCACCGGAACGGGCATCGGCGAGCTCGCTCTCGAGCTCCTCGACGCGCTGCTTGAGGTCGGTGTTCTCTTCGATCAGCCGTGCGAGTTCGGCTTCGACGAAGTCGAGGAACTGATCGACCTCGTCCTCGTTGTAACCGCGCTTACCGATGGGCGGTTTGCTGAACGCGACGTTGTGCACATCAGCTGGAGTCAGCCGCATGTCGGTTCCCCTCATGTCTGGTGGTGAACTTGTGTTCAGTTGGCGGGCCGTCCAACCCGGATCGCGCGACGGTGAGTCGTTCGACCGATACAGGTTGTCACTAACTATTCATACCAGTCAAAAATTGTAACTGGCGTCCAATCCTGTCACACGCGAACCGTTGGTCGCATCTCTGCGATGCGCTGTTGAAATGAAACAGTCATCCGAAGATGACTTATAACGGTAGACCATCTGCCTAACGCGGGGTACCCGCCGCCCGATCGGGTGCGCCCGCAGGGGACGGGCCCTTCGTGACGCGCCCTCCGCAAGCTCGGGCGCTCCTCAGGGAGCAGGGGGATCAGGGGCGGACGAGGTGTCCGGCGATCGCGAGCGACTCGGCCAGGGCGTCGGCGCGTAGGCCGTTGACGATATTCATGCCGATGATCACGACGAGCATCACGATCATGAGCGACAGGTCGAGCCGGATGGGACCGAGTGGGATCGGGGGGAGAACGCGACGCAGCGCCTTGATCGGGGGGTCGGTCACGGTGAAGACCATCTCGATGACGACCACCGCGATCCCGGTGGGACGCCACTCACGCGCGAAGGTCCGGACCAGTTCGACCACCAGCCGGCCCAGGAGGAGCAACCAGAAGATCAGCAGGATGTAGTACAAGACGCTCAACAAAATCGCAGCCACGCGTCAAGAGTGCCTGAACATCTCGGACGACGGCGAACCGAGGTACCCGACGCCGGTCAGGAGTGGTTGTAGAAGCCCGTCTCGGCGATCTTGCGGCGGTCTTCGGGCGACACGTCGACGTCGGCGGGCGACAGCAGGAACACCTTGGTGGCCACCTTGTCGAACGATCCGCGCAGCGCGAACGCAAGACCCGCGGCGAAGTCGACGAGGCGCTTGGCGTCGTCGTTGCTCATGTCGACGAGGTCCATGATGACCGGGTTGCCGTCGCGGAAACGCTCCCCGATGGTACGGGCCTCGCTGTAGTCCGACGGGCGCAGCGTGGTGATCTTCTGCAGCGGGCTGTCGGCGAAGACGCGCTCGAGTTCGCGGGGGTCGGCACCCATCGACCGCGGCGCGGTGGCGGCGCGCAGGGCCGCACTCGACGAACGCTGCAGCGGTTCGAGGCGGGCGGGTGCCCGCATCGGCCCCTCGCCCACCGCGCGACTGCCGGCGTAGGCGAACTCCGCCGCGTACTCCGGGGCCAGGTCGAAGCCGGCATCGTAGTGGCGGTCGGACAGCTCGTCGCGGTACGCGATCTCGTCGCGGTAGCCGGCGTCCCGGAACGACGGCTCGTATCCGGGATCGTAGGAGGAGTCGCCGTAGTAGTCGTCACGGTAGGCGCGCTCACGAGACCGCTCACGCAGCGGCGGGGCCGACTCCTCGAGGTAGTCGTCCTCGTACTCGCTGGGCGGCACCATGCCGAAGTAAGCCTTGAACTTCTGCATCGTGGTCATTGACGGCCTCTCTGGTAGTGCGACGCCGGTTGCTGCCGTGCCGGATGGTGCATCTGTGGTCAGTGAGCTAACTGCGCTTCGTGTGTCACTTGGTTCTGGTGTTACCAATGTGATTACTGAGAGATTAGCGGCCGATCGCCCATGATCGCGGTTCCGACACGCACGCATGTCGAGCCCGCGGCGACCGCCTCCTCCATGTCCCCGGACATGCCCGCGGACAGTTCGACGGCGGCGTCGAATCGCCCGCGGAACGCCTCGTGGATGCGTGCGGCCTCGGCCATCCAGTGCCCGGGTTCGCCGTCCAGCGGGGCGATGACCATGAGCCCGCGCAACCGCAGTGAGTCGGCCTCGACGACCCGCTCGGCCAGAGCCGGGAGATCGTCTTCGACGACGCCGCCGCGCTGCGGATCGCCGTCGAGGCTGACCTGGAGCAGGATGCCGAGCGGATCGGCGCGCTCACCCTCGTCCAGGGCCGCGACGGCGGCACGGTCCAGGGCGTCGACGACCTTCGGGCGGTCGACGGAGTGCACCGCGCGCGCCCACCGCGCCACCGACCGGGCCTTCTTGGACTGCACCGAACCGATCATGTCGAAGACGGGGACGTCGCCGGGCTCCGGGGACTCCCAGTCCCCCAGCACCTCTGCCACCTTCCGGCCGGCCTCGGGTTCGCGCGACTCGCCGAACGCGCGCTCCCCCAGCTGCAGCAGCCGACGGACGTCATCCGCGGGAAAGAACTTCGTGACCACGAGGAGCTGACAGGAGCCCGCCGGCCGATGGGCGGCCTCGACCGCGGCGTCGAGGCGCCGACGCACCGCGGCCAACCGTTCCCCCAGCTCGGCGGTGCGCGCATCAGATGACCCGGTCATGTCCCCATCCTTCTCGCCACCGGGTCACTCCCCGAGCGGGCGCCGCTCACCGGGTGCATCGTCGCCGTGTGCATCGCCATCGGGGTCCATCCAGATGACCGAGGCCAGGCGGCCCGTGGGTGCGCCCCGGCGATGACTGAACAGGCTCGGGTCGGCGATGGTGTCCCGCGGGTCGACCGCGACTCCGGCGACGCCGGCCTCGAGCAACTGCCGCCGCAAGCCGGCACGCAGGTCGAGACCGGCCGTGCCCTTCTTGGTACGCACGGCGCTGCCCGGCAGATGTTTCTCTACGTCGGCCTGCATGTCGGCGGGCACCTCATAGTGGTCTCCGCTCGCGGCAGGACCGAGGAAGGCGCCGATGGACCCGATCCGGGCGCCGAGTTCGACCATTGCGCGCAGGGTGGCGGGCACGATGCCGATCCGGGCGCCGACGCGGCCCGCATGGACCCCCGCGATCACACCGGCGTCGTCGTCGCTGAGGAGTACCGGGACGCAGTCGGCGGACAGCACGGCGAGGGCGAGACCGGGCGTGGTCGTGACCAGCGCGTCGGTGGCGGGCACCGGCTCGGGAACCGGTCCGTCGACCACGGTGACGTTGCGACTGTGGATCTGTTCCATCCAGACCACCGACCCGGCCGCCACCCCGATCTGCTCGGCCAGCCGAATCCTGTTCGCCGCCACGGCTTCCGGATCGTCTCCGACGTGATCACCGAGATTGAACGAATCGTACGGTGACACCGAGACCCCGCCGGCACGGGTGGTGATGACACGACGCACCCGCATGCGCGGGCTCAGCGCTTCATGAACGACGGCACGTCGACATCGTCGTCGTCGAGCCGAACGGTGTTGCGGCGGGGCGGCTCCGGCTCCTGCTCGAACGGATCGCCCGCGCCCTTCGGCATGTCCCCGAAGAGCGGATCGTTCTTCGGCGGCGACGCCACGGCGCCGGCCTGGCCCTGACCGACCGCGGAACGCCCCGCGGCGGCCGGGACGTCGGTCCGCTTCTTGGGTGAGCCACCGTCGAAGCCGGCGGCGATGACCGTGACCCGGACCTCGTCACCGAGGTTGTCGTCGATCACCGTGCCGAAGATGATGTTGGCGTCCTCGTGCGCGGCCTCCTGCACCTGGGTCGCGGCGTTGTGGATCTCGAACAGACCCAGGTCGCTGCCACCGGCGATCGAGATCAGCACACCGCGGGCGCCTTCCATCGAGGCCTCGAGCAGCGGCGAGTTGATCGCGGACTCGGCGGCCTTGCGCGCACGCTCCTCGCCGCGGGCCGAACCGATGCCCATCAGCGCGCTGCCGGCATCGCTCATGACGCCCTTGACGTCGGCGAAGTCGACGTTGATCAGGCCCGGCGTGGTGATGAGGTCGGTGATGCCCTGCACGCCGTTGAGGAGCACCTCGTCGGCACTGCGGAACGCGTCCATCAGGCTGACCTGTGCGTCGCCGAGCTGCAGCAGACGGTCGTTCGGGATCACGATCAGCGTGTCGCAGGACTCGCGCAGAGCGGTGATGCCCGCCTCGGCCTGTCCGCCGCGCCGCTTGCCCTCGAAGGCGAACGGCCGGGTGACCACGCCGACGGTGAGCGCACCGAGCTTCCGCGCGATCGACGCGACCACGGGTGCACCACCCGTTCCGGTCCCGCCGCCCTCGCCCGCGGTCACGAAGACCATGTCGGCGCCCTTGAGCAGTTCCTCGATCTCGTCGCGCGCGTCCTCGGCGGCGCGGCGACCGACCTCGGGATCGGCACCGGCGCCGAGACCCCGTGTCGAGTCGCGCCCGACATCGAGCTTGACGTCGGCGTCGCTCATCAACAACGCCTGGGCGTCGGTGTTGATCGCGATGAACTCGACTCCCTTGAGTCCCTGTTCGATCATGCGGTTGACGGCATTCACGCCGCCACCGCCGATGCCGACGACCTTGATGACGGCCAGGTAGTTGTGCGGTGGCGTCATGCGCTCGCCTTCCTTGTGTGGTCGATCTCGTTGTTCGAGTTCTGGTCTCGATATGTCCTGTGTGAACCGGCCGGTCCACGTCCCGCTCGCGACAAACCCTAAACCTGAACCATAGATTTAGAGTTATGTCAAGTAACTCGTTGTGGTGATGACGCTAGGCATCGCGGGCCCCGGTATCCAGATCCGCGCTCGGCGTGTCGGGAAGTCGTGGCGAAATCCGCCGGAACCCTCAGCTTTTCGCCGCCCCACGGGGGTCGTCCGGTTCCGTCACGCGGGTCCGCCTCACCCCGACCGGTGATTTCGGGGTCGGCCGGATCCGGCGTGCGTCACCGATAGGCCGGGAACTCGGGACTCGACACGTTGTACATCCGCGCCTCGCGGGTGAGCAGATGCGTCAGTGTGCGGGCCTTCTCGGCGCCGCGGTCGCTGTCCCCCCACACCACGGTGCGCTTCTCCGACAGCGTGAACTCGATGTCGACCGGCGAGGTCGCGGTCACCCGGATGACCTGCCGCGCCAGCGATTCGGGCAAGCCCGCCACCGCCGCGATGGTCTCCCTGGTGGTCGGGTCCGCCGGCCCCGGGTTCGGGGTGTCGAGAACCGGGAGCTTGAGCACCTCGGGCGGGACGCCCTGCGTGCGGTCGTAGTCGAGGAACGCCACCCCGGACTTGTCGAGCACGTGGACGTCGTCGCCGTTGTTCACGATCACGACCGGGACCCGCTCGACGACGGTGATGGTCAGCGACGAGGGGTAACTCCGCTGCACGCGCGCCGATTCGACGGACGGGATGGTGGCGACGCGCTGCGCGACCGCCCGGGTGTCGACCTGCAGCAGCGGGGTGCCCGACGGCACTGCCGCGACCCGCAGGATCTCGTCGGCCGGAATCGACCCGTTGTCGCGGACGTCGGTGCCGCGCACCGACATCAGCGGCGTGAGGTAGGCGATGAGCACCAACCCGACGCCGGCCGCGACCACCATGAGCGTGCCGAGGACCACGCGCGACCGGCGGCGCTGCGGCCAGCGGATCACGACACCCGCCCCGTCCGGCCGTCGGAGTCCGCCGGGCCGTCGGTCGGAGTCGCGCCCGAACCCGTCACGGTGGCGGTGTCGGCGGTCGTCGAGGCCGAGGCCAGGGCGTCGAGGATCTCCGGACCCTGCATGGTGATGTCGCCCGCCCCCAGGGTCAGCACGACATCCCCGGACCGCGCCAGTCGCGCGACCTGCGCGGCCAGCCGCGACAGGTCCGGGGCGAAAATCCCCGGCACGGTCAGCTTGTCCGAGATCGTGCGCCCGCTGACCCCCGGGATCGGGGCCTCACGGGCCCCGTACACATCGGCGACGACGACTGCGTCGGCGAGGTCGAGAGCAGCGGCGAACTCGTCGGCGAACTCGACGGTCCGCGAGTAGAGGTGCGGCTGGAACACCGCGATCACGCGCCCGCGCGAACCGCTCGGCCCGCCGCGGGCGGACACCATGTCCTGCGCCGCCGACAACACGGCCCGCACCTCGGTCGGGTGGTGGGCGTAGTCGTCGATGACCTCGACGCCGCCGCGCCGGCCGCGGAACTCGAAGCGGCGGTGGACACCGCCGAACGCGCCGATCCCGGCCACGATGCCGTCGAGCCGCCCGGCCCCGGTCGATGCGTCGGATGTCGCGACGCCGGGCTGCGCACCCACCCGGGCGGCACCGATCACCGCGGCGATCGCGTTGAGCGCCATGTGCTCGCCCGGGAGCGGGAGGACGATCGGTCGATCCTCGACATCCGGGCAGAGCGGGGAGGTGAACCGGACCGTGGCGGCTCCGCCGCCTCCGCGCGGCTGCCAGGACGTCATGGTCGCGACGTTGCGGACGGTCGGCGCCAGCGCGGCGTGGGTCCCCCGTCCGTAACCGAGGACCTCCACCCCGCGCGCGGTGAGCGACTCGGCGACGCGGCCGGCCAGGGCGGCCGAGCCCGGGTCGTCGAGGCACACGACGAGCGACCCGCCGCCCGCGATGCGCGCGACGAACCGGTCGAACACCTCGACATATGCCTCGATGGAACCGAAGAAGTCGAGGTGGTCGGCGTCGATGTTGGTGACGACGACGACGTCGGGTGTGTACTCCAGCAGCGAGCCGTCGCTCTCGTCGGCCTCGGCGACGAAGATCGGGTCGCCACCGTGGTGGGCGTTGGTCCCCGACTCGTTCAGCTCGCCGCCGATCGCGAACGACGGGTCGGTCCCGGCATGCTGCAGCGCGACGACCGCCATCGAGGTCGTGGAGGTCTTGCCGTGGGTGCCGGCGATCAGCAGGCTGCGCTGACCCGCCATCAGCTGGGCCAGGACGCGCGGTCGCAGGAGAATCGGGATGCCGCGCGACCGTGCCGCCACGAGTTCGGGATTGGTCTTCGGGATCGCGGCGTGAGTGGTCACCACGACAGACGGGCCACCGGGGATCTGGTCGAGCGCCGACGGATCGTGCCCGACCTGCACCCGGGCGCCGCGGGTCCGGAGTTCGAGGATGCCGCGACTGTTCTTGGCATCCGACCCCGACACCTGTCCCCCGCGGGCCAGCAGAATCCGGGCCAGCCCCGACATCCCGGCGCCGCCGATGCCGACCATGTGGACGCGGCTCAGTTCATCGGGCAGCGACCCCGGAGCCGACGCCGCCTCGTCCCTCTCCGTCGCTTCGCTCACGGCGTCATCGTTCACGGGCCGACCTCCCACCGCGACGACGTCCAGCCCGGAAATCCTGCGCGAGTTCGATGGCGGCGGTGGCCACCGCCGCCGCGGCGTCCCGATGCCCGGTGCCCGCGGCAGCGATCGACATCTCGTGCAGCCGAGCCGAATCCGTCAGCAGCGCAGGCACTTCGCGGGCAACCCAGTCCGCGTCCACCGTCGCATCGTCGACGAGCAGTCCCCCGCCCGCCTCCACGACCGGGAGCGCATTCAGTCGTTGTTCGCCGTTCCCGTGCGGCAGCGGGACATAGATCGCGGGCAACCCGGTCGCCGACACCTCGGCGACGGTCATCGCGCCGGACCGGCACATCACGAGATCCGCGGCGGCGTACGCGAGATCCATCCGTTTGAGATACCCGACGGCGCGGTAGGGCGGCGCGTCATCGACGACGGCGGGGTCGATCGAGTTCTTGGGACCGTAGGCGTGCAGCACGCCGATGCCGGCCTCACCCAATGTCTTCGCCGCGCCCGACACGGCGTCGTTGAGTCGTTGCGCGCCCTGCGAGCCGCCGAAGACGAGCAGCGTCGGAGCGTCGTCGTCGAGTCCGAAGTAGTGGCGCGCCTTCGCCCGCAGGGCGGGCCGGTCCAGTTCGGCGAGGACACCGCGCACCGGGATTCCGACGACCGTCGCATCGAGCCCGGAACCGTCGACCGCCGCCAGGACCCGATCGGCGAAGCGGGCACCGACCTTGTTGGCGATGCCGGCCGAGGCATTGGCCTCATGGATGACGATCGGGATCCGATTGCGTCGGCGCAGGTGCATCTGCGCCGCGAGGTACGCCGGCACCGAGACGTAACCACCGAAACCGATGACCACGTCGGCGTCCACCTCGTCGAGAACCTTGCGGGTGGCGGCCACCGAACCCAGCAGACGACCGGGGGTGCGCGCCAGGTCGAGGCCGGGTTTGCGCGGCAACGGCACCGGCGGGATCAGCTGCAGGTCGTATCCGCGTTCCGGGACGAGATCGACTTCGAGGCCCCGACTGGTACCCAGCGCCGTGATACGGGCCGTCGGATCGATGCGGCTGACCGCGTCGGCGACGGCGAGGGCGGGTTCGATGTGACCGGCCGTGCCGCCGCCTGCGACGACCACCGACAACGGCCGGCCGTTCGGCCGTCCGGTCGTATCAGCTTGTACCGCACCCGAACTCACCGGCGTCGTCACTCCATTTCAGCTTTCGATCACATTCGCGGGCTCCCGGCCGGGAGATCTCCCGTCGTGGGCCCGCACCTCAGCCGCTCCCACCGCCGGTCACCGACGGCCGGCGCCGCGTACATTCGGCCCGCTCGCTCCGCTCCCGGCGCCGCGTACATACGGCCCGCTCGCTCCGCTCCCGGCGCCGCGTACATACGGCCCGCTCGCTCCGCTC
>ERZ501011.138-NODE-138-length-23537-cov-8.260710_pt1 | contig 23537 bp, 18 predicted proteins | sample MGYA00248833_ERZ501011 | MGnify/ENA primary metagenome ERZ501011 (study PRJEB25958, sample SAMN03398530) | human skin metagenome | study: EMG produced TPA metagenomics assembly of the Human Skin Microbiome Metagenome (human skin metagenome) data set. | reverse complement strand
GCACCAGGGTGGTGCCTTTGTAGCCGCCGGACTGGCGCAGTGAGTGCAGCGCCGCGAGGCGGCCGAGGTCGTCGTCGCGAGGATCGGGGGTGCTCATGGGGTTACGCTCCTGTCAGTGCGACCATGTCGGTCGGCGTGGCCGAGATCGCGTCCACTGGTGAGGCGCCCGCCGCGGCGTCGGGCAGCAGCAGCCGCCAATCACCGAACGCTGGCGCCCACACGACCGTGGTGTGGTTGACCGTCATCGACCCGTCCGGCATCCGGGTGTAGATGTCGACCGATGCCTTGTCGGGGGTGAACGCGGTCAGTTTCCAGCCCTGTACTTGCGGGGCCTGACCGGCTGGCACGCCGGACGTGGTCGACAGCTGAATGCGGTTGGTGATGTAGTCATCTCGCGTCTGTCCCGGTGCGAGGAGTTCACGCACGACCTGGGGCCACTGGTCATCGAGCGCTACCGACAGACGCACGATGGCATTGACCGCGGCCAGCCCAGCGCCCGGAGGGGTGCGGTCGAACCCTCCCGGCGCGATGACATCGGACACCTCGTGGGGGCCTTCGGCGGCTTGGGGAAGGCGCATCCCGTTGAACTCCACCCACCGCAGATCGGTGGGTGGCGCGGTCAGCGGAATCTGTTGCGGCGTCGACAATGTGGCGGTGTCGGGGTCGGATGATCCGCACCCGGCCAGCAGCACGATCACCGTGCACACCAGGCCGAGGAGGGTGATCGGTGTGGCGATCAGCCGAATACCAGCACCGCCGTCGCGATGTTGCCGGCGATCGCGACCACCCACACCCCGAAGATGATCTTGGTGAACCACTCCCCCGCGGTGATCTGTGCGAGTGGATGCTCGCGCACCTTGTCGAACGCGATCGAGGCGCCCAGAAAGACCAGATGCACGAGTGCGAGCATGTTGGCTACGAACACGAACCAACCGCCGATCAGGGTGATGTTGTTCATCACCTCGGTAGGCAGTTTCGCGTACGCCACTGTCATGGTGGTGTTCATCGCTGTAGCTTTCGGTCCGCACGACTCACCCCTGCCCGCCCGCGGCCTGAATGATCGTGGCGCTGGTCGCGATCAGCATCGTCCCGACAACCGCGCCGATCGCGATCTTCACGCCCTTGTTGTCGCCGCGGTCGGTGATCTTGTCGAAGGCGATGTACCCGCCACCGACGACGATCGCCACGGCGGTGGCGAAGTAGGCCAGGAAGGTGACCCACCCGCCGAAGGTGTTGAGCCGGTCCGACAAACCGGGAATCGGGATGGGGTTGAACGCCACGTAGGTGGTGGTGGCTTTAGCCGAGGCCAGCGTGGACTGGAGCATGATCTCTTCCTTCTCGTGAGGGTGGAGGTTGTGGAGTTGTGCCGTTATGGGGTTGTGCCGGCGTCACCTGACATCACCGCGACTGCGGCGTCACGAAGGCCTTGGCCGACGGCGGCGATGTCCGGGGAGACGACGGTGCGCGGATCGGTTCGCCGCGCCGCTGGGGCCGGGTCGGGACCGGTCGAGGGCAACTCGTTGAGCGGGGTGTCGATGAGGAAGTCGTGCCAGGCGACGTGCCATACGTTCGCGAAGAGCCCGGACCCGACGAGCAATTCCCGATCGCGGCGGAGCCGGGCGGTCGGCTTTCCCTTCCGCCCGGCTACCAGCACCAACCCCAGCAGCTGCACATGTGCTGGCGCATTGTTCGTCGCGTACTGGCGCGCGGCCAGCGACGCCGCGGCCAGGCCGCGCGCCGATTCCCGCGCAACGAGTACCGCGAACGGTGGCTCGTCGGCCCGCCCGGGCCACAACTGGCCGGAATCGCCGACATGCTCGAGCTGGGCCGCGAGCGTGGACACACCAGCACCGCCATGACAGCCCACGGCCGCCACCAGATGCGCCGGCAACCGGGTCGTGCGCCGCCCCAACATCTCCGACGCGCTCGGCGGCAAAATCGACGCACCCCGAATCGCTCCGGCGTTGTGCGCCGACACCGTCTCCACACTCGCGGCCATCGTTGTTATGCCCCCTTCGGCGTGAGCTGCGGGAAGGTGACCTTGAGACCCGGGACGACCTTCTCCGCCTGCCGGGACAGGTCGACGGCAGCGTCGGTGACGGTCTTGCGCACCTGATCGGCGGCACCACCGAGTGCCTTGTAGGGGGCTTCGGCCTGCTCCGCGGTCCAGTTCGCGGTGTAGGTCTGTCCGCCGATGGTGGTCTCGGCGTTGACATCTCCACCGACGTTGACCTGGTAGTGCACTGCGGGCAGACCAGCTTTGGCGGCTTGGCCGGCGGGCAGATGCACCTCGAACTGATTGGCGCCGGGATTGGGCAGCGGAGCCGGTTGCGGACGCGGCGGTTGCGGGACGCGGCGGTTCGGGTCGGGCTGGCCGGGCAGCCCGGGCTGACGCGGGTTCGCACCCGGATCTCCGGCACCAAGGGCGTGCGCGAGGAGTCCACCGGCCGTTCCACCGGCTACACCGCCGACGATCGCCGCGGGGATACCCAGGGCCGCGGCACCGATCGCCGCACCGGCGGCCGCACCGATCGCCGCGCCCGTTCCGGTGTGCGCGCCGGGGAAGGGCACCACCATGGTCGACCCGATGACGGCTCCCACGCCGGTACCGATCAACGCGCCACCGACACCGCCGGTCACCGCGGCGGGCACGCCGAGGGCGACCGCACCTGCGGTGCCGCCGAGCGCCACACCGATGATGGTGGCGGCAGCCTGGCGGGACGCTTCGTCCTCGGGAACCCCGACCGAGATGAGGCCCTGGGCGATCTTCGCTTCGCCATAGGCCGACCACTCGTTGATCGAGACCCGCTGACGGTCGGTCAGCCAGGGAGCATCGCGTTTGAGCTGGTCTTCCTCGACGAGGAAGTTGCCCACGCGCAACGTCTTCGGGGGCGGGGCAATCGGGCGGACCGGCGCGACCGGGCGGGGCAGGGTGTAGGCCCGCGGCGGCGCCGGGTTGTAGACGGTGTCGTAGTTGGGCTGGTTGTACGCCTGCGGATCGGCGTAGGGCCGGTATGGCGCTTCCCGGGGCGGTGCCGGGATAGCGCCCGGACCGGGGTTGTAGTTGTAGCTCGGCGCAGTCTGCTGCGGAGGTGCGACCGGTGGGGTTGCGTCGTCGCCGCCACCGCCGACCCCACCCTGCTCGAATCCATCGTCGGTCTCGCCCTGGTCGATACCGCCCTGTTCGTAGGCTGCGGCCGGGCTGTCGACCAGGAGGGTGGCGCCGAAGGAACCGGAAACCATCAGCGCGGCAAGCACTGTCCCGACGAATGGGGTGGCTGGTGGGGCGGTGCGGTGCCGGCGTTGTGCCCGCGACCGCCGGGGCGGGGTGTCGAACCGCGGAGACGTGACCGCTGGTGAGGTGATGTACATGGGAGGGGGTGACCTTTCTATTTCTTGTTTCGTGTGACAGACGCGATGTAGGTGCGTTCGCCGATCTGGGTGGTGGTGATGTTCTGGACATCGGGGTCGGGGTCGCGGGTGCCGTCGGGCAGGATCAACGTGACCGCCACGCGATAGGTGTTGGAACCGGTCTCCTCAATCGACAGGCAGTACCGCGCTTGGGGATTGAGCGTGTCGATGCTCGACTGCAAATCGACGGCGCTGCCGATGCCCTCGACATTGGACGAGGCCATCGCCCGCGCGGCCGGTCCCGAACGCCAGTGGAAGTAGGCGTAGTTGAACGCTTTGATCACGTTCGGGCCCGACGTCAGGTCGCCCGGGTCGCGGCCGGTGGTCGTGGCTCCCTCACTGGTTGAGGGGCATTCCACCGCATCGGAGAACGGGTCCGGGGTGTCCATCGCAGCAACCGGATCGGTGATGCCGTCCTCGCCGCCGCCGCTGACCAGGCCCCGGATCATGACTGCGATCGCCACCAGCCCCATGACCGCCACCACAACGGCAGCCGCCACGATCAGCAGCCACCGGCGGTCCCGACGTCGAACCGGGGTCGGAGCGGGCGCACTTCGTGTGAATGACGCTGCGGCATAGACGTTATCGGTGTACGGGGGATCCTCGACTGCGGGCTCGGCGACCTCCCCGAAATCGGCGTCATCAGATTCAGCGTCATCGAGTGGGGCGTAGCTGTAAGTGTCGTCGACCTGGTCAACGCCCCCTGCTGTGATGTCCTGCTCGGGGTGCGTCGGGTCGTCAACCCACTCGGTGAGCTGGTCGGAGTGAGGCTCGCTGGTGTGCAGCCAGGACTGCACGCTCGGGTCGTTCTGCCAATCAGTGCTCATCCGAACGTCACCTCGTTCCCGTGGCGGTATGCGCGGGTCCAGCGATCGCACGCGGCGAGGTGCCAGTGCAGGGGGTGTTCGTCGCCGAACACGCCGCGCCGGACCGCGGTCAGCGAGAACGGATCGATGGTGTGCAGCGTGTCGTCGAACACGTCGCGGTAGGTGGCGCCGACCAGCAGCTCGTCCGGCAACGAGCCGTTCGAGCCGACCACCAGCACAACGCTGTTCGCGTCGAGGCGGTAGCCGCGGTCACCGGGCAGTACGCACCGCGCCCGTTCGTCGTAAGCCTCTTTGAGCCGCGTGATGCTGAGGCCGTTGCCCATCCCCCATCGAGTCGACGCGCAGCCGTTCTCATCGGTCAGGACCACCGACGTGGCCGGGTCGGTGACTGCGGTGATCAGATCGATGGGACTCAACCACGCCGGCTCACCACCCTGCGGGTTGATGGGACGGTTCGGATGGCCGGGGTTGTGAGAGGCATGTCCCCCGAACGGGGGCCGGATTGCACTGTCACTGAACATGTACTCGCTCCTTCCGGAGTGATTCGCTGAGTGCGCTAGTGGAGAGGAAGGGTCTAGCTGGAGGTGGTGGTTCGACCACCACCACAAGCGCGGCACAACCCGCGCCCGCACACGCGGGAAGGGCTGGCCGAGAGGACGGTCAGACTCATTGCGAGGCCCCGCTGAGGAACGGCGGAAGGCCGGACGCGCCGCCAGGAGGTGTGGATTGCGGGACCGGTGAGGACCCCGAGGGAACCGTCTCGGACGAAGCCGATGGTGACGAAGTGTCGAGCTCCCACGGATACGCCGGTTCCGACGTCGCAGCGCTCGGCGGCAACGACGTCGTGGTCAACGATGGAAGCGTCGACGAACCGGACCCCTCGCCGAACAGCCACGAAAAGTCATCGCTGCCGCTGCCGCTACCGGACGAGTTCGACGACCCGCCGTCCTTGCCGGCGATGTCGCGCGCGGCCGCCACGATCCAATCCCCGATCAGCTTCGTCGGGGGCTGGCCTGTCGGCGTGGCCGACACCTGCGAGTACGACGTGTGCTGCTTGGCCGCATCCCAGTACTTCAACAGCGAGGACACCTTGAACAGGTCGGAGTTCGCTTGGAACTCGGACTTGAACGCGGTAAATGCCTCAGAGACAAGACGTTCCTGGGTTGCCGGTGGAACCAGCGTGACCGCTGCCTGGCCCAGCTTTGCGCCCAGAATGCCGACGATGGCCAGTGGATTCGCAGCACCCGCAGTAGCGATCGCGGCGATGGTGCTCGGGGTGGCGACTGTCTGCACAACGGTCTTCACCGCGTTGAACCCGATCGTGCCCACCTTGATGACCGCCGACAACGCGTCCTGGACACTCGGCAACGGCGTACGAGGGTCTGAGGCCACGGCCAACCGCTCTGACAGGGTCTGTCGCGGTTGGTAACTCACGGATTCGAGGTTGTTCTCTGGCGCCTGGACATCTTCATTGACCACCGGCACCGCGGTCTTGACTGCGGTCAATGCCAGTGCTTCGGCGATCGTCGACAACGACCCGATCGGATCGTCCGGGTTGAGTTCCGACTGACCCGCGATGTTGGTGACCAACCGCGCCAGCGGAGCGTTCGCCGGGGCATCGCAGGCGAGGTCGCCGGGCGTGCACGCGGACAGATAGCGCCCCGCGATGGCCTGGTACGACGTGTCCTCGACGTCACCGACCGGGGCGATACCGCCACCCGGGGCGTTGGTCGTCGACACCGCCACGACCTTGGACACGTTCGCGCCGCTTGTTCCCGGCACCGGATCGGGAGAAGTCTGCCCCGGCTTACCGGGGAACAACGAAGCCCCTTCGGGACGGCCAGGATCGCCGAGGTTGGCCAGCAGAGCCAGTTTGTCGGCGCCGATCGCTGCTTTGCCACCGACGATGTCGTTCAACACGATTCGGGTGACGTGAGCGCCCTGGGAGTAGCCGACCAGACCGAACTTCGTGGCCGGGCACGCGGCGGCTTTGTCTTTGATCCAGGACAGTGTCTTGGCGACCGCGCCCTGAACGGACTGCTCGTACGGGACCTTGCCGCCCGCTACAGCACCACCGAAGCCGGCGTCGTAGGGCACATACGCGCGGTCCATATCACCGCGGGCGGCCGTGATCGCCGGGTGCAGTACCTGAGACAGGAAGCCCGCGTCCTTCGACGGGTCGGCGTCTGGCGACGACTGGCCGGTGCCCTGCACCGCATACACCATCAGACCAGGGCAGCCCCCCGGCTGCGCCGGCGCCGCTGACACGTTCCCGACCCCGACATTGGCCAGGGCGATGACGGCCGTCGCCATGACTGCCAAGGTCGCCGCCCAGATCGAATGTCGCGACTCCTGTCCACCCCTCTGGACAGGACGATGCATCTCTACACTGGTCACCGGGACAGCCCCCCATCGACAGACAGGGAGCTGTCTCCTCGGGTGACCACGCGTGAGCCGTTCGACGGCAAATCAATCGCGCTCGCGCGTAGTCGCCAACCACCACTCCGGAGAGGGACTGTTCGACGGCAATCTGACCGTCCCTCTCCGGAGCCTGGGACCTGTGCGATCGATCGAGAGTCGACAGCGACATGCCCAGACCAATCTGGCCCACGAGGATCGGGCTCAAGAAGGTTCGTCATGCGAGTTCCTTCACTCCAAGGGTTTCCTCGAAGCTGTAGGAGCAGCCCACCCAGACGACCGTTGTCAGCGCATACCCGCAGGTACACTGTTCAACGCCCGCCTCGATGCCTGCACTTACCGCATCGAGCTGGTAATCACCCGGTCCGGACGCCGTTCGAGTCGCCAAACTTTGCAGCGTCCGGCCGGGGTCAAACTTCGAGACAGAGACCCTGTGCCTACGTGGTGTACATGGGTCTCGCCAGGTGCCAAAGCCGCTCAATCGGCAACTTTAACCGTGCAGTAACCGATCAAATATCGAGCGTCGATACCTACTATACCCCGACAGTAGACCGATTGAAAACCGAAGTTAGACGATCATTGGTGGCATACCGTAGGGGGCACGCCCCGGAACGGTCTATAGCGCCTAGAGTGCGGGTGTGGCCGATGCTTTGCGCTTTGGGCGCCTCGTGCAACGGCGCCGGCAGGAACTGGGAATGTCGCAAGCCGATGTAAGTCTCGCCGGCGGGCCGAGTGACCCGACTATGCGACGCCTTGAGCAAGGTTTAATGGCCAAGCCGAGGTTCGTCACGTTGACCAAGCTGGACGCTCCGCTGCGGTGGTCCCCCGGAAGCGCCGCGCGCGCTTTCGAGGGAGGTGACCCGGTACCTCTGCAGGACGAACCCACGACCGATCTGGCCCCGGGTACGAATGATCCGGTCTCTTCTCGCCCCACACGTCCTCTGACGCCCTCTGCTTACGGCGTGTTCATTCGAACCGACGCGCTGGCCGAACTCGCTCGGAAGGTACGCGCAGTCGATGACCTGTCGCCTTCGCTCGACGAGGACCAGCGCGTTGTGGTTGCGAATCTTCGTCATGCGACCGATAGGTTGACCCGAGCGTGGATAATCAGGCAAGCAGAAATAGCGCGTCGTGATGACACTCTCGCTGATCTAATCCTTGTTCTTGACGATCATCTACGCATGCCACCACCGGAAGGCGAGTCCACCTCTGACAGCGATGACCTCAACTACTTGAGGTGGCTAGCCGGCTACCCGATGTCAATGCCTCAGGTTCGGCGATACGAAGCGCGGTTCGCTGAGTTCGTAGCGAGTCAGTCAGAGCAAGCTGACTGACACAAACTTGGAGTTCTCCTCAGGTGTTGCTAGGTGCGGTGGCCCAGCGGGCCGGGTTGGTCTACTGCAACCTCCAACCCGACCCGCGAGCACGATCCGGCAAGACCAGTCTTTAGGCTGCGCAGTCATTGGACATCGCGCCGCGCCACAAGACGCCATTGGTGGTGGCAAACCGAAGTTACACCGATATTAGACCAAAATAAAGGGCGTGCACTCTGCGCGTCCGTCGAAGCGGGTGAGTCCCAGGCTGGCCCGCAACGGTATGGACTGGCAATTCCCTGCGTGCCCGTTGCTTCGTTCTGATACGTACCCAGATATCAGACGCCCTTCGGCGACCCTCACCTATCGAACTGCGTTTGGTCGCGCGGACCCATCACCCCTCCCCCGCGTGACTGCAGGGACGCCGCGGGTTTGGGTGTGCAGCTCGTGCCTGCGAACCGCCAGCCGGCAGGGATGAACCGTCCGAGGATTGGGTGTACCGGCTTACTCCGAATCCACCGACTGAGACTGGAGGTGGGCTTCTAGAGCCGCCCTGCACAGCTGCGAGCGATTCTCGGCACCAACTTCGACAACTAAGCGATCGATGACAGTCAGGTTGCGACCAAGCATCCGGAACGTCAGCGAAGATCGCTCTTCTTCTGGTCTGGCTTCGATTCGTACGAACAGCCCATCGTCGTGGTGCTGGCGTTTGAGCTTCTCTACTAACGCCGGCAAGCGGTCGTGATTGGCGACAATCGCGTCCATCAATGTCCCGGCAATGGTTGTTTCGTTCTGCTTGTTGTGTGCCTTGGTGGCTGTGCAGAGTGGCGTGGGAAGCGACAGGGTGACTGACACCAGCATCTCGTCTGGGCGGGTTTCGACGCGTTTCGGGCGTCGGGCACCTCGCGAGACAGGCCGAGTGGACGCTGCCGGTTGCGGTCGATTGTGCGGTAGCGCTGGGCCGTCGGGTACTGCTGGGGTCGCCGCCGGTGCCGCTGTAGGAGCGGTTGGTCTACGGGGCGGCGGCCCCGGGACGCTACCGGTCCTCGCGAGACCGGTGACAGGCTTGCGATCGGTGGCCATCAGGCAGGTGCTCCTTCGTGTGCCGGCTCCGCGGAGGAATCTTGTTCGGTCTCGCGTCGGTCGATCTCCTGGAGGATCTCCTGGGCGAGGAGGACGTAGTCTTCTGCGAGAGACGGCGCGGTGCCTGGCACACGGTCGGGCCGCCTGCCTTCCTTGAGGGCCTTCCAGTACGGCTCGGCGTTGTCGACTTGCTCGGCCAGCTCGTGGGCAAGCAAGCCCTTCTCCCGTACCTGAACCGAGGTCATGGTGCTATGGCGCACAACAGAATTGAACAGCGGGGCCACTCCTCCGAGCGCTGCGTCTAGCTTGGCCCGCGCCTCTCTACGAATGGCTTTCGCAGCGGCCTCGATACCGAAAAGCACGGCGCCCAGGACCTCGATGTCGGGGTTTGTTGATCTGGCACTAACCAGTTCGTCAGCGAGTTTTTGCAGGCCGTCGATGCTCGAGTCGTCCGGTTTCGTCGGGATGACGATCCAACGTGTTGCAGCCAGCGCTAACCGTAGAAGATGGGGTCGTGTAGGTGGGGTATCGATGATGATGAGGTCGTAATCATCTGCGATGGGGCTTAATGCATCTGCGAGTTGCCTGTGTGAACCTGGCGAACGCTGAGAACGACCGATCAGTATCGCTTCAAGATCGTCGAGTCCGCTCCCACCTGGAAGTACGTCCAAGTTGGGTCGGTAGTTGACAAGACTGGGTCGTAGAGGCTTCTCCTGCATGATCGCGTCGAAGATCTGTTGTCCGGAGTCGCCTGACCCATCCATCTCGTAGCCGAGGTCGCGTCCCGCGTTGCCCTGCGGATCGAGCTCAATGAACAGGACGTGCCAACCGGCGGCAGCGGCCAAACCAGCGACATTTGTCGCCGTTGACGTCTTACCGACGCCACCCTTGCCGTTTGCGATCGTGACAACCCGAGCTAGTGCGGGTTGAGATAGGTGTTGCACTGAGTCCTCCAATGGGGTGGTGCGCATGGACCGCAGGAAGGCAGTGCCTCCCGGGCGCATTGGGGTCCGCTATGCGCAGAGGATAACAGCGCACATCGGTTCGCGCGGTGTACGACACGCTACGGACGACTTGGCGTTCTACCGCGAGGTCTCCCGTGCGCGACGCCGCAGATACTCACTTGAGCTTGGCAATGATCGGGGCGTTAACAACGACGATGTCCCTGGTCGGCATGCAATATCTACGTCCTGCGTTACGTATAGACATAACTGCTTACACAGAGCTGCCATCACTGCGCACGGGTATGTGTTCAGTAGTTTGGTATGTACATCGATCTACATGCACCGCATCAGCGGAGCTGGTAGATGGTGAAACATCTTGACACACAACGCTTGCGACGTGGGACAAGATATGGCGATGCATGCGGACATGAGTGCTCTGTGCCGCATAGGTCGCCTTGCGAGCGTCCGCAAGCAGCCCAGTACGTAGCACTTCACAGCACCGTGTACTGAGTGCGACATGGTGTCTCGCAGTTGAGTGGGTACGTGTCTTACTGCTCCGCAGCGTATGGGGGTAAGGACGCTGAGGCCCATCCCGTACATCGGTGCGGCACTTCACGCTGTATGTATGGCGCGCCGAACAGTGCAGGGTACGGACCGGTACACGTAGGAACGTATTTGCTGGCGTGTGGTCTGACTGGTGGCGCCCATTAACGCAGAAGATCCGGGCGGCCACCATCGAGGGTGCACTGTCTCGAGTGTTGTAGTTCGTGCTATGAGGCCCATTGCTTGGCGTAGCGCGTAGCTCCGTGACCACAGTGTTGTCGCGATTCACCTAGACGGTCTCGTCAACTGCACTGAGCGCGTGACTGCGCGCAGTGCAGCGTGAAGTAATGCGTGCATTATTACGAGCTGAACAGGCCGTTTGTGCGCACGGCAGTCGCCATCGACGCGGTCGGTAGCCACGTGTGCGGGGAACGAAAGTCGGAGACCAGGATCGCGGATACGATACCCAGGGACGAACAGAAGCATCGTGTCTGCACCCGGGAGAGATTCGCGCTCTCGACTAGACCCGTGAAAGAACAAGGCGCTGGGTGACATAGCCACACAGCTCGGCTGTCAGCTGAGTGGCTTTTGAGCCGACAGCTCAATGAAGCGGTCCCCGCGCAGACTTGCGCGTCTGCGTGACCTGACCCGGTGGGACGGGTTTGACCATTCGCGACACGGGTGCACAGAGACATAAAGACATGAGACCACAGCGCAGCTCGTTCACGACGAGTTTCGTCCCACCAATGATGACCGGGGGATGGCATCCGCCTTGCTCGATCGCTCGTCTACCTCGACGCAGCCATCCGCCAACATGTAACAGCGGCCCTCGAAGTCTTTGGAATGGCCGGGCGGACCACTGTTGGGTCACGACACAGACATCGGCCGCTCTTGTGGGTCCACAACTGAACCGGGCTGACTTAGGACGACCTGATGGCTGACCGGGGAACCAGTGCCACAACTACATGCGGCAGCTCAGGCGGGCACCTACAATCCGTGCTCTACGTAGATCACCGAGTCGTCTCACTCCCCCGGGGGCACCGGTGTCGCCGCCGGCCCCTCGAGTTCCGCCGCTAGGCCCAATGCCACAAAGCTCTCGGCACTTCGGGAGACTCCCTGAGTTATGGCTGCGGTGGGGTTCCGAGAACTGATCCGACGTCGTCACCAACCGGATGACACCCGTATGGGTCGGCCGTATGGGCCGGCGGGAGATGTTCGACTCTGACGGTGGGCCATCGCGTATCGACGACCCGCTGGGGCTGAGGAAGCAAGAATGAACGCTTAGTGCGGCTGACAGGAGTCCTGGCTATCGCGCTGAGACGACAGACTTAAGTAAACGGCTCCAGATCGCACCGTGACGAGCTGCCACCCATTTTGGCCCTAGGGGATAGGACAACTCAGTTTCGTCGTTCTGCGGGAAACTGGGAGGCAGCTTCGATTTGCGCAGGTCACGGTGCTCAAATGTTGTCGTGATCCGATAATCGTAGTCACGCGCTGGCTCTCGACCGGCACCGCTGGCCGGTGGGGGAGCGGAGAACCGCGGCGGAGTAGATCTTTCAGACCCATCAACGAACTACTGCTGATGGCCCGCTTGAGGCGCGCCTGTGACTCAGTCGGTACCGCTTCTACCGACAGGCCGACGGCTTGTCGATTGCCTGCCGGTTAGCCCGCTCGATGTTGCTGCTGCGAGGGCTGCGCAGCACGAACTGCGTCCAGCAAGCGAGTGAACTCGCTTGCCAGAACACTCCCGTCTGAAAGCCCCAAGAGCACACCTTCCGCGCGGGCAACGGCTGTGTCTAAGCCAGCCACTGACGAGGGCTCCGGGGCGGACTTGGGTGACGCGGACGAATCGAACGCCGCAAGGTCGCGTTCGAGCATCTGCGCCATCTCGCGATGATGCTGAAGTTGCGCGGAAATTCGTCGAGCGGCGTTCTCGGCGGAGCGCCGGCAGGCATCCGAGCAATAGATCCGAGGCCGACCACGACCCGCGGTCCTACGAAACTCCTTTCGGCACTGCGGGTCAGCGCAGTACGCCGTCACTACCGGAGCTTTGGTCGACCGGTTCTCGATAGCTGCCGGAACTGGCGTGGGTGCGCCAAGGCGCCCACGCCGGCCGTCAGCGGACCGATCCATCCACCCAGTGTGGCATAAATTCGCGCGAAAATACAGCCGAACAACGCCCATGACCTGCGGAGATGAGAGAACCGCCCTACTTGATGTCCCCTGACCCGCCGTCCAGCACCAACATCAAATCGCGCGGAAATCGCGCTCATACAATTACACCGATGTGATTCGAGCCAGCAAGGGGGTGTGATGACTGCAGGACGCGCAGGTAGCGCCGGTCCTAGCGTGGCCACTGCACCGCGGCTCGATCGTCCCTGCGGAAGATCGTGCTCGAGCTTGCGCAGTTCTTCAGCCCAGCACCACGGTCGGTCCCTACTACCGACGAGGGTCGATCAACGCCGGCGCCGCGCCTTCGGCGCGAACCAGATCTTTCCTACCCTGCGCCAGCTTCGTGCTGCGCGCCTAGCATCGCCAACCCAGAAGGGAGCCTCCGAACCTTCCGAACGCTGACATCTGAATAACGCGCGAGGTCCAACACAAGGACCCCCCGATTACCAGTCGGAGGGTCCTTGATCTGAAGTTTCGAGACTGAGTTACCAGCTCGGTCTCACGGGCTCTCGCCCATCCCCGAAGGGACTGTCTTGCCGGACAGATCTCAGGGTAGCGTGCGCCCTCTCGGAGTGCCCGCAATCCCTGTGCTCCGCGTGTCGCACAACCACACGCGGGGAATCGACTGCATTCGTCCGCAGCACTCACCCACTAGTGGGTGGACATGCTGAGTGAATGGAGGCAGTGGTCGCCCCGCTCCACAGTGCGTGTCGACGCAACAAATGAACACAGATACCGATCAGCACCATGGCCAGAACGAATGCCACCGGTGCCTATCGCGACGTATCTAGCGGACCGCCATTCCCGGTACACGCTGCTCGCATTCGACCTGGATGCAGGACCGTACGGTCCCGAGGCCGTTGCTGTGGATGCCAACGTACTTACCGGCGTCCTAACCGACTTGGGTGTGAGCCACCTGCAAGTGCAGTCGGGGCCCTCAGGAGGGCGGCACATCTGGGTGCGCGTCATTGACCCAGGGATACCCGCGGAAAAAGTCGCCGACCTTGCTCGTAGGCTGCGCGCACACCTTCCAACCCTCGACATCTCACCGCTTACCAACCCCGTGTCGGGCGCAGTTCGGATCCCCGGGTCTGTGCACCGGTCGGGCGGAAACGCGAGCCCACTATTGACCGGACGGGAACTGGGCAACGCCGTCAGGGACATGCAGGCTCGGCCGGCGCCACCCGACCTAGCTGAGTGGCTGATAGCGAGGTTCCCAACAACCGCGCGGCAAAACTCCACGCAGCGAACGACGACTATCGGCCTACGGCTGGTCGGGCAGGGGCCTGCCACACGGGTTGATCGCGCGCGAACCGAACTATCCACAACTACGGCTGAGCGCCTAGCCACGCGGCTCACAGCCGCCGACGATCGCTCGGCACACGCGTGGTCGATCATGCTCGGGATGGCCGCTAGCGGTTGGTGCTGGACTGATGTGCTTCAACATCTGCACAAGCCTGGACTCGTCCGCTTGCGCGAAGACCTCCGCCAGAACGAGGCGCACGCCCTCACGCAATGGCACAAAGCACTGCGCACTGCTGCCGAGACAGCGTGGCCAAGAGCGCAAGGCGACCACACCGTCGACGACCCAGTCCGCACTCACATCGAGGCTGTCTTCGCTGCAGCGAACTCAGATCCCGCAACTTGGGCACGGAAGGGGTGGGCCAGTGCTGAACGGGTCCTGCACAGCCTCCTCGTTGTGTGCGCTCAGGCGCACACAACGACCGTGAACATCGACGTTCGCCGGCTAGCCGAAGCCGCTAACGTTCACGCCGCAACAGCATCGAGGGCACTCCACCGCCTCCAGGCAGAAGGCTGGATCAGACGAGTCGCTGAGGCGCAGGGGACAGAGTCGGCAACTTGGGAGCTCGCACATGTTGCGCATGACACAGCTGCAACACAAGGGGAAACACGCCCCCCGTTTGCCAGCTCCACCCTGCGACTCCACCATGCCCACCACGACATCTGGGTCTGGCGAGAAGGTTTAGGCGGAATCGCCGAGAGGATCCACGCAGCCTGGCAGGGTGGTCACGTATCCGTGCTCGGCCTTGTGAGTGCCACGGGTTACTCCAGCCGGTGCGTCCGTGCGTGGCTTCGCTACTTCAGGGAGCTGAACCTACTGACTCCCTACAGAAATAGGTGGGACGAAGTAGCCGTCGCATTCGGATCTTACGGCGCAATGGTCCGACGGGCGCAGAGCCATCTTGTCGATCGACTGGTTCGGGACTGGTGGGATGAAGAACTTCGCTGGCGAAAGCAAAGAGGGAAGCGAAGGTATCGAGGACCGGGCAGAGTGGCAACGGATCCGCAAGCGATCGCACTGCCAATCGCAGCGCCCTCGCGGACACGGTATGGGCGGTTCCCGACGCGGCCCAGCGGAAAGGTCGACTATCCGTCGGCTCGTTCGTTGGTGCGTAGTCACATGCAGACAAGTAACGCTGCTTAGGTGTCACCGCGATCATCAGGACTCCGCGTGACAGTTCAACGTCACGCCACAGCGAAGTTCCCGCGGGGTTTAAGGAGATAGTGCTGGGCCGGATTGGACGCCTGCTCACGCCGGCACACCTCCGTTGGCGGGCCGTTGATGGTCGGCCGGGTGTCGGGCGTCGAAACTCGGGAACATTTAGGTGACGACACAGCAACTGACGGGTGTAAGGGTCGCCGCAGCGGCCACCTCTCACCCGATTGGAGAACCAACCTATGGCAACAACCTCGACTCGTCTGCTCGCCGGCGCTGTGCTTGCAGCGGGCCTCGCGGGACTCGGAGCGGGTGTCGCGACCGCGGCGACGGGCCCGTTCGTTTCGGACTTCGGAATCCACCAAGTGCACGGCGGTGCCACCGAAAGTCAGGAGCCCTTCACCTTCAAATTCGGTGCTGAGTACGGCGATCCAGTTGACAACGACGACTTCACCCGCCGTGGCTACGGCGATCCGATCGGTGACGCTGGGCAGCCGAAGGTTTTCCGCCCCTGACATCCGGGGTGAGTTCGGTGCCCGGACCCGCAGTGGCGGGTCCGGGCACCACTGTCTGCAGGGAGACGACGACGTGCGCGATGTCGTCGGTCAGTGTGCTCGTTGGTCGGCGGTCGTCAGGATCAGGTATTGGGCCGAGGCCTGTTGGTGAGTATCGGTTTTGGTGTTGCCGATGACCTGGGCGCCATATCGCCCGACAGTCAGTGCGCAGCTGTGTGCTTGGCTTGTCGGGTGCTTTTGGCAGGTGGCGGTGGGCAAGCCTGGTGGGCTGTCGGCGCCGGTCCAGCCTCGGGTGCGGTTGGATCCGAGGAAGCTGTCGAGATAGGTGCGCGCGCCCTCGGCGGTGTCCGCGCGGAAGACCGCCGAGTTCTCCACTGCGTTGGCATCCGAGCCAATCTTGGTCAGTACCTCGAAGTCGGTGACGGGGTCGGTGCTGGTGTGGGCGATGCCGCGGGGCCCGTACACCGCTCCGCGGTCAGGGGATTCGGGGTTCGCCCGCAGGTAGGCCGCGGTGAACGGCAGCGCGTAGATGAGGATGACGTCGGGGTCGATCAGCGGAGTTTCACCGTCGGGGGTGGGCGTGAACTCGTCGATGAAAATCTTCTGCTGAGTGATCGCGTTGGCCATACGCACCAACGACTCTCCGCTGCGGAACTGCGTCGTGGGGCCGTAGTACCGATCGAAGAACACATACGAGTCGTGAGCGGTGACAGCCAGGATCGCTGTGGACGCACCGAAATCTTGGATGACAGTTCGGGTGTCCGGCGCCCCGTCGAGCGGCACGATGGGCTTGTTGTCGATTTCGGCGACCGCGGCACTCATTTGCTCAGCGGCGGCCGAGGCGTCGGCAGGGCTGCGATATTTCAGGACCGCATGCCGCAGCAGGTGACGAGCAGCCCCGACGTTGGCTTCACCGTTGTCGGCGGTGGTGACAAATCCGGTGACGAACTCCGCGTTGGCCGGAATGTCGGCCGCGCCCGGGACGACCGCGCGACCGATCCCGGCAGCGTCGTCGAACTCGCCGACAGGCCATTGCCCATGTGTGAGATCGGGATTGACCTCGAACGGTGCCAGCACGAATTGCGCCATCCGGGTCGCCTCGACCCGCTCGGGGTCGGTGACCGCGCGTCCGAACGCCGCTCGCGCCCGGGTGGGGTAGTCGCCGGTGTCGAGGGCCACAACCTGCACGGCAGGGTCGGTGAATGTTGCCGAGCTGGGCTGCCCGTCGACCGTGCAGCCGGCCAGCACTGCGGTCACCGCCGCGGCCGCGGCGATGGAGCGACCGAGGTAGCTGCGCGTCATCGTCGCCTTTCGTCCCGTCTACTTGGCGTTCTGGTCGGCCTTGGTGAGGATCAGATATTGAGCCGCGGCTTGCTGGTAGACGTCAGTCTTGTTGGGCGACTGCACTTCTCCGACGTAGCGGCCGACCTGCACCTTGCAGTGATAGATCGTGTACTTGCCGTCGGCGCTGGATTGGGCAGAGCAGTTGGCGGCCGGCAGCCCGGGCGGTGCGTCGATCTTCTGATCGTCGGCTTCGCTCGTAGCGGCCAGCGTGGCGGCCTGCTCCTCGGTGTCGGCGCGGTAGACGATGGAACGCTCGATCGCGTTCGCGGTCGATCCGGCCGCACGAAGGTCGTTGAAGATGCCGGCCGGGTCGCTGGAGAAGTGCGACAAGCCGCGCGGCCCGTACACCGCGCGCATGCTCTGCTGTGGTCGGCCGGTGATGCCGTTTTCCATCTCGGTGTCGGTGTAGGGCAGGGCGTAGATGAGGATGCTGTTCTCGTCCATCTTCGGCGGCTGAAAACCTTCGCCGTTGCCGCGGGAGGCGTTCTCCGCAGCCGTTGGGGTGCGCGGGAATTGGTCGATCAACGCCGACTGCAACGTGATTGCTTTGCGGGCCATCGGCTCGAGCTGGTCGGAGTGGGCCGCCAGGGAGGAGGCGAACTCGTAGATCACGTACACCCCGTGCGGGGTGTAGGTCGTGAAGTAGCTCTTGTCGTTGCGGGTGGTCTCGAGGGCGTAGGCGCCCTCCACACCCGGCAGGCTGGTGACGGGGCTGTTCTGCTGGCGGGCGCTGACCTGGGCGAGTTGCTGTGCGGCGGCGCGGGCATCAGCGGCGGTTTCGTAGCGCAGCACCATGTTGTGCAGGCCACGCGGGTTGTCACGTTCGGTCGGCGCGGTGGTGAATAGTGACGAGAAGCCGCCGAGCAGTGCGTCGTTGGCCGGGATCGTCGCCGCGTCGGCGTTGATGTGTGGCACCAGGTTGCGGCGGCTGGTGATCGGTGCGTTGGATTTGTCCGGGGCGGTCAGGTCCGGGTCGACCTCGAAGGGCACCACGATGAACTGCGCCATCCGTTGGCTTTCAACCTGCACCAGTTGTGAGTCGTCGGCAACACCGAAGGGTGGGCGCGGTTCGGTGGGGTAGGCGCCCGGATCGAGCGCGGTCAGATCGACCGTCGGCTCGGCGCTACCGGTCGTCGAGGATTCGGGGGCGGGTTCGCCGCCGGTGGAGCATGCGGCCAGCATGCCCGCGGTGACCGCGGCTGCGGCCGCGAGTGGGTACCAACGCTTCATCAGGGTCTCGTTTCTCTCCTGCAGCCCCTGCCGCGGGAGGACCAATGACCTCACCCGGGCTAGCGCTGCACACTGGTGTTGTTCCAGTGTGTTGCTGCGCGAACCCCGAACGGTTCCCCCGAAACCCGGATCTGCACGATCCTCTTGTTCGGCTGCAGAATAGTGCGCCCACCTTCGCGCCCCCACAGTCGGGTCTGCCATCGCGGGCGAACGGTCCGCGGCGGTAGCCGCGGACAGTGAGTCCGGGCCGGGGTCCCGCACGATCATCTGGGCCTGCACCGCCGGCGCCTGACGCCCAGCGTTTTGCGTTGCCCTGCCGCTTCGACCAGCATGCTTTCCATGACCGGTCGGGGGAACGGCGGCACCGCTACGAGACGATGGTCGGCGTGAACGCGCCCGCAGTACCCCAGACGGGGGTTGATGCGGCCGCGGCGGCGGTCGTGGCTGAGGCGGGAAAAGTGCTGCGCGCCTACAAACACGACGCCGTCGCCGACCTCGCCGAGACGAAACTGCATCGGGCGCCGCAGCGCACCGTGGTGGTGGCCGGCGAGGTGCAGCGCGGCAAAAGTTCGCTGGTCAACGCCCTGGTCGGCTACCGTGACCTGTGCCCGGTGGGGGTTGATGTCACCTCCTCGGTTGCGGTGTCGGTCACCACCACCGGTGATCTGCCCGCCGCTTATGCCGCCGAGTTGTTCTTTCCCTCCGGCCCGCGTCCGGCCGAGATCGGGGAGCTGGCCGACTGGGTGACCACTGGCGGGCGCATGGTGTGTGATCGCAGCGTTGAGGAGCTGCCCACCGCGGCGGCGATCGCGCTGCGTGAGGCGGCGGTGGCCGATATGACCCTCATCGACACCCCCGGTGTCGGCGGCCTGGACCCCGGTTTGGCGAAACTGGCCTCGCAGTCCACGCAGCAGGCGTGCGTGCTGGTGCTGGTCTGCGATGCTTCTGCCCCGATCACGGCCCCGGAGATGACCTTCGTTCGCGAGGCCAGCGCTGGTGTCGATGCCGTCGTCGTGGCCGTGACGAAAACCGACAAACACCTGGGCCGCTGGCGGGCGATCGTCGCCGAGAACCAGCGCCTGATCACCGAGCACCTGGGGCGCACGGTGCCGGTGATCGGGGTGTCGAGCCTGCTCGCCGTCCTGGCCGCCGAGACCTCCGACCCGCAGGCGCGTCACCGCCTCAAGATCGACTCCGGTATCGCCGCCCTGCGCGCGGCGATCACTGACCGACTCGACGCCGCCGCGGCGGCCCCGCACCTGGATGCGGTCCGAACGTGTCTGGACGGGCTGCGCACCGTGCGCACGACCATCGCCGATGAGCTCGCCGCGCTGACCGCTGGGGCGAAAGCGTTGCCGGACCTGACCGCCGAACGCGACCGGCTCACCGACCTGCAGGCCCAGTCACGCCAGTGGGAGCAATACCTCGCCCGGGACTTGACCCTGTTGCGGCAATCGGCGGTCGATGATCTCGAACGCCGCCTCGATGGGGTGCGCGAGAAGTGGACCACCTACATCAACAGCAATGGTATGCAGGTGTTGCGGCGCAGCGAACAGAAGTTCACCGCCGACATGCAGGTCGATCTGCAGATGGCGATGGCCGAAACCCTCGCCGGGTTTCTGCAGGAGCTGCACGACACGATCATCACCCCACGCTTCGCCGACGACCCCGCGGTGTGGGAACAGATCAGCGACCGCATCGTCGCCTCGATGCAGGACAAGAAGATCGAAACCCACCAGGTCACCAGCAAACGCCAAGGGCTGCTCGACCCGACGTTGCTGACCATGGGTGTGGTCGGGTCCTCCACCCTCGGTGGCCTTGTCGGGCTGTCGGCGCTGATGGGTGTCGGCGCCGTCATCGGCGCGGTGTGGGTCGGAGTGAACTTGAGCTTCCGGGCGATCCGCGCCGGCAAAACCAACCTGCTGGCCTGGCTGCGAGAAACCCTGGCCGCCACCAAGACCGCCACCGGCCGACTCCTCGACAGCGCCGTCGCCCAAGCCCGCCCCGACATCGTCATCCGCTACCGAGATCACCTGCGCGCCAGCATCGACCAGCTCCAAACCACCATCACCCACGTCCAGGAGGCCGCGGCCGCCGACGCCGCCACCCGCGAAAAGTCCACTCAACGTCTCACCTCGAACCTGGCCATCGTCGACAAACGCATCACCGCCGCCCAAGCACTGCTCGACGGAGACCGACATGAGTAGCGGGACACCAGATTCTGTGCACACCACGCTCGACCGCGGCCTGCACCAGCTGGCCGCGCTCGGCGGGGACTGCATCGACCACGCCAACGCGATCGGCACCATCTTGTGGTCACCGCCGCGCGTCGTGGTCGTCGGCCGACTCAAAGCAGGCAAATCCACGCTGGTCAATGCGCTGATCGGCGCCCCGGTCGCCGAGACCGCCGCCCTTGAGGCCACCAACGTCGTCACCGTCTACCGCGACGGGTCCCCGTCCCGGGCCGAGGTCCTCGCCCTCGACAGCACCCGCCACCGCGCCGCGCTCCGCCCCGGCGCCGGGATCGAGTTACCGATCCCAGCAGCCGAGGTCGCCTACGTCGACCGGTGGATGCCCTCAGCGGCGCTGCGCGAACTCACCCTCATCGACACCCCCGGCCTGTCGACGCTGACCGCCGCCAACGACGCCGCCACCCGCCGGGTGATGATCGACGGCTTCGAACAGACCCGCACCGCCTCCATCGATGCCGACGCCGCGGTATTCCTCTTCGACGCCGCACCCCGCGTCGATGAGATCGAGTTCCTGCACCGGTTGCCGTTCACCCCGTTGACCATGCTCGGGGTGCTCTCGCGCGCCGACTCCTTCGGCGAAGGCGCCTTCGGCCGCCGCGACCCGCTCACCCACGCCGCCGCCCACGCCACCGCCATGGCCGGCCCGCTGGCCGGGATCGTCCACGCGATCGTCCCGGTGTCGGGGTTGATGGCGCAAACCAGCCACACCGGCATGCTGACCGAACGCCACGCCGCGTTGCTCGCCCAGCTCCGCGACGTCCCGCCGCTGGAGGTGCTGCGGATCTTCGACTCCGAGGACCCCACCAGCGGGGGAGTACCGCCGGCCGAACGGCGTGAACTCCTCGCCCTGCTCGGCGAGTACGGCGTCCTCAACGGCCGCCGGGTCGCCGCCGACGGCGCCGCAGCGCTCAACGCCTGGCTGGCCGAACGCTCCGGGATCGCCGCCCTGCGCCACGCCCTGACCGCGGCCACCGGACGGTTCGCCGTACTGCACCGCGCCCACCGCATCCTGGCCCGCCTCGATCAACTGGCCTTCACCCATCCCGCCCGCGACCACATCCGCACCCTGACCGCCGGATTGCGCGCCGACCCGGCCCTGGCCGCGGTGACCGTGCTCGAGGACTACCAACGCATGCTCGACGTCGACCCCGACGCCGCGGTCACCGACGAACTGCGCACCATCCTCACCGCCACCACCCCCGCCGGCCGCGTCGGCCTCGACGGCCACCCACCACCGGCTGCCGTCGCCGCCGAAGCCCACCGCCTCCTGGCCGCGGCCCAGCAACGCACCCTGGCCACCCGGTCGGCGGCCGAGGACGCCGCCCTGGTCACCCTCATCCGCACCTACACCGCTCTGGCCGCCGGCCACTGACACCCCCTCCCGCACAGGACGATCCGACACCATGACATCTGCCACCCAGACATCTGCCACCCACGCCTGGTCTCTGGCCATCGACTTTGGCACCTCAAATTCGGCGGCCGCGCATTCGGGCGCCACCAGCCGCAGCATCGAAGCGCTCTCGCTGACCCACACCAGCAACCTGATGCCCTCGGCGGTGTTCGTCGACACCGCAGGCACCGTCCTCGTCGGGGGTGCCGCCCTCAACTCCGCCGCACAGAACCCGGCTGGGTTCATCGCCTCACCCAAACGCCTCATCGGCGCGCAACCGGCCGTCGCAGCCAACGGCCACACCCTGCCGATCTACGGCCTCGTCGCCGCCGTAATGCGCACCATCATCGGCCGCGGGGTCGCCGCACACGCCGGCACCATGCCCGACCGGGTCGTGCTCACCCACCCCGAAGCGTGGGCGCCCCAACAGATCCAGGTCCTCACCGACGCCGCAAGGGCCGCCGGCATCCCGGCCGAGCGGATCACCACGATCTCCGAACCACGCGCCGCGGCCGGGCACTACTCCCGCTCCCACGCCCTGCAACACGGCACCAGGATCGCGGTGTTCGACTTCGGCGGCGGCACCCTCGACACCGCCGTCCTCGAGGTCACCCCCACCAACGCCTTCCAGGTCATCGCCGCCCGCGGCGACAACGGCCTGGGCGGCAAGAACTTCGACGCCCTGCTGCAACGCTGGGTCGAGGACCGCCTGGCCGACCGCGACCCCGACCACGCCGCCTGGCTGCGCCGCACCGCCCCCATCGACGCCATCCAGTCCCTGCAGGACTCCATCCAGCAGGCCAAAGAGCTGCTGTCCGAAACGCCGTCGGCCACCATCACCGTGCCCGGCCCGGCCGAACGCACCACCCTGCAGATCACCCGTGACGAGTTCGACGAACTCATCACCCCCGCCGTCGACTCCGCAGTCCAGCTCACCCGAACCACCCTCGCCGACGCCGGACTCACCCACCCCGACCAACTCACCGCCCTCTACCTCACCGGCGGCTCCTCCCGCATCCCCCTCATCCAGCAACGCCTCGGCGAACTCGGCCCCGTCGCCACCCTCGACGACCCCAAAACCGTTGTCGCCCAGGGCGCGCTGCTCACAGTGTTGGCAGACTCGGCGCCCACCCAGCCACGCGGCATCCCCGAAGCCGCCGACCTCATGCCGACCTGGCACACCCAACCCCGCACCCTGCGCTCACCAGCACACCCCGACCAGTCCACCTCCACGCGGCGACGCTGGCTCCGCATCGGTGCTGCCGCGGTCGCCGTCATCGCCGCCGCCGCGATCGTGACCACCATCGTCACCACCACCAGCGGCAACGACGACGACCCCGATACACCCCAGGCCACCCAAACCCTGGGCACCGACACCACCACCGCCGCCGCCGGACCCACCGGAGAAGACGGCGGACCGATCCTCACCGACCCCGACCAGATCCGCCAGCAACTGCCCGGCGCCCTACAAGCGCAGATCACCGACTGCACCAACGGCAGCTTCACCGACAACGGCGCCCTCAAGCTGGACTGCACCCTCAACGAGAATGGGACCCTCAGTGGCCTCAAGATTTCCGGCGGCCTCTCACCCTCGTTGCGGATCCACATCAACGTCGACGACAACGAAGCCGCCCGCG
>ERZ501011.137-NODE-137-length-23538-cov-10.538517_pt1 | contig 23538 bp, 21 predicted proteins | sample MGYA00248833_ERZ501011 | MGnify/ENA primary metagenome ERZ501011 (study PRJEB25958, sample SAMN03398530) | human skin metagenome | study: EMG produced TPA metagenomics assembly of the Human Skin Microbiome Metagenome (human skin metagenome) data set. | reverse complement strand
AGAAGCCTCGGGGCGCGAGGAACGTTCGAGCACGCCCCACGCGGGGGTCTGCTGCGGGAGTTCGAAACCGTTGCCGGTCAGCAGGACGGTGTCGGACAGGAAGTGGTGCAGATTCACGAGGTTGGCGACCCCGCCCGCGGCGAGATAGTCGTGGGCCTGGGCGGCGACGCCGGAGGGCACCGTCGAGTGCGCCATCAGATCGGGGTCGGGCTGCTGCTCACCGGAACACACGACGAGCGGCTTGCCGGTCGCCTCGACCGCGGCGAGTCCGTCCTCCCAGGCGCGTACACCGCCCAGGATGCGCACGACGATGAGGTCGGCGTCGGCGGCGAGACGCGGGATGTCCTCGATCAGGATGCGAGACGGATTCGCACCGCGGTAGGACACCGACGCATCGGGCGACGCGCTGCCCTCGTCGGCCGCCGAGGCCGTGAGCAGGTCGGTGTCCGAGGTCGAGAGCAGCAGGATCATCGTGTCTCCTCGCCGGGTTGTCGCGCCCGGTGCGTGTCGGTGCCGTGGGTGGCGGGTGCAGTGCGAGGGACTGGTCTGACTTCCGGATGTCCGGCCGATGCCGACCCCCGGTCACAGTGGCGCGACCGCGCCGGAATCGCACCGGCTTCAGCCCGCTCGCGGTGCGTTCAGCCTACGGCCACCACGCCCGCCGGTCGTAGGCTGGTGGGATGAACCAGCCAGCCCGGGCCGCCACCGACCGTTGCCCAGGCGTCTTCGACACGCACCCGGCGGCCGACGGCGCGTTGGCCCGTGTCCGGCTGCCGGGCGGACGGATCCGTCCGGACCAGCTGGAGATGCTCGCCCGGGCCGCCGCCGACCACGCCGACGGGCACCTGGAACTGACGGTGCGCGGCAACCTCCAGCTGCGCGGGATCACCGACGTCGAAGCCGTCGCGCAGGCCGTCGTCGCCGCCGGGCTCGCGCCGAGCAGCAGCCACGACAAGGTGCGCAACATCGAGCTCAGCCCCCTGACCGGTCGCATCGGCGGCGTCGCCGACGCGCGTCCGCTCGCCGCGGCCCTCGACGACGCCCTGCGGGCCGACCCGGCCGCGGCCACCCTGTCCGGCCGGTTCCTGTTCGGCATCGACGACGGGCGCGGTGACATCGCCGGACGACGACCCGACGCGTGCGCGGTGATCCGGGGCGACACTCCCCTGGCCGCAGATGTGCTCATCGGCGGGACGGCCGTCGGATCGGCCACCGGTACGGAGGCGATCGTCCGCGCGCTCATCGCGGTGGCCGCGGGTCTGGGCGAGGTCTCGCCCGGCGCCTGGCGGGTCCGCGACCTCGACGACGACTCCCGGCTCCGGCTCGCGGAACTCATCGCCCCGACGCTGGATCCCGTCATCGGGGCCGACCCGGGCGCGGCACCGGTCGCCTCGGAGGAACCGATCGTCGGCTGGTTCGACCAGGACGACGGCGCGGTGCTGCTCGGCGCGGTCGTCGAACTCGGACGCTTGCCGGCCCGGCTGGCGGAATTCATCGCGGCCGTGCAGGCGCCGGTCGTGTTCACCCCCGACCGCGAGATCCTCCTGTGCGACCTCGGCGAAGGCGTGGCCGAGACCGTCGTCCGCGTGCTCGCACCGATGGGTCTGATCTTCGACGCCGCTTCGCCATGGGCCCAGGTCAGCTGCTGCGTCGGAGCCCCGGGTTGCTCGTCCGCGCATGCGCCGGTCCGGGACGACCTGGTGGCCCGGGTGCAGGACGGCGACCCCGTCGAGGAGCGTGAACACTGGGTGGGCTGCGCCCGTGGCTGCGGGTCGCCGGCCGAATCGCACCTGTCGGTGCAGGCCACGCCCGACGGCGGATACGAACGGCGGCGCCGTTAGGCTCGTTCCCACCATGACCGAGTACCTGCGTGACGGCGCCGCGATCTACCGCCAGTCCTTCGCCACGATCCGCGCCGAGTCCGACCTCTCCGCGTTCGCACCCGACGTCGCGACCGTTGTCGTCCGCATGATCCACGCGTGCGGCCAGACCGACCTGACGCGCGACGTGGTCGCGACGCCCGGCGTCGTGACCGCCGCGCGCAGTGCGCTCGAAGCCGGCGCCCCGATCCTCTGCGACGCGAACATGGTGGCGTCCGGGATCACGCGTAAGCGTCTCCCCGCGGACAACGAGGTGCTGTGCTACCTGTCGGAACCCACTCTCCCGGCCCTCGCCGAGAAGATGGGAACCACGAGGACCGCTGCGGCACTGGAGTTCTGGCGGCGGCGCCTGGAAGGTGCGGTGGTCGCGATCGGCAACGCGCCGACCGCACTGTTCGCGCTCCTGGACATGATCGACGACGGCGCACCGCGTCCCGCCGCCATCGTCGGGGCACCCGTCGGTTTCGTCGGCGCGGTCGAATCCTGCGCGGCACTGGCCGAACGCGACGACCTCGAATTCATCACGGTCACGGGCCGGCGCGGTGGATCGGCGATCACCGCGGCCGCGGTCAACGCGCTCGCGACCCCGCAGGAATGATGGTGGACCCCATGAACTCTGACAGCACCGCAGCGGCCGGACGAGAGTCAGGTCCGGGCACGCTCTACGGCATCGGGCTCGGCCCGGGTGACAGCGAGCTGATGACCGTCAAGGCCGCCCGCCTGATCAGCACCGCGGACGTGATCGCGTATCACTCTGCGCGACACGGCAACAGCATCGCGCGATCGGTGGCCGAACCCTACCTGCGCGACGGCCAGACCGAGGAACGTCTCATGTACCCGGTCACCACCGAGACGACCGACCACCCCGGCGGGTATCAGGGCGCGCTCGACGACTTCTACGCCGAGAGTGCCGAACGTCTCGCGGTGCACCTGCGCGCGGGTCGCGATGTCGTCCTGCTCGCCGAGGGCGATCCACTTTTCTACAGCTCCTACATGCACATGCACAAACGCCTGGCACCGCTTTTCGACGCCGAAATCGTGCCCGGCGTCACCTCGGTGAGCGCGGCGTCCGCGGCGACCGGGGTCCCGCTCGTCGAGGGCGAGGAGACGCTGACCGTCGTGCCCGGTACCGCGTCGACCTCGGAGCTGCTCTTCCGCTTCCGGTCCGCGGACGCGATCGTGGTCATGAAACTCGGTCGGACCTTCGAGCGGGTGCGCGACGCCCTCCGCGAGGCCGGGCGTCTCGACGAGGCCTTCTACGTCGAACGCGCCTCGACGACCGTCGAGCGGGTGCTGCCGGCCGCCGACGTGAATCCCGCAGAGGTGCCGTACTTCTCGATCCTCGTCGTCCCCGGACGCCGCAACAACCCGATGTTCGAGCCGGAGCCCGTCCCCGGTGAACTCGTCGTCGTGGGGCTCGGACCGGGTCACGACAGCTGGACCACCCCGGAGGTCCGCGCCGAGCTGGCCACGGCCACCGACCTCGTCGGTTACACCACCTATCTCAAGCGCGTCACCGCACGGCCGGGTCAACGGGTACACGCCAGCGACAACCGGGTCGAGGCCGAGCGGGCCGAGTTCGCGCTCGACCTCGCTCGACGCGGCGCTCGCGTCGCCGTCGTCTCGTCCGGTGATCCCGGCGTGTTCGCGATGGCCGCCGCGGTCGCCGAGGTCGCCGCACAGCCCCGGTGGCACGAGGTGCCCGTCCGTGTGGTGCCCGGCGTCACGGCCGCGACCGCGGTCGCCGCTGCCGTGGGAGCGCCCCTCGGGCACGACTTCGCGATCATCTCGCTCTCCGACCGGTTGAAGCCGTGGTCGGTCATCGAACGGCGCATCCGAGCCGCACTCGGCGCCGACCTGGTGATCGCCATCTACAACCCGGGCTCGGCGAGCCGCACCTGGCAGGTCGGGGCCCTCAAACACACTCTCTCGCAGACGGTGTCGCCCGATCGCGTCGTCGTCCTCGGACGGGACGTCGGTGGTCCGGAGCAGCAACTCACCACCACCACGGTCGCGGACTTCGATCCCGCGGTCGTCGACATGCGCACGATGATCATCATCGGGTCGTCGGCGACAAAGGTCGTGTCGCGCGCGGCCGGAACGTTGGTGTTCACGCCGCGCAGTCACCACCCGGTCGACAGCGACGATCACACCGCCGACCACTCAGCCGGACAGCTCCTCGAGCCAGTTCCGGGCGGCACCGACATCTGAGACGACCGGCGTGTCGGGTTCGGCGGGCCGGTCGACCATGATGACCTCGATGCCGAGTTCGGCCGCGGCCGCCAGCTTGGCCGAGGTCAGCGATCCGCCGCTGTTCTTCGTGACGAGCAGATCGATGTCGTTGTTCCGCAGCAGCTCTCGCTCCGACCGGTGGTCATAGGGACCCCGCGAGCGCAGCACCTCGTGATGCGGCGGAAGCGCTCCGGTCGGGGCGTCGACGACCCGGATCAGGAACCACGCCGAATCGATCCCCGCGAAGACACCGACGTCCTGGCGCCCGGTGGTCAGGAAGACACGTCTGCCGCGGGCGGCCACTTCACGAGCGGCAGCGGGCAGGTCGGGCATACAGATCCAGGTGTCGGTGTCGCCGGGCACCCAGGGGTCCCGGCGCAGGCGCAACAGCGGCACACCCGCATCGGCTGCGGCCCGCGCCGCGCTACGGGTGATCGTCGCGGCAAACGGATGGGTCGCGTCGACCACTGCCTGAATGCGGTTGCTCTGCAACCATTCCCGGAGCCCGGCGGGTCCGCCGAACCCGCCGATGCGCACCGGACCGACCGGTAGGCGGGGGTGTTTCACCCGGCCGGCGAGGGAACTGATGAACGCGATGTCGGTGCCGGCGAGGGTCGACGCGAGCGCTCGCGCCTCCCCGGTCCCGCCGAGGATCAGGACGTGCGGGACTGGATCCGGAGGGATTTGGTCGGTCACGACGTCGAGTGGCGATCAGCGCGCAGTTTGGTCATTCGCGCATGCGAGTACAGATAGCTGTCGGTGACGTCCGACCGGCGCGGGCCGAGCACGTGACCGACGAAGATGACCGCGGTCCTCCGGATGACGGCGGCGTCGAGGGCCTCGGGCAACCGGTTGAGCGGACACCGCACGATCTGCTCGTTCTCCCGACTGGCGAAAGCGACTGTGGCGGTAGGGCAGTCATCGCCGTAGTGCGGGGTGAGCGCCGCCACGATCTCCTCGGCCCGATGGGCTGCGAGATGCAGCGCAAGCGTCACCCCCGTCCGCGCCAGGGTCGCGAGGTCCTCCCCCGGAGGCATGTCCGTCGACAGGGTGGAGACCCTCGTGATCAGCAGGCTCTGGCCGACACCGGGGATGGTGAGTTCGGTGTCGAGTGCCGCCGCGGCAGCCGCGAACGCCGGGACACCGGGCACGATCTCATGATCGATTCCGCGCGCGGTCAGCTCACGCTGTTGCTCGGACATCGCCGAGTACACGGAGAGGTCACCGGAGTGGAGGCGGGCCACGTCGTGCCCCTTGCCGACGGCCGCCGCGATGACATCGATGATGTCCGACAACGGCATCCGGGCCGTGTCGACCAGTTCGGCACCGTCGGGACACAGGTCGAGCAGTTCCGGGGGCACCAGTGACCCGGCATAGACACAGGTCTGACACTCCCCCAGCAGCCGCGCTCCGCGCACCGTGATGAGATCGGGCGAACCCGGGCCGGCCCCGATGAAGTAGACGGTCAACGGAGCGCCTCCGTCGAATCCGCGGCGGCAGCGTGGGGTGCCGTCTTCGCGACGGCCCACTGCACGATCGGCAGAGCCGGGCGCCAGGTGTGCATCGTGCCGAGCGGTGCCACGGTTTCGACCGACAGGCGTCGTAGGTCACCGCCGTGTCGGGCGTGCCAGCGCGTGACAAGCGTCTGGTTCTCCACGGTCACCGCGTTCACGACGAGCCGCCCCGAGTCCGGCAGCCTGGCCCAGACGAGCGAGAGGATCTCCTCGTCCAGTCCGCCACCGATGAAGACGACATCCGGTCGCGGCGCGTCGGACAGGTCGTCGGGAGCCGGGCCCCGCACCGACAGCCGATGCGCCACCCCGTGCCGGGTGGCGTTGCGCCGCAACCGATCAGCGCGATCGGGGTCGCGTTCGAACGCGACGGCCACTCCCCGGTCGTCCGCGCGCAACCACTCGATCGTCACACTGCCCGACCCGGCCCCGATGTCCCAGAGGACCTGCGCGCCGGCCGGTTCCAACGCGCACACGGAGAGGGCACGGATCGTCGACTTGGTGATCTGGCCGTCGTGTTCATAGGTGTCGTCCGGCCGGCCCGGGAGCCGGGACCGGCGGGGTCCGACGCAGTCGACGGCGACGATGTTGAGCGGGTCGCCGGCCCGGCGGCGCCAGGTCTCGGCCGTACCGGTGGCGATCTGTTCGGCCGGCCCACCGAGCTGCTCGAGGACGGTCATCGTCGACGCGCCGAAACCGGCGTCGACCAGGATGCCGGCGAGTGCGGCGGGTGTGGTCTCGTCGCGGCTCAAGACCAGCACGCGAGCCCCGTCGGTGACCTCGCCGAGCACCACGCCCGGCTCGGCGCGCACCGCACTGACGATCCGGGTCGTGGCGAGGTCCCAGCCCAGACGCGCACAGGCGAGGCTCGCGCTCGACACGGCCGGATACACCCGTACCCGGTCGGCACCGACGCGCGCGATGATGCTCGCACCGACGCCGTGGAACATCGGGTCGCCGCTCGCCAGGATGTGGATCGTGTCCGGGTGAACGGCGTCCGCGTCCTCGCTCTCGACCACTTCTGCGAGGTGCTCCGACATCGGCGACCGCCACGGTCGCAGTTCGGCGTCCAGTTCGGGCACCGCGCCGTCGAGGAGCGCCAGTTGCCGCGCAGCGCCGTAGATCACGCGGGCGCGGCGAAGTTCGTTGCGGACGGTCTCGCCCAGACCGGACCAACCGTCGGCGCCGATACCCACCACGACGAATGCGGACATCACCGCAGCGGATTCCGCGGAGGTCATCGGGGCAGTCTCCGCCACACGGCACGCGGCAGCAGTCGCATCCCGAAGAACAACGGACGCAACGTCCCCGGGATCCAGACCTCGCCGCGGCCCTTGCGATAGGCATGAGCCACCGCGTCGGCGACCTGCTCGGCATCCCGCGACAGCGGGGCCGGCTTCACCCCGGACGCCATCAGGTCGCGGGTCATCGCGCCGATCACGAAGCCCGGGCGGGCCAGCAGCAGGCGAGCGCCGGTGCCGTGCAGCGCATCCGCGAGTCCGCTCGCGAATCCGTCGAGGCCCGCCTTGGTCGACCCGTAGACGTAGTTGGCGCGGCGCACCCGGACACCGGCGACCGAGGAGAAGACGATGATGGTTCCGGAGCCCTGCGTGCGCAGTACCGAAGCGAGCGGGGTCAGCACGCTGATGTGGGCGTAGTAGTCGGTGTGGGCGATCTGAAGTGCATGCGCCACATCGGTTTCGGCGCGGGCCTGGTCGCCGAGGATGCCGAACGCGATGATCGCGATCCCGATCGGCCCGTGTCGCTGCGCCAACGACTCGACGAGCGTTGGGTGGCTGTCGGTGTCGTTCGCGTCGAAGGCGACGGTGTGTACCTCGGTTGCACCGGCATCAAGCAGTCGTGCGGACTCGACCACGAGGTCGTCGGGACGGCGGGCCGCCAGGACGACGGTCCGCCCGGGTGCGAGGCGCGCCGCCGTGGCGACGCCGATCTCGCTGCGGCCGCCGAACAGCACGAGGGCACCGGACGGGTCGGTGTCCGGACGCGCTGATGCCCCTCTGCTGCGTGACGCCATGGCTGCCAGTATCGCATCGGCCCCGCGACCGACCGTGTGCGGCGTCGCGGCTAGTTTGGTGTCATGCCTCGTACCGCCGCCGATCTCGGGCCCGATGCGCTCGCCTTCCTCGTCGAACGCCACCTCGGGACCCTCACCACGCTGCGCGCCGACGGCACCCCCCACGCCGTGGCCGTCGGCTTCACCTGGGATCCCGACGCCGGCCTGGCGAGGGTCATCACCTCGGACGGCAATCAGAAGGTCCGCAACACCGAGCGGGGTGGCTACGCGGCCGTCACCAACGTCGACGGCCCGCGATGGCTGACCCTGGAGGGACCCGCGACGGTGAGTCGTGAGCCCGAGCGCGTGCGCGAGGCCGAGCAGCGCTACGCGCAGCGATACCGGGAGCCCAGGCCGAACCCGCGCCGCGTCGTGATCGAGATCAGCGTGAGCCGGGTGCTGGGTTCGGCGTCGCTGTTCAGCTAGTGACGCGCGTCGGAAGTCGGATGCTTCTTGCGGAGCCGTCCGGCACCGGCCCGGCCAATACACCACCCGGGTGGTCCGCAACGGACCCGACGAAGGCCGCTGCGCCTGGCGACTCAACCCTGAACCCGGCGCACCACCCAACCCCGAACACATCAACCGCCGACCCGACATACTCCGACGGTTCGCAGAACATCTGAACACCGGGCGCGATGAGATCCACGGACCTACCACCCGACGGTTTGGCAGGCTCGGTCGCCGGACCCTTCGTGACGCGCCCCCGGATTCAAACCCGCCAACCAGCGAACTTCAACTCGACTGCTGGACCTCGATCGAAGTCCAGCAGTCGAAATGAGGTTCACCGGTCGAATTTCGCCTACAACCGGACGAGTTCGTGCGGGCGGTTGTTCAGCGACTCGCAGCCGTCATCGGTCACGACGACGATGTCCTCGATGCGGGCACCCCAGTGTCCGGACACGTAGACCCCCGGCTCGACGCTGAACGCCATGCCCGGGCGCAACGGAATGTCGTTGCCGCCGACGATGTACGGCTCCTCGTGTACCGACAGCCCGATCCCGTGGCCCGTCCGGTGGATGAACCGATCGGCCAGGCCGCGCTCGGCGAGAAGATCACGCGCCGCCGCGTCGATCGAGGACGCGCTCACCCCCGGCCGGACGGCGGCCACCGCCGCGCGTTGGGCCTCGAGCAGAGCGGCGTAGGCGTCGGCGATCTCGGCGGGCGGATCGTCGAAGCAGTAGGTGCGCGTGGAATCGGAGTTGTAGCCCGGCTCGACCGGGCCGCCGATGTCGATCACGACGATGTCGGACCGCTCGATGACCCGGTCGGAGAACTCGTGATGGGGATCGGCTCCATTCGGTCCCGACCCGACGATGATGAAAGCCGCCTCGGTGTGTCCCTCCTCGAGGATCGCGGCGGCGATGTCGGCGGCCACCTCGCGTTCGGTGCGGCCGGGGATCAGCCAGTCCCCCATCCGCGCGTGCACCCGGTCGATCGCGGCACCCGCGCGGCGGAGCGCGTCGACCTCCGCGGCGTCTTTGATCATTCGTAGTTCGCGGAGCACCTCGGTCGCCAATTGCGGTGTGGCGCCGGTGTGTCGGGCCAGCGGGATGGCGTGGAGGGCGGGCATGGAGTCGGACACCGCGATCCGCGGCTGCGACGGCAATCCGGCCAATGCGAGAGCGTGGGCGTCGTCGCCGTCGACCCAGTCGGCCACCTCGATGTCGAGATCGCCGACCGCGGAGGACGACAGCGACGGGACCTCGAGCCGCGCGATCACCAATCGGGGATCACTGGTCGCGGGGATCACCAGCGCCGTGAGCCGTTCGAAGGTCTCCGCCCGGGAACCGATCAGGTAACGCAGGTCCGGCCCGGGGGCGACGACCAGCGCGTCCAACTCCGCGGCGCGGGTGAGTTCGGCGGCGCGGCGGACCCGGTCGCGATAGACCTGCGCCTCGAAGAGTGGCCCGGCTCCGGTCCCCTCGCCCGCCGTCGCGACCCGTGCTGCCCCACTCCCAGATGCCATGCGACGAACACTACCGCCGACTCATGACAGAGTGTGGGGGTGACGGATTCGTTGATGCTGCTCGACGGCGCCAGCCTGTGGTTCCGATCGTTCTTCGCGCTGCCGGAGAAGATGACCAGCCCGGATGGGCGACCGGTCAACGCCGTACGCGGTTTCGTCGACACGATCGCCAATCTCGTGGTGCGCGAACGCCCCACACGCTTGGTGGTGTGCCTCGATCTCGACTGGCGCCCCGAGTTCCGCACCGACCTGATCCCCACCTACAAGGCCCATCGCGTCGCGGTCCCCGACGGCGGGACCGACGTCGAGGGCCGGGACATCGACGTCGAAGAGGTACCCGACACGCTCACCCCGCAGGTCGACATGATCATGGCCGTTCTCGCGGCAGCGGGCATCGCCACCTCGGGCGCCGTCGGTTGTGAGGCCGACGACGTGATCGGCACGCTCGCCTACGACGAGGCGAACGATCCGGTGATCGTGGTCAGCGGTGACCGGGACCTGCTGCAGGTGGTCGCCGACGATCCCGTCCCGGTGCGCGTCCTGTACGTCGGCCGCGGTCTGGCGAAGGCCGAGATGATGGGCCCGGTGGAGGTCGCCGAGAAATACGGCGTGCCGGTCGAGCGCGCGGGTATCGGCTACGCGGAGATGTCGATGTTGCGCGGAGATCCCTCGGACGGTCTGCCGGGCGTGGCCGGTATCGGCGAGAAGACCGCGGCGAAACTGATCACCGAGTACGGCAGCCTCGACGCCCTGGAGGCGGCTGCCGCCGACCCGTCGTCATCGGTTCCGACGCGGAGCCGCAAGGCACTGCTCGCCTCGGTCGAGTACCTGCAGGCGGCGCGGACCGTCGTCTCCGTGCGCACCGACGCCGAGACGATCGACAGCGGTTCGGACATCCTCCCGGCCGAGCCCGCCGACCCCGCGGCCCTCGCGGAGCTCGTCGAGGAGCTGGGTATCGGAGCGTCGGTGGGGAGGCTGGCCAAGGCTCTCGGCTGGCCCCAGGCCGGCTGAGGCCGCATGTAGCAGCCGGCTGAGGCCGGACGTGACAGCCTGCTGAGGCCGGACGTCACAGCCGGTCGAGTCAGCTGGGGCGCGAGACCTCGTAGCGGCCGTCGTCGTCGATGAATGTGACGGTGACCTGCTGCTGCTGCCCGCCGACGGTGACCGAGCACGTGAACGATGCTCCGGTCTCCACCCGCTGCCCCGACGGGCACTGGACGTCGGAGACGTCGCTGGCCTGGTAGTCCTCGGTGAGGATCTTCTGCACGCCGTCCTGCGCCGCCTGCTGATCGAGGTTCTTCGGTGCCCATCCGGGGAAGAGGAATGCGGTGATCAGCACGATCGCGGCGATGAGGAGCAGCGCGCCGCCGCCGACGAACATCAGCGTCCGGGCGGTCTTGTTCGACTTCCCGGTCGCCATCCCGCTGAACTGGTCGCCGCCCCCGTATTGGTTCTGCCCGTATTGGTTCTGCCCGTATTGGTTCTGGGCGTACGGGTCCTGGCCGGCGGGCTGCTGGCCGTACTGTCCGGGTGCCCCGTACTGACCCGCCCCGTACTGACCCGGTCCCCCGTACTGACCGGCTCCGTATTGCTCGGCGCCATACTGACCGCCGGGCTGCCCGTAGGGCTGACCGGCCGGTTGTCCGTACTGCCCCGGTTGTCCGCCGGGATGACCGACCTGAGTCGGCTGGGACTGAGACGGGGCCGACTGGGGCGGCTGGCCCGTCGGCCCACCCGGCTGCTGGTACGGGTTTTGCTGGTAGGGATTCTGTTGGTACGGATTCTGTTGCGGCTGACCATAACCCGGGTTCTGTGACCCGGGGTTGGCGGAGCCCGGGTTGGGGGCCATCGTGGTCGGGTCGGCCTGCGGGGCGCCCGTCGGAGTGGCGCCGGGGAGGTTCACGATCTCGGTCTTGCCGTCGGGACCGGACTGATCACCGGAGGGATTCGGCTGGGACGGGTTGGGGTTGTACGGGTCGGTCATGAGTCCCTCCCACTCGGCCGTTCACCCGGACGGGTGCCGGCGAACTGTGACGTCGCGGCAGTATCGGGGCAGGACACGCCGACACCGAATGCGGGATGAACGTTACCTCAGCGGCCTGGGACTATCAGCGAACATCGCGCGTGGCCCGGCGTCGCGTCGTCCGGTGAACCGACACCGGCCCACACTCGTCGGCGGAGGTCGACGGCGCGGTTCAGCCGAGCTCGGCGGCGACCACGCCGCGGCGGATGGCCTTGACCGCTGCCCGCGCCGTCCCACCGAGGCGCGTGTCGGAGCCCACCCCGAGTCGGATCTGTTCGAGCAGGTCCACGACCTGCCGGTTCCACCGCACGAAGTCGCCCGGAGAGAGCAGCTGTCCGCGTTCGCCCGCCAGCAACAGGGCCTCGCCGAGCGAACGACCCGACGCCCACGTGGCCACGGCGACCGAGAAACCGGTGTCGGGTTCGCGTGTCGGACTGACCCGATGACGCTGCTCGACCGCGGTGACCCGCGACCAGATCTCGACGGTCGCGGCCATCGCCGCACGCATCGAGCTGCTGCCGGGCAGGGCGTCGACCCCGCTGTAACTGTCGCGCCGGCTCTCGTAGACGAGTGCGGCGACGACCGCGGCGAGGTCGGGGGGTGACAACTCGTCCCAGACCCCGGCTCGGATGCACTCGGTCACGACCAGGTCGCTCTCGCTGTAGATACGGCCGAGCAGCTTGCCCGAATCGGTCACCATCATCGTGTGCCCGGTGGACTCGGTCGACTCGGCGACGCGCTCGAGATATCCCAGCTCGCTGAGGACGCCGACGATGTGATCGAAGGTGACCCCGAGGGTGGACGTCCGCTCCCCGATGCTGCGCTCGGCGTTGACGATGTCGCGCACCAGCCGGTTACGGCGTTCGGCGAGCCGGAACAGCTCGTCACCGTTGGACAGCTGATGTGCCGGGTGCGCGCGCAGGGTTCGCCGAAGGTTCGCGAGTTCGGTGTCGTCGGCGGCGTCGGCGCGCTTCTTCTGACGTCCGCGCGGCATCTCGATGCCGGTCGATCGCAACGCCGACGCCAGGTCGCGGCGACCGCGCCCGGTGCGTCGGTCGGCGTTCTTCGGCATCCGCATGTTGCCCAGCACCTCGGGCGGGTTGACGAAGTCGCGGGTACCGACGCGTCCGCACCAGGCGTCCTCGGTCAGTACGAGCGGCTTCGGATCCTGTGCTTGCGTGGCCGGTTCGATGATGACAGCCAGACCGCGGTGCCGGCCGACGGGTACGCCGATGACATGACCGCGTTTGAGTGCGGCCAGGTCAGCGGTGATGGCGTCGTGTGTATTGACCCGCTTGCGGTACTTCAGATCTCGTTCACGGCGGCGGATGTCCTCGCGCAAAGTGATGTAACCCAGGAAGCCCGCGTACGGACCGTCGTCCGAATCCGATTCGGCGCCAACGGGTTCCAGTCCCCGCGCCTGCGCTGCGCGGGCCAGTTCGCCGTCGAGCTTGCGCAACGCCCGTTGCGCCTCGTCCAGCTTTCGCGCCTGACCGACGACCGATCGATCGGCCTGGAACTGGGCGAACGACCGATGGAGCAGCTCACGCGCGCCGTCCAGGCCCAATCGGCCGAGCAGGTTGACCGCCATGTTGTATTCCGGGGAGAACGAACTCCGCAGCGGGAACGTCCGCGCGCCGGCGAGGCCGGCGACCTCCTCCGGAACCACCTCGGGTGTCCACACCACGACGGCGTGACCCTCGACGTCGATCCCGCGACGGCCGGCGCGACCGGTCAGCTGCGTGAACTCGCCGGGCGTCAGGTCGACGTGCGATTCGCCGTTGTACTTCACGAGACGCTCGAGAACCACCGAGCGAGCGGGCATGTTGATGCCGAGCGCGAGCGTCTCGGTGGCGAACACCATCCGGACCAGGCCGCGCACGAACAGTTCCTCGACCGTGTGCCGGAAGGTCGGGAGCATGCCCGCGTGGTGCGAGGCGAGTCCGCGTCGCAGCCCCTCACGCCATTCGTGCACCCCGAGCACGTCGAGGTCGGCCGGTGCCAGTTCGGTGAGATGGCGGTCGACGACCACGTCGACCTCGCCGATCTCGGCGGGTGTGAGAAGCGAGATCCCGGATCGCAGACACTGCGCCAGGGCGGCGTCGCACCCGACACGGGAGAAGATGAACCCGATCGCCGGGAGCAACCCCTCGCGGTCGAGTCGCGTGACGAGGTTCGGCCGGGAGAGCGCGGGTCCCCGCCCGTCGCGCCGACGGGGCGCGCCGCCACGTCCTCGGCCACGGCCGCGCGACGACTCCCGCTCGTCGTCGGCCATCAGGATCCGGTGCCGGATCTGGCGTTTGAGCTCCGGATTGACGCGCGGACGCGTGCCGGCCTTGCGGGCCGGACCGGTGTCGGCCGGATCGAACAGGTCGAACAGTCGCTGCCCGACGAGCATGTGCTGGGACAGCGGCACCGGACGGTGTTCGTCGACGATCACCGAGGTGTCACCACGGACCGTCTGGATCCAGTCGCCGAACTCCTCGGCGTTGCTCACCGTCGCCGACAGACTGACGACCCGCACCGACGGTTCGAGGTGCAGGATCACCTCTTCCCACACCGCCCCGCGGAACCGGTCCGCCAGGAAGTGGACCTCGTCCATGACGACGTGGGACAGACCGTCCAGGGCCCGTGATTCGGCGTAGATCATGTTGCGGACGACCTCGGTCGTCATGACGACGACCGGGGCATCGGGATTGATCGAACTGTCGCCGGTCAGCAGCCCGACCGACTCGTGCCCGTGGACGGCAACGAGATCGTTGTACTTCTGGTTGCTGAGCGCCTTGATCGGCGTGGTGTAGAAGCACTTCGAGCCACCGGCCAGAGCCAGATGGACGGCGAACTCGCCGACGATGGTCTTACCCGCGCCGGTCGGTGCGCACACCAGCACACCGTGGCCGCCCTCGAGCGCCTCACACGCGCGGCGCTGGAAGTCGTCGAGGCGGAAAGCGAGTCTCGACGTGAACGAGTCGAGTTGGGTCACAGGACGTCGTCGAAGGTCTCGCGTGCCCGCGTCGACGTACGGGTGGCGTTGGCGACCGCGTTCGCCGGCGCCGGGATCGGCGATGCCGGGGCGATCGGTTTCGTCGGCGGCAGTGGGCTGGCCTCGTCATCGGAGAGGCCCGCCCATGCGGGCGCCTTCTTCGCCTTGCGCCGGTCGAAGATCCGCGCGAACTGGATCGCGAACTCGAGCAGCACGGTGAGCGCGAGGGCCAGTGCGAGCATCGTGAACGGATCCTGGCCCGGTGTCGCGATGGCGGCGAAGACGAAGACCGCGAAGATGAGCCCGCGGCGCCAGCTCTTCAACCGGGCGTAGGTCAGCACGCCGACGACGTTCAGCGCGATGATCAGGAGCGGGAGTTCGAAGCTGACGCCGAAGATCACCAGGACATTGAGCATGAAGCCGAAGTACTGGTCACCGGCGAGCGCCGTGACCTGGACCTCGTTGCCGACCGTCAGCAGGAAGTCGAAGGCCTTGGCCACCACCAGATAGGCGAGCACCGCGCCGCTGACGAACAGGGTCGTCGCCATCGCGACGAACATGATGCCGTAGCGACGTTCGTGGGCGTGCAGACCCGGCGTGATGAACTGCCAGATCTGGTAGATCCACACCGGGCAGGCGAGGACCACACCCGCGGTCAGCGCGACCTTCAACCGGAGCATGAACTGGTCGAACGGACCGGTCGCCAGAAGGCGACACGAGTCATCCGGGGTCAGCGTCGCGCGCGACGACGCAGGCAGATCGCAGTACGGCCCGCGCAGGACGTCGCCGAGCGACGGGATGCCCAGGAAGCCGTGGCTGTACCAGACGAACCCGAAGATGGTGGTGGCGATGATGGCCAGCAGCGAGATGACCATACGAGTGCGCAACTCGTACAGGTGCTCGACCAACGACATGGTGCCGTCGGGATTGAGTTTTCGCTTGCGTTGCCGCGGGTCGAGGCGTCGGGGAATCGGGAGAGTGCGCACTGGCGATGCTCCGACGCGCCCCTAAGCCGATTTCTTGGCGTCGGCGTCGCGCTGCGTGGCCGGCTGGGTCGAGTCACCCGCGGGCAGCTCGCGTCGTGCCGGATCGGTCGCTGCCGCGTCGGCGGTGGCCTGCGCGTCCTTGTCGTCGTCCTTCTGCATCTCCTTGACCTCGCTCTTGAAGATGCGCAGCGACTGTCCCAGACCACGGGCGGCGTCCGGCAGCTTCTTCGAGCCGAACAGGATCAGCAGCACGATGGCGACGATCGCCCAGTGCCACCATGACGTGAAGCCCATGAGATCACCCTTCAGTTCGGAGCAGACAGTGTCCAATGCTACCCGACACACGCCGAGCCGGACGGGCCCAGCCGTGGCCGGTCTCAGCGATAACGCCCGCGGGCGGCCTCCGCGGTGTCGGCGACCGCGGCCGCAATCGCCGGGTCGTCGACAACTCGCACGGCGCCGGCGAATCCGAGCAGGAACCGGGTGAGCCATTCCGGCGAGCCGTAGACCAGCCGGGCGCGGACGGGGAGACCTGGATCGGGCCGGTCCTCGACGATCTCGAGGGGTTCGAGCGGGTAGTAGTCGAGAATCCACAGGTGATCGGCGTCGATCTCGATCTCGACGGCCGGAAGGTCGGGGTCCTCGGCGACGAGCACCGACTGATTCGACGCCGCCGCCTCGGCCGGCGGACGACTCGGCTCGTCGAGGGCGGTCGCGGTGTCGACGCGGTCGAACCGGAACAACCGCACGCCTTCGGCCATCCGGCACCAGGCCTCGAGATAGGTGTGCTGGTCCATGACCTGCAGGCGGATGGGGTCGACCACGCGGTCGGTGACGCTGTCGCGTCCGGCCGAGTAGTAGCGCAGGCGCAATGCCCGCGCTTTCTTGGTGGCCTCGCGGATCGTCGTGTACGTGGGGTTCTCCCCCGACGGCTCGGCGGGTGCGTCGGACGCGCCCGCGACCCCCGGCACCGTCGCACCCACCGCCTGCTCGATCTTGGCGATGGCCCGCCTGGCCGCGGCCACATCGACGACCCCCGGGGTCTCGACCAGCGCCCGCAGTGCGACGAGGAGCGTGCTCGCCTCCACGGTCGTCAGCCGCAGTGGCCGGTCCATGCCCGCGGTGAACCCGACCGTGACGTAACCCTCGCTGAACTCGAGCTCGATCAGGTCGTCGGGGTAATAGCCCGGTAGCCCGCAGACGAAGAGCAGCTCGAGGTCCTTCGTGAGCTGCGCTTGCGTGACCCCGAGTTCGTCGGCGGCCTGAGCAACCGAGATGCCCCGGCGGGCCTGGAAATACGGGACCATCGCCAGCAGTCGGTTGAGTCTCGACGGCGCTGCCGCGGCCATCAGACGCTCACCCCCATCAGACGGTCGAGGCTCGCGATGACGAGCTCGCGCAACTCGGGCGGATCGAGGACGACCGCGTCACGGCCCACACCCAGCACCATCCGTGCCACCGCGGTCAGCGAGTGGATGTCGAGGGTCACGATGTCGCCGGGTTCGCCGTCGAAGTCGGCGGGTTCAGTCGTCGTCGCGGCCCTGCGGAGGCCGAATGCCCGGTCGGCCGCGACCCAGATCCGCGCGACCCGTCCGTCCGAACCGGCAGCGGAATCGACCGCCGCGGAGACGATCTGCTGGAGATCGGTGCCGGCCGGGACCACGACCGCGTCGGCGGCACCGACCGCGGTGACCGCCGTGATCCGCGACAGCCGGAAGGTCCGGGTGGCGTCGCGGTCACGGTCGTGGCCGACGACGTACCAGCGGCCCCGGTGTGACACGACCCCCCACGGTTCGACGCGTCGGGTGGTCGGGGCGGCCGCGGCAGACGATCGATGCTGGAACTCGACGGCACGGCGGTCCTGGACCGCGGCGAGCAGGCCGGCGATGACCTCTTCGGAGCCGAGCGATCGTGATGACCCGCCCGAGGTGATCCCCAGATCGTCCTCGGAGCGGACATCGAGCCCGGCGGCCCGGAGCTTGAGGATCGCCGTCTGCGACAGCGTCGAGACCTCGGGGGTGTCCCACAGCGCGGCGGCCATGGCGATCGCCGCGGCCTCGTCGGACTCCAGCGAGACCTCCGGCAACTCGTACGAGTCGCGGTCGATGCGGTATCCCTCGGCGCCGGCCGCCATCGGCGACCGGCCGGTCACGAGGGGGATCCCGAGATCTCGTAGCTCGGTCTTGTCCCGCTCGAACATCCGGTTGAACGCCTCGTCGGACTGCCCGTCGTCCGAATAGCCCGCGACGTTGCGGCGGATGTAGTCGGCGGTGACGTACTGTCGCGTCCACAGCAGGCAGATCACGAGGTTGAGCAGACGCTCGACTTTGGGGGTTGCCACCGAGTCAGGTTAGAACGTGGCCGTTCACCGCGTGCGGAGGCACGCTGGGTTCGCCGGTGACCCGGCGCTCACATCGAGGCGATGAGGCGATCGACGCGCTCGTCGACACTGCGGAACGGGTCCTTGCACAGCACCGTCCGCTGGGCCTGGTCGTTGAGCTTGAGGTGAACCCAGTCGACGGTGAAGTCACGCCCGGCTTTCTGCGCGGCCGAGATGAAGTCGCCCCGGAGCTTGGCGCGGGTGGTCTGCGGCGGCTCGTTGACCGCGGTCTTGATGGCCTCGTCGGTGGTCGCCCGGGCGACCAACCCCTTGCGCATCAGGACGTCGAACACGCCGCGGCCGCGTTTGATGTCGTGGAACGCCAGGTCGAGCTGCGCGATCTTCGGATCCGAGAGCTCCATCGAGTACCGGTCCTGGTAGCGCTGGAACAGCTTGCGCTTGATGACCCAGTCGACCTCGGTGTCGACCTTGGCGAAGTCGTCGCTCTCCACGGCGTCGAGCATCCGTCCCCACAGGTCCACGACCATGTCCATCTCGGGGTCTGGTCGGCGGTTGGTGAGGTGCTCGACGGCGCGTGCGTGATACTCGCGCTGGATGTCGAGGGCGCTGGCCTGCCGACCGCCGGCGAGGCGCACCGGGCGTCGCCCCGTCGGGTCATGGCTGACCTCGCGGATGGCGCGGATCGGATTGTCGAGCGCGAAGTCCCGGAACGCGACACCGGCCTCGATCATCTCCAGGACGAGAGCCGCCGAACCGACCTTGAGGAGGGTGGTCATCTCCGACATGTTCGAGTCGCCCACGATGACGTGCAGCCTGCGGTACTTCTCGGCGTCGGCGTGCGGCTCGTCGCGCGTGTTGATGATCGGGCGCGACCGGGTGGTCGCCGAGGAGACGCCCTCCCAGATGTGCTCGGCGCGCTGGGACAGGCAGAAGGTCGCGGCCTTGGGGGTCTGCAGCACCTTGCCCGCACCACAGATCAGCTGGCGCGTCACGAGGAACGGCAACAGGACGTCGGAGATGCGGGAGAACTCCCCCGCCCGCACGACGAGATAGTTCTCGTGGCATCCATAGGAGTTGCCGGCCGAGTCGGTGTTGTTCTTGAACAGATAGATGTCGCCGCCGATGCCCTCGTCGGCCAGGCGTTGTTCGGCATCGACGAGCAGGTCCTCGAGAACCAGTTCGCCCGCGCGGTCGTGGTTGATCAGCTGGATGAGGCTGTCGCACTCCGCCGTGGCGTATTCGGGATGCGATCCGACGTCGAGATAGAGGCGAGCGCCGTTCTGCAGGAAGACGTTCGAGGACCGGCCCCACGACACGACCCGGCGGAAGAGGTACCGCGCGACCTCGTCCGGACTCAGGCGGCGGTGGCCGTGGAAGGTGCACGTGACACCGAACTCGGTCTCGATGCCCATGATTCGTCGCTGCACTTGACCAACCCTACTCGCGCGGACCGCGGCGGACCGGTCGACACGCACCGGCCGCCGCGCGCCGCGGCGTTCTCGTCACTGTTCGGAGGATGGCGTCTCACCAGGGGCTTCGTCCGCCTCGGACGGTGTATCCGTGGACTGGGCCGCCGCAGCCTGCGGGAGGAGCCCTTCGACCGTGGACGTCGTGAGGCGCCGGAACGCGCGCCGCGGACGGTTGTGGTCGAGGACGGCGACCTCGAGATCGCCCGCGGCGAGCACCCGGCGTTCGGTCGGGGTCCCGCCACCGTTGTCGGCCGGCGCCGTCAGGGCGGTGACCGCGACGCCGATCGCCCGGCCGAGCTCCATGTCGGGCTCGTAGCTGTCCTTGAGGGCCGCCGCGATCGGTTCGGTCGCCCCGCCCATCACCAGGAAGCGGGTCTCGTCGGTGATCGACCCGTCGTAGGAGATCCGGTACAGCTGCGACCGTTTCGGCTTGCCCGGACGGGCGACCTCGGCGACGCAGAGCTCGACCTCGAACGGCTTCGCCTGCTCGGTGAAGACGCTGCCCAGTGCGTTGGCGTAGGTGTTGGCCAGCGACAGCCCGGACACGTCGGCACGGTCGTAGCTGTAGCCGCGCATGTCCGCGATCTGGATGCCGGCTTTGCGCAGGCTCTCGAACTCGTTGTACTTGCCCACCGCCGCGAAACCGATCCGGTCGTAGATCTCGCTGGTCTTGCGGAGCGTGTTGGACGGGTTCTCCGCGACGAACAGCACACCGTCGGCGAACGTGAGGATCACGACGCTGCGTCCCCGGGCGATGCCCTTGCGGGCGAGCTCCGAGCGATCGCGCATGATCTGCTCGGCACTGGCGTAGTACGGGAAGGTCATCGGGCACCCCCCTCGTGCTCGGCGCTGCGGCGTTCGACGACGGCACGTGCCGCCGCCTCGATGTCGGTCGGGTCCACCTCCCGGGCCCCGTCGGCGCCGACGATGGCGGCCATCGGGAAGATCTTGCGGACCAGATCGGGCCCGCCGGTCGCCGAGTCGTCGTCGGCGGCGTCGTACAGCGATTCGACGGCGATCGCGAGCGCCTCGTCGGCGGTCAGATCGGGTCGGTAGAGCTTCTTGAGCGAGGACTTGGCGAACACCGACCCCGAGCCGATGGCGGTGTAGCCACCGAACTCCTCGTGCCGGTCACCCGCGACGTCGAAGCTGAAGATGCGTCCGCGTTCGTTCGGATCGTCGTGGTCGATGTCGTAGCCGACGAGCAGCGGAATGGCCGCCAGGCCCTGCAGGGCCGCGCCGAGATTGCCCCGCACCATCGAGGCCAGCCGGCTGACCTTGCCGTCGAGGGTCAGCGGGACGCCTTCGATCTTCTCGTAGTGCTCGAGTTCGACGGTGAACAGCCGGACCATCTCGATCGCGATCCCGGCGGTGCCGGCGATCCCGGCCGCCGAGTACTCGTCGGTGATGTAGACCTTCTTGACGTCGCGCGTGGCGATGAGGTTGCCCATGGTGGCCCGGCGGTCCCCGGCGAGGACGACCCCACCCGGGTACGACACGGCCACGATCGTCGTGCCGTGCGGGATGTCACCGGCGCCGTCGGCGCCGCCGGCGAACGACCCCACCCGGTCGACCTGGGCCTGCGGGAGTTGTTCCGGCGCATGCGTCCGGAGGAATTCGGTGAACGACGAGATGTCGGCGCCGGCGAACGAGCCGGGGCGGAACTGGGACAGCGGGGGCAGTGAACCGAACCTGTCGCTCACTGGCCGCCCTTCTGGACGTAGGCGCGCACGAAGTCCTCGGCGTTCTCCTCCAGCACGTCGTCGATCTCGTCGAGCAGGTCGTCGGTGTCCTCGGCCAGCTTCTCGCGACGTTCCTGTCCGGCGCCGGAATCGGGGCCCACGCCCTCGTCGTCGCCGCCGCCACCACGCTTGGTCTGTTCCTGCGCCATCTGCTGCCTCCTTGAAACCGATCGCCCCTTGGCGGGCTACCGCGGTCGAGGGAGTCGGGATCGGGTGTCGCTGTCGCGGCGCTGATCCGGTGTCTCGACCCTGCGGAATCGTGTGCTCCCACACTACCTGTGGGGACGACAACTGTGGCGGAACGAAGCACATGCCGTCGGAGACGGCGAGGCGCCGCGGCCGGTCAGGTGGTGAGCTGATCCACCAGTTCGGCGGCCGAGTCCACCGAGTCGAGGAGCTTGCCGACGTGCGCCGCGGTGCCGCGTAGCGGTTCGAGGGTGGGGATACGGACCAGCGAGTCCCCGCCCAGATCGAAGATGACCGAGTCCCAGCTCGCCGCCGCGACGTCGGCGCCGAACCGGCGCAGACACTCGCCGCGGAAGTAGGCGCGCGTGTTCCGCGGCGGCTCGCTGATCGCGGCGAGCACGTCGTTCTCGTCGGTCAGCCGCTTCATCGACCCGCGCGCGACGAGCCGGTTGTACAGCCCCTTGTCGAGCCGGACGTCGGAGTACTGCAGGTCGATGAGCTGCAGACGCGGCGCCGACCACGACAGGTTCTCACGCTGGCGGAAGCCCTCCAGGATGCGCAGCTTCGCGGGCCAGTCGAGGATGTCGGCGCACTCCATCGGGTCGCGCTCGAGGCGGTCGAGCACGTCCGCCCACGTCTGCAGGACGTGTGCGGCGCGCTGGTCGTCGGAGTGCTCCTGGTCGTGGAACTTCTGACAACGCTCCAGATACTCCCGCTGCAGAGCGAGGCCGGTGAGCTCGCGACCGTCGGTGAGTGCGACCGTGGCCGTCAGCGACGGGTCGTGACTGATCGTGTGTACGGCCTGCACCGGCCGCGCGAGCTCGATGTCGGAGAAGTCGACCCCGGCCTCGATGAGGTCGAGGACGAGCGCGGTGGTCCCGACCTTCAGGTAGGTCGAGGTCTCGGCGAGGTTGGCGTCGCCGATGATGACGTGGAGTCGCCGGTATCGCTCGGGGTCGGCGTGCGGCTCGTCGCGGGTGTTGATGATGCCCCGCTTGAGCGTGGTCTCCAGCCCGACCTCGACCTCGATGTAGTCCGACCGCTGCGACAGCTGATAGCCCGCCTCGTCGCCGGACTGGCCGATACCCACGCGTCCCGAACCGGTGATCACCTGCCGGGACGCGAAGAAGGTCGTGAGCCCGGCGATGACGGCGGTGAACGGGGTCTCCCGCGCCATCAGGTAGTTCTCGTGGGTGCCGTAGGAGGCGCCCTTGCCGTCGATGTTGTTCTTGTACAGCTGCAGTTTCGGAGCGCCCGGGACGCTCGCCACGTGACGAGCCGCGGCCTCCATCACGCGCTCCCCGGCCTTGTCCCAGATGACCGCGTCCATCGGGTCGGTGACCTCGGGTGCGGAGTACTCGGGGTGGGCGTGGTCGACGTACAGCCGCGCCCCGTTGGTGAGGATCATGTTGGCCGCGCCGATCTCGTCGGCGTCGATGATCGGTGCGGGTCCGGCCCCGCGGCCGAGGTCGAAACCTCGGGCGTCGCGAAGCGGTGACTCCACCTCGTAGTCCCAGCGTGTCCGCTTCGCGCGCGGTACACCGGCGGCCGCGGCGTAGGCGAGAACCGCCTGGGTGGACGTCATGATCGGGTTCGCGGTCGGGTCGCCGGGTGCGGAGATTCCGTACTCGACCTCGGTCCCGATGATTCGCTGCATCCTTCGAGGGTAGATGTTCACTTGCCACCGGTCGCAACCACCGCACGTGCTGAGTACGGTCGACGCCGTGAAAGCATTCCGCCGGTTCACCGTTCGAGTGCCGCTGCCCGACCGGATCGCCGACCTCGCGCCGTTGTCGCACAACCTGCGCTGGGCGTGGCACACCCCCACCCAGGAGCTGTTCGCCACCATCGACCCGCGCCTGTGGTCGTCGACCGGCGATCCGGTCCGGGTTCTCGCCGACACCGACCCCGCCCGTCTGGCCGAGCTGGCCGACGACGAGGGTTTCGTGGCGCGGGTCGCCGAGGCCCACGTCGACCTCGAGCAGTATCTCGATGCACCGCAGTGGTTCCAGCGGTATGCGGCCGAGTCATCGGGACAGGACGGTTCGGCGCATGACCGGGTGGTGCCCCCGGGAATCGCGTACTTCTCGATGGAGTTCGGCGTCTCCGAGGTCCTGCCGATCTACTCCGGCGGCCTCGGCATCC
>ERZ501011.136-NODE-136-length-23588-cov-7.282624_pt1 | contig 23588 bp, 23 predicted proteins | sample MGYA00248833_ERZ501011 | MGnify/ENA primary metagenome ERZ501011 (study PRJEB25958, sample SAMN03398530) | human skin metagenome | study: EMG produced TPA metagenomics assembly of the Human Skin Microbiome Metagenome (human skin metagenome) data set. | reverse complement strand
ACAAGCGCTATCTGGTCAACTCGATCCGCGAGAGCTTCGACCTGCCGGGCACGCCCATCCGCCTGACGGTGAAGTCCGGCAGCGAGAACCCCTATGTCGGCGGCGGCGCCAAGTCGGGGCCCGAACGGTTCAAGGGCGCGGCCAAGACCGCGCCCCGCAAGGTGCTGAAGGCCGAAAAGCAGGAGCAGCTGTCCAATCTGCCCGGCAAGGCGCTGGAGCAGAAAAAGGCGCGCGTCGCCAAGCCGCGCGTCATCGGCGCGGTCAAGGCGTCCTCGTCCAAGAAGGCGGGAACCAGCGTGGCCATCGGCAAGGGCGCGCGCGGCGGCGCCCGCCAGGTCAGCCGCTCCGGCCGCATCCGCACCGGCCAGAAGAGCGGACCGAAGCGCTAAAGGCGGCGACTTGTTTTCGACATGATCGCGGCATTCTGTCGCAGCTGCTCGAAGGGAGTTCGCCATGTCCGACGCGATGGCCGCCATAAATCTTTCCGCCGTCCAGAAGCAGCGCAAACGGGCGGTGCTCGTCCTCTTCGCCGTCCTGATCGTCCTGACCCTTGTCTCCCAATCCTGGGGCGGGGTGGAAGGCGAGTGGCACGAGTCGGTGGAAGCGGCGGGCCTGATCTCCATCTTGGCGGCGGTGATCGGACGGGCGTGGTGCTCGCTCTACATCGGCGGACGCAAGACGGCCGAGCTCGTCGCCAGCGGCCCGTATTCGGTCACGCGCAATCCATTGTATGTCTTCAGCTTCATCGGAGCCTTCGGCGTGGGAGCCCAGAGTGGCAGCGTGACTATCGGCCTCTTGTTCACCCTCGCATCGCTGGCGATCTTCCACCTGACGGTTCGCAAGGAGGAAGCCTGGCTCTCGGCGAAGTTCGGAGACGCCTATGCCGACTATTGTCGACGCACGCCTCGATTCCTACCGCGGCCGGCGCTCTGGCGCGATGAACAAGAACTGGTGATCAGGCCGGTGTTCTTCCTGACCACCCTGCGCGACGGCCTCGTCTTCCTGCTCGCCGTGCCGCTGTTCGAGATCATCGACCTCGCTCAAGCCGAAGGATGGCTGCGCGTGATCGCCCGACTGCCGTGAGCCGGCACAAACGCAATTCGCTCAGATCAGGGCTTCGGACGGTAGACCGGCGCGCCATTCCCTGAAACTCACATTGAGCGGGGGCGTGGTGTCAGGGCGTGCGAGATCGACGATCAGCGGGCCAATCTCTGATGGGTGGGGCAGGGTGGTCGGGTCCTCGCCGGGATAGGCCTGGGCGCGCATCTGGGTGCGCATGCGGCCTGGGTCCACGATGGCGCAGCGGATGGGCGTGGACTCCACCTCGTCGGCCCATGCCTTGAACAAGGCTTCGGCGCCCGCCTTGGTCGCGGCGTACATGCCCCAGAAGGCGCGGGGCTTTGTCGCGACGCTGGTCGTCAGGTGAATGGCGCGGCCGGCGTCCGACAGCCGCAGCAGGGGCTCCAGCGAGCGGATCAGGCGATAGACGGCGGTGAAGTTGGTCTTCTCGACCTTGGCGAACTCGCGCGGGTCGGCGTGGGCCACGGGCGTCAGGCCGGACGGTCCCATGGTCGCCGCCGCCTGCACCCAGACGTCCAGTCGACCGAAACGCTCGAACAGGGCGCCGCCCAGCCGGTCGATGCCGCCGCCGTCCACCAGATCGAACGGAACCAGGGTGGCGCGGTCGCCGGTCGCGGCGAGGATGGCGTCGTCCAGCTCTTCCAGTCCGCCCTGCGTCCGGGCCGTCGCCACGACGTGGGCGCCCGCCTTCGCCAGGGCCAGCGCGCTCTCATAGCCGATGCCGCGCGAGGCCCCGACCACCAGCGCGATGCGGCCGGACAGGAGAGCGGACGGGGGCGAAGCGGCGCTGGACATGCCGTGTGTCTTAGCGGGACCTCACACGCTGTCCAAGCGCGCGGGCGCGGGCGGCGGTGTGGATCAGGCGCTGACCAGCAGGGACAGCTGGCGCGCCGTCACTTGGCGTCCGCCTTCCTCGATCTCGCGGTCCAGCAGGCGGGTGGGGTATTCGCCGGTGAAATAGTGGTCGGTGAACTGGGGATCGGCGTTGTTGCGGCCGTCCTCGCCCATGGCGCGATACAGGCCGTCGATCGACAGGAAGCCCAGCGAATCGACCTCCAGCATCTCGCGCATCTCCTCCAGCGTCTTGTTGGCGGCGATCAGCTGCGCGCGCTCGGGCATGTCGATGCCGTAGAAGTCGGGATACAGGATCTGCGGGCTGGCCGAACGCAGATGCACCTCGGCGGCCCCCGCCGCCCGCACCGCGCGGACCAGCTTGACCGATGTGGTGCCGCGAACGATGGAGTCGTCGATCAGCACCACGCGCTTGCCCGCCAGCGCCGCCTTGTTGGGGCTGTGCTTCATGCGCACGCCCTTTTGCCGGGCGCCCTGGCTGGGCTGGATGAAGGTGCGGCCCAGATAGTGGCTGCGGATGATCCCCATCTCGTAGGGGATGCCGTTTTCCTGGGCGTAGCCCAGCGCCGCCGGCACGCCGGAGTCGGGCACGGGCACGACGATGTCGGCTTCGACCGCGTGCTCGCGCGCCAGGCCCCGGCCCATCGCCTTGCGGACTTCATAGACCGAGCGGCCGTTCACGACCGAGTCGGGGCGGGAGAAATAGACGTATTCGAACAGGCAGGGCCGGGCCGAGCGGGCCGGGAAGGGCTTGATCGACTGCAGGCCGCTTTCGTCGATGACCACCACTTCGCCATGCTCGATGTCGCGCACGAAGGCGGCCCCGATCATGTCCAGGGCGCAGGTCTCGGACGCCAGCACCCAGGCATCGCCCACCTTGCCCAGCACAAGCGGACGGATGCCCAGCGGATCGCGCGCGCCGATCATCTTGCTGCGCGTCTGGGCGACCAGGGCGTAGCCACCCTCGATGCGCGCCAGCGCGTCGATGAACCGGTCCACGATCTTGGCCTTACGGCTGCGGGCGATCAGGTGAAGGATGACCTCGGAGTCGGATGTCGACTGGAAGATGGCGCCTTCGCTGACCAGCTGGCTGTGCAGGTATTTGAAGTTGGTCAGGTTGCCGTTGTGGGTGATTGCGATGCCGCCCTGGTCCAGGTCGGCGAACATCGGCTGGATGTTGCGCAGGAACGATCCGCCCGAGGTCGAGTAGCGGGTGTGGCCCACCGCCGCGCCGCCCGGCATGCGCTGCGACAGGTCCGCGCCGCCGAACGCTTCGCCCACCAGCCCCTGGTGACGTTCGGTGTGGAAGCGGCTGTCCTTGACACTGGCTATGCCGCAGGCTTCCTGGCCGCGATGCTGCAGGGCGTGCAGGCCCAGCGCCACGATGGAGGAGCCTTCGTCGGCTTCCGCGCCCCAGACCCCGCACACGCCGCACTCCAGCCGCAGCTGGTCGTCGTCGGCCTCGCGATGGTGTTCGCGGTGAACGACGGGATCGGCGATCATGTGGCGCATCGTCGGGGCTCCGATGTGCATACGGATTCAGGGGGCTTCAGGCGGCGAGGTAGGCTGAGTTTGGGGCGCGGACAAGGCGTCTGCGTCCGAGAATCCTCTTCGCACGGAAGAGTCGATCACCGGCGACAGCGCATCGGCGCCCCGGCCGATGCCGGGCAGGCCGGCCTGAATGGCGCGCGCAGCCATGGCGCTGACAGGCTGAAGCGCGGCCTGTGACAGCCAGCGCGGCGTGCGCTCGCCTGGCAGGGCGGCGACGATCACCAGATGCACCGCGCCGATCAGCACCAGCGCCCGGATGGCCCCGACGATCAGCCCCAGGATGCTGTTCACGCCGCCCAGCGCCGGATGGGCCTTTGCGCCCTTGGACAGAACCGCGCCCAGTGTCCTCAATCCGAAGTAGACGATAAGGAAACCGCCCACGGCGGCCAGGATCGATCCGGCCCAGTCTGGGTTCACCAGCGCCCGGCCGATCGGCGCCGTCCACGGCAGGACGATCAGGGCCACAAACGCCGCCAGCATTGCGCTCAGCAGGGTGATGACCTCGCGCACGCCTCCGCGCACGAAGCCCGCGCCCGCCGAGGCGAGGATGACCAGAATGGCGAAAACGTCGTATCCGGTCACGTTCGGCTGCGGTCCTGTGGCTGTGGTCCGACCCTAATAGCGGTTCGCCGAGATTCTTTCGACCGCTTCCGTCAGCCGCGACAGGGTGGTGGCCTTCACCCCGTTCGCCTTGGCCGGCAGGGCGGGGCACAGGGCCTGGTCGAAGCCCAGCTTGGTCGCCTCGCGCAGACGGGCCTCGGCGCGGCCGACGCTGCGCACCTCGCCCGACAGGCCGATCTCGCCGAACACCACGCAGCCCTGGGGCAGGGGCATGTCGGTGGCCGAGCTGATCAGGGCGGCGGCGGCGGCGAGGTCGGCGGCCGGCTCGTTGATGCGGAGGCCCCCCGCCACGTTCAGATAGACGTCCTTGTCGCCGAACCCCAGGCCGCAGCGCGCCTCCAGCACCGCCAGCAGCATGGCCAGCCGCCCGTTGTCCCAGCCCACCACCGCGCGCCGGGGCGTGCCATAGGCGGACGGCGCCACCAGCGCCTGCATCTCGACCAGCACCGGACGCGATCCCTCGATCCCGGCGAAAACGGCGGCGCCCGGCTGGCGCTCCTTGCCTTCGCCCAGGAACAGGGCGGAGGGGTTGGCGACCTCGCGCAGGCCGCTGTCGCCCATCTCGAACACGCCGATCTCGTCGGTGGCGCCGAAGCGGTTCTTGCCGGCGCGCAGGATGCGGAACGGATAGCCGCGCTCGCCCTCGAAGGTCATGACGGCGTCCACCATGTGCTCCACCACGCGGGGGCCGGCGACCTGGCCGTCCTTGGTGACGTGGCCGACCAGCACCACGGCCGGCCCGCCGGTCTTGGCCAGCCGCACCAGCTCGCCCGCGCAGGCCCGCACCTGGGTGATCGAACCGGGTCCGCTGTCGTGCACGTCCGACCACAGGGTCTGGACCGAATCGACGATGACGATGTCGAACCTCTCGCGCTTCAGCGTCGACAGGATTTCGCGCAGCGCCGTGGCGGCCGCCAGGTTCACCGGGGCGTCGGCCAGCCCCATCCGCTTGGCGCGGGCGCGGATCTGCTCCACCGCCTCCTCGCCCGAGATATAGGCGACGCGCGCGCCCCTCAGCGCCGCCTTGGCCGTCACCTCCAGCAGCAGGGTCGACTTGCCGACGCCCGGATCGCCGGACAGCAGGATGGCCGACCCCGGCACCACGCCGCCGCCGCAGACGCGGTCGAACTCGGCCACGCCCGTGGCGATTCGCGGCGGCTCGGGCGCGTCGGACTGCAAGGTTTCGAACTGAACGCCGCGACCGCGCACCGAGGACGCGGCGGGCTTGATCGCGCCGGGTGGGGCGCTGCGGCTTTCCTCGGCCAGGGTGTTCCACTGTCCGCACGATCCGCACTGGCCCGACCACTTGCCGTGGACGGTGCCGCAGGACTGGCAGACATAGAGGGCGGAATCACGAGCCATGGACGTTTCTTCTTAGCAGGCGGAGAGACGCCTCACATGGCGTGGCGTTGCGTCAGCCGGGGACGCAGGGCGCCTAGGCGTAGCGCCTCGGCACGCGGGGCATGATCCCGGTCAGCAGTTCATAGGCGATGGTGCCGGCCGCAGCGGCCGCATCGTCCAGCAGCCGATTGGTCCCGAACACCTCGACCTGGTCGCCGGCCGCGACATCGAGTCCGGTAATGTCCACGGCGATCACATCCATGGAGACGCGCCCCAGCATCGGCCGCATCTCGCCGCCGACCCACACCAGTCCTTCCGGACTGTAGCTGCGCAGGATCCCATCCGCATAGCCTGCGGCGCAGGTCGCGATCCGCATCGGCCGGTCGGCGACAAAGCCGCGCGAGTAGCCGACGCTCTCGCCCACCGGCACGTCGCGCACCTGCAGGATGTCGACCAGCAGGGCGGCGACCGGCGCGATCCCTGCATCCGGCCGTCCTGTCGGCCCGCCGCCATACAGGCAGATACCCGGCCGCACCTGGTCGAAGGCGAAGTCCGGTCCCAGGAAGCACCCGCCGGAGTTGGCGAAGGACCGCGTGACGCCGGGATACCGCTGCGTCGCTTCGGCGAACATGTCGCGCTGACGCCGGTTCATAGGCTGCTCGGGCTCGTCGGCGCAGGCGAGATGGCTCATCACCAGCTCCAGGCCCGCGAACGGCTCGGGCGCGTCCTCGGGGCGCACGCCGATGCGGTTCATGCCGGTGTCGATCTGCAGGGCCGAGGGGCCGCCGCCGCTGTCCAGCCACTCTGTGATCTGCGCCGGCTGGTTCAGCACGGGCCGCAGGTCCGCCGCCCGCAACTCGCTCGCCGCGCCTTCGCCGTGACAGCCGTCCAGCACATAGATGACCGGCTCAGGCCCCATGGCCTGGCGCAGCAGCACGCCTTCCGAAATGCGGGCGACAAAGAACGTCCGCGCGCCCTCCGCCATCAGCCGCCGCGCCACGGCCGCCGCGCCCAAACCGTAGCCATCGGCCTTGACCACCGGCGTGACGGGCACGCCCGTGATCCGCTCCAGCGTGCGGTAGTTGCGTGCGAGGGCGTCGAGATCGACGGACAGAACGGCGGGCGCGGGCATGGTCGCCTTATGGCGCAAACTGGGGCCGCATGCATCACGATCGCTTCAAGGCGACGCAGGGCGGGAGCCAAGCCGCGCCTTTGCTGTTAGGTTGTCTCTGGTCACTTGTCAGGGATTCTCGCCATCCGCCTGTTCACCGAACATCCCCGCTCGGTCGGAGAAAGCTACGGCCGGCATCTCCTGTTCGCCACCAGGACCGGCGTGACGCTGGTCGGCGCCGGGCTGGCCTGCATCATCCACGGCGTGGCGCCCTTTCTGTTCGAGCGGACGGGCAGCACGACCATCCGACGGCTGAATGCGCGGCTGGAGCAGCGGGCGGCTCAGCCTGTCGCCGCGCCCCTCTCGCCCGAAGCATCGGCCAAGCCCAGGCGAGACAGCAGGGCGCGCGCGGCGTCCCGCGCCTGAAGCCGCAGGTCGGGCACGGCCGTCATCTCCCAAAAGGGGCCTCGCGCCAGCGGACCCACGGCGATCAGGTCATCCTGCGGAGCGCCGTCGCGGTTCAGCAGCCGCCCGTCGGGCTCGACCGCGAAGCCGAGGCCCAGCGGCTCCGGCATGGCCAAGCCCTGCGCCAGCAGCCCTGAAATTAGCGGATCGGCGCTTCTCTCCACCTGCGCCAGCGGCCCGGTGCAGTTGACCACCAGATCGAAGCGGCGGCGAATGACCTCCTGCGAGGCCCGGGCGCGCCATTCGACCTCCACCCCGTCGCTCTCCGGTCGTGCACCCAGAATCCGCCCGCCGAGCACCGACAGCCGACCCTGGTCCATCATGGTCTCGATGCGCGCCCAGATCGACGGCGCCAGTCGGTGCCGATGTACGTCCCACAGCGTCCGCAGGCGTCGCACGAAGCTCCGTCGTTCGGCCGGCGACCACTCGCGCCAGAACTCCGCCGCCGTGGTGCGCAGCCCGTTTAGAACGCCCCGCCATTCTCCCTCTCGGCTCGCCCGCCGGATCTGGCGGAACATGGTCAGTGGCGAACCGCTCGGAGGCGGCGGAACGGGCGGCACGGCCTCCGCCAGGTGGGGCAGGGGCATGCGGCCGTTGCGCGACAGGGCGGTGATTGTCCGCCCCAGCCGATCCAGCGAGATCGCCACGTCCACCATGGTCAGGCCCGATCCGACAAGCAGCACCTCCGTGGCGCTCTCCGGCGCGTCCAGCGCACGATCCCAGGGATTCTGCACATAGGCCGGAGAGGCGAGCACGTCCGGGGGGAAGCCGGGCACCGCGCCGGGCTCCAGATTGCCGATCGCCAGCACCACAGCCCCGGCCCGGAGTGTCTGTCCGTCATCCAGCTCCATGTCGAAGCCCACCGCGGAACGAGAGGCCCGCACCACCGATCCGCTCCGCCGCACCAGCCTGTGGCCATGGGCGGAGGCGGCGTCCCGCAACACGTCTTCGAGATAGCGTCCGTAATCGCCGCGACCGACAAAGCCGTCGCCCCGATCCAGGCCTTGCGCCTCAAGCCAGCGCAGCAGGTGATCCGGCTGGTCCGGAAAGGCGCTCATGCCCTCGGCGCGCACGTTCAGCCGGTGCGCCGCATCGTCGGTGTCATAGGCCGCCCCGCGCGCGAACCGCGCCCGCCGCTCGATCAGGATCACCCGCAGCGCGTTCGATCCGGCCAGCAGATGCACCGCCGTCATCACGCCGCTGAAGCCGGCGCCGACCACGGCCACCGTCGTCATGTCGTGATCGTCCTGCATGACCGCCCCTCTGCGTCCCCGCCGCGCTTCTAGAGCGTCGAGGCGGGCCGGGCGAGCGTCATTCGTAGGGGACGTTGTCGTAGCGGCCGTCGTGCGCCAGGTTGCCGAACTTGGTGGTGTCGGCGTCGAAGGCCAGCTTGACGATGCCGATGGGGCCGTGGCGCTGCTTGCCGATCACGACCTCGGCCTGATGCTCCAGCCGGTCCATGTCCTCCTGCCACTTCAGGTGCTCTTCGGTGCCCTCGCGCGGCTCGGCCCGGCCCAGATAATAGCTCTCGCGATAGACGAACATGACGCAGTCGGCGTCCTGCTCGATCGAGCCGGATTCGCGCAGGTCGGACAGCTGCGGCCGCTTGTCTTCCCGCTGCTCGACCTGGCGAGACAGCTGCGACAGGGCGATGATCGGCACCGACAGCTCCTTGGCCAGCGCCTTCAGGCCGCCGGTGATCTCCGACACCTCCTGCACCCGGTTCTTCTGGCTGTTCTCGCCGGTGGTCACCAGCTGCAGGTAGTCGACAATGATCAGGTCCAGCCCGTGCTCCATCCGCTTCAGCCGCCGCGCCCGCGCCGCCAGCTTGGAGATCGACAGGCCGCCGGTGGCGTCGATGTAGAGGGGGCTTTCGCCAATCTCGACCGCCGCATCCCTGATCTTGCCGAAGTCGGAGGCGTTGATCTCGCCCTTGCGCAGCTTGTCGGACGACACGCCCGAAGCGTCGGCCAGGATCCGCATCGCCAGCTGTTCGGCGCTCATTTCCAGCGAATAGAAGGCGACCACGCCGCCGGAGACGGTCTTGCGCCCCTCCGGCGTCGGCTCCCAGCGATAGTTGCGGGCGACGTTGAAGGCGATGTTGGTCGCCAGCGCCGTCTTGCCCATCGACGGCCGCCCGGCGAGAATCAGCAGGTCGGACGGGTGAAGCCCCCCCAGCTTCGAGTCCAGGTCGTCCAGATGCGTGGCCAGGCCGGCCAGCTTGCCGTCGCGCTGATAGGCTTCGGCCGCCATCTGCACGGCGCCGGACAGGGCGTGTGAAAAGGCGACGAAACCCGACGACGGTTTGCCGGTCTCGGCCAGCGAGTACAGCGTCTGCTCGGCCTGTTCGATCTGCTCGTCGGCGGGCGTCTCGGGATTGGGCGCCTCCTTGATGATGTCGCCGCCGATGCGGATCAGGTCGCGGCGTAGCGCCAGGTCGTAGACCACGCGGGCGTAGTCGGGGGCGTTCGCCGCCGGCGGCGCGCGGTCCACCAGGTCGGCGAGGTAACGCAGGCCGCCGAACTCCTGGAACGCCGGGTCCTGCTTGAACCGCTCCATCAGGATGGTGGGTTCGGCCAGCATGCCCTGGCGGATGTGGTCCTCGATCGCCTCGTACAGCCGCTGGTGGAACGGCTCATACATGTGCGAGCCGCGCAGCCGGTCGCTCAGCCGCTCGAACACCGCATTGTCGAACATCAGCGAGCCCAGCAGCGCCTGCTCGGCCTCCAGGTTGTGCGGCATGGAGGCGACGGACGGCGCCGGCTCCATCGGAGAGGCGCTGAAAGGCAGGGGGGCGAAGGCGTTCATGACCTCGGACGTCTAGCCTGATCCTGCGTCTGACGCGGACGGATTCGGACGCCTGCGGAATATGACAGGGGACAGGCTGTGGATGGCTTGTCGCACAGCAAAAAGGGCGCGCCCCAGTGCGAGGCGCGCCCTTGAAGACTCTACCGGCGGTTGCGGACTATTCGCGGTCGCCGAAGCCTTCCTGCTGGCCGGCGCCGCCTTCCAGCAGCTCCTGGGCCGACTGTTCGGCGGCCTGACGTTCGTCGTCGAACTGGCTGCGGATCACGTCCTCGCCCTTGGCCTGACGCTCGGCTTCGTCCTGCGAACGCGCGATGTTGACCTTGACCGTGGCGCGGACCTCGGCGTGCAGGCGGACCAGCACTTCGTGGACGCCCAGCGTCTTGATCGCGGTGTTCAGCACGACCTGCGAGCGCTCGACCTTGCCGCCTTCGGCCTGGATGGCCTCGGCGACGTCGCGACCGGCGACCGATCCGTACAGCTGGCCGGTTTCGCCGGCCTGACGGATCATGACGTAGGTCTGGCCGTCGATCTTGTCGGCGACCTTCTGGGCGTCGGCCTTGTTCTTCTCGTTGCGCTGCTCGATGGCGGCGCGGTCGAGTTCAAAGGCCTTCAGGTTGGCGGAGGTCGCGCGGCGAGCCTTGTCGCGCGGCAGAAGGAAGTTGCGGGCGAAGCCGTCCTTGACAGTGACGACGTCGCCGATGGCGCCGAGGTTCTCGACGCGTTCGAGCAGAACGACCTTCATCTTACTTCACCACGTACGGCAGGAGGGCCAGATAGCGGGCGCGCTTGATGGCCTTGGCCAGCTCGCGCTGCTTCTTCTGGGAGACGGCGGTGATGCGCGAAGGCACGATCTTGCCGCGTTCGGAGACGTAGCGCTGCAGCAGCTTCACGTCCTTGTAGTCGATCTTCGGCGCGTTGGCGCCCGAGAACGGGCAGACCTTGCGGCGGCGATAGAAGGGGCGACGGGCCGGGCCGGAGCCCACCGGAGCGCCCGGGGTCGGGGTGGCGTCAGTCATGATCCGGTTTCCTTATTCGGCGGCTTCGGCGGCGGCGTCTTCACGCGGGCCGCGTTCGCGCTCGCGATCGCGTTCACGCTCGCGGCGGGCCAGCAGCGGCGACAGCTCGAGGTCCAGCTCTTCGACGCGGACGGTCAGCCAGCGCAGCACGTCTTCGTTGATCGACAGCTGGCGCTCGACTTCGGCCATGGCGGCCGGAGGGGCGTCGACGGCGAGCAGCGAATAGTGAGCCTTGCGGTTCTTCTTCACGCGATAGGTCAGGTTGCGCAGACCCCAGTACTCGATCTTGGCGACGGAGCCGCCGCCTTGGGTGATCAGGTCCTTGATGGTGTCGTTCAGCGCTTCGGCCTGTTGCGCCGAGATGTCCTGGCGCGTCATGACCGTGTGCTCGTAAAGAGCCATGCGGTGGTCTCCCTTGCTGGGCCTCGGCGCGGGGCGACCGGGCAAGTCGCGTCCACGATGGCTCCCGAAGCGGCGGCCGGGACGATTTCCCAAGCCCTTTGGCGTTCCGCATCGGGACCGAAGCCCCGGAAAGCGCGGGCTCATAGAGGAAAAGCGGCCGACAAGCAAGGAAGCGCGCGGTCGCCTGTACGCTTGTCGCTTTTCCCACGCCCGCCTACACCAGCCGCATGCCAAAGCTGACCTCGGCGGTCGATCCGCACAGCCCCCAGTACAAAGCCCTGCAGGCGCACAACAGCGCCTTGATCGACGATCTGCGCGCGCGCGTGGCGCAGGCGGCGCGCGGGGGATCGGACAAGGCGCGGGACCGACACGTCTCGCGCGGCAAGCTGCTGCCACGGGAACGGGTGGAGCGGCTGCTGGACCCGGGCTCGCCGTTTCTGGAGGTCAGCCAACTGGCCGCGAACGGCATGTACGACGACGAGGCGCCCGGTGCGGGCGTGATCGCCGGGATCGGCCGCGTCTCGGGCCGCGAGGTCATGATCGTCGCCAACGACCCCACAGTGAAGGGCGGCGCCTACTTCCCCATGACGGTGAAGAAGCACCTGCGCGCCCAGGAGATCGCCGAGCAGAACCGCCTGCCGTGCGTCTATCTGGTGGATTCCGGCGGGGCCAACCTGCCGCACCAGGCCGAGGTGTTTCCCGACCGCGACCATTTCGGCCGCATCTTCTTCAATCAGGCGCGGATGAGCGCGGCTGGCATCCCCCAGATCGCCTGCGTCATGGGCCTGTCCACCGCCGGCGGCGCCTATGTGCCGGCCATGTCGGACGAGACGGTGATCGTCAGGAACCAGGGCGCCATCTTCCTGGCCGGCCCGCCGCTGGTGAAGGCCGCCACCGGCGAGGTCATCTCCGCCGAGGAGCTGGGCGGCGCAGAGACCCACGGCCGCCGCTCGGGCGTGGTCGACCATGTGGCCGAGAACGACGAGCACGCGCTGGAGATCGTCCGCTCGATCGTCGCCAATCTGAACACCACCAAGACGGTGGAGATGGACGTGCGCGAGCCCCGCGCACCCGCCTTCGACCCCTCCGAGCTCTACGGGCTGATCCCCGAGGACGTGCGCGCGCCCTACGACGTGCACGAGGTCATCGCCCGCATCGTCGACGGCTCGGAGTTCGACGAGTTCAAGGCCCTGTACGGCTCGACCCTGGTGTGCGGTTTCGCCCGCATCTGGGGCTATCCGGTCGCCATCTTGGCCAACAACGGCGTGCTGTTCGGCGAAAGCGCGCAAAAGGGCGCGCACTTCATCGAACTGGCCTGCAAGCGCAAGATCCCGCTGCTGTTCCTGCAGAACATCTCCGGCTTCATGGTCGGCGGCAAGTACGAGGCCGGCGGCATCGCCAAGGACGGCGCCAAGCTGGTGACGGCCGTCGCCTCGGCCGAGGTGCCCAAGTTCACCGTCCTGATCGGCGGCAGCTTCGGCGCAGGCAACTACGGCATGTGCGGCCGGGCCTATTCGCCGCGCTTCCTGTTCACCTGGCCGAACAGCCGCATCGGCGTGATGGGCGGCGAACAGGCGGCCAGCGTCCTCGCCACCGTTCACCGCAACGCCGAGACCTGGAGCGCGCAAGACGCCGAGGCCTTCAAGGCGCCCATACGCCAGAAATACGAGGACGAGGGCAATCCCTACTACGCCACCGCCCGCCTTTGGGACGACGGGATCATCGATCCGGCCCAGACCCGCGACGTGCTGGGTCTCGCCATCAGCGCCAGCCTGAACGCCCCGATCCCCGACACGACCTTCGGCGTGTTCAGAATGTAGGAGCAGTCCCTCTCCCGCCTGCGGGAGAGGTGGCCCGGCGACCGCGAAGCGGTCCAGGGTCGGTGAGGGGAGTTCAACAGGAAACTTCCCCCATCGTCAGGCGTCTCGCTTTGCTCGACGACCTGACACTTCCCCCGACAAGCGGGGGAAGATCGATAGCAGCCTCCGCGCGTTAGGCATGGAGCAAACGAGGACCGCCATGACCGACCGCGAACTTCCGACCGACGCCGAACTGAACGCCCTGGACGTGACCGACGCCGAGGAGGCGCAGATCAACGCCATCGCCCAGCCGCTGGTGCCGGGCGCCGCGCCCGACGCCGATGACGAACTGGTGCAGATCGACTCGACTGAGGACGGCGCGGTCTTCGTCACCATCAACCGGCCGCACAAGAAGAACGCCTTTGACGCCGCCACTGTAGCCGCCCTGCACGAGGCGTTCGACACCCTGCACGGGGCAGACAATGTGCGGGTCGTCTTCGTGCGCGGGGCGGGCGGGACCTTCAGCGCCGGCGCAGACCTCGCCTGGATGCGCGACGCCGCCGACTGGAGCGAAGGCGACAACCGCGACGACGCCATGGGCCTGGCAAAGATGCTGAAGAGCCTGCACGACGTGCCGGCCCTGACGGTGGCCCTGGTCGAGGGCTCGGCCATGGGCGGGGGCGCCGGCATCGTCGCGGCCTGCGATATGGCGGTGGCGATCGGGGGCAGCCGCTTCGCCTTCTCCGAGGTCAAGCTGGGCCTGATCCCCGCGACCATCGCCCCCTACGTGGTCGAGGCCGTGGGTGCCCGCCGCGCCCGCCAGCTGTTCCTGACCGGCAACATCTTCGACGCCGACTACGCCGCGCACGCCGGCCTGATCGACATGGTCCTGCCGGAAGGTTCGATGGACGAGTTCATCTCCATGCTGAGCGACAGCCTGGCCGGCAATGCGCCGGGCGCCATGGGCGACGCCAAGCGGCTGGTCCACCATGTCGCCGAGCACAAGCTGGACACCAGCCTGATCGAGGACACCGCCCGCCGCATCGCGCGCGCGCGCGTGTCGCCGGAGGGGCAGGAGGGCGTGCGCGCCTTTCTCGACAAGCGCCAGCCCAGCTGGTTCCAGTAAACCCCTCTTCGACAAGGGCGGCGACAAGACCGCCCGCACACGACGCCTTCCGGGAAGCCGCCTGATGTTCACCTCCGTCCTGGTCGCCAATCGCGGCGAGATCGCCTGCCGCGTGTTCCGCACCGCGCGCCGCATGGGGATCCGCACGATCGCCGTCTATTCGGAAGCCGACGCACAGGCCCTGCACGTGCGAGAGGCGGATGAGGCGGTGCTGATCGGCCCGGCGGCGGCGCGCGAGAGCTACCTCGACGCGGCCAAGGTGCTGGCGGCGGCCAGGGCCACGGGCGCCGAGGCCATCCACCCCGGCTACGGCTTCCTGTCCGAGAACGCCGACTTCGCGGAAGCCGTCATGGCGGCGGGGATCGTCTGGATCGGGCCGGATCCCGCCTCGATCCGCGCCATGGGCCTGAAGGATGCGGCCAAAAAGCTGATGATCGAGGCCGGTGTGCCCGTCACCCCTGGCTATCAGGGCGAGAACCAGTCCGCCGCCCACCTGGCGGCCGAGGCCGATCGCATCGGCTACCCCGTCCTGATCAAGGCCGTGGCCGGCGGCGGCGGCAAGGGCATGAAGCGGGTGGACCGCCCCGAGGACTTCGCCGAGGGCCTGGCCAGCGCGCAGCGCGAGGGCAAGGCGGCGTTCGGCGACGACCGGGTGCTGATTGAACGCTACATCACCCGCCCGCGCCACATCGAGGTTCAGGTGTTCGGCGACCGCCACGGCGAGGTCGTCCACCTGTTCGAACGCGACTGCTCCTTGCAGCGCCGCCACCAGAAGGTGATCGAAGAGGCGCCCGCGCCCGGCATGGACGATGCGACCCGCGCCGCCGTCACCGAGGCCGCGATCAAGGCGGCGCGCGCCGTGAACTACGTCGGCGCCGGCACGGTCGAGTTCATCGCCGATGCGTCGGAAGGGCTGAAGGCGGACCGCATCTGGTTCATGGAGATGAACACCCGCCTGCAGGTCGAGCATCCGGTGACAGAAAGCGTCACGGGCGTCGATCTGGTGGAATGGCAGTTCCGCGTCGCCGCCGGCGAGCCGCTGCCGCTGAAGCAGGAGCAGATCACGCTGAACGGCTGGGCCATGGAGGCGCGCCTCTATGCCGAGGATCCGGCCAACGCCTTCCTGCCCTCCATCGGCCGCCTGGATCATTTCCGCCTGCCGGACGACGTCCGCATCGACACGGGCGTGGAGCAGGGGGGCGAGGTCAGCCAGTTCTACGATCCCATGATCGCCAAGCTGATCGTGCACGAGGACACGCGCGAGGCGGCGGCCGAGCGGCTGGCGCAGGCCTGCGGCGAGGTCGAGGTCTGGCCCGTCCGCACCAACGCCGCCTTCCTGAAGCGCTGTCTGGAGCATGGGCGCTTCGTCGAGGGCGACGTGGACACCGGCTTTATCGGCGTGGAGGAGGCGACTCTGGCGGCGCGCGATGACGGCGCGGCTCGCGAGGCCGCCCTGACACTGATCGCCGAGGCGGCGCTGGACGCCGCTCCGCGTCCTGTCGACGGCGGTTCGCCATGGGGCGGCCAGCCGGGTCTCTCCTACGGGCTTCGACTCAACGCGCCGGCGCGCGCGACCACCCGCGCCCGGCTCGACGGCGAAGCGATCGAGGGAGAGGTCGCGCCGTCGCCCGACGGCTGGCGGCTGCAGGACGGATCGGCGTCCCACGTCGGCTTTGATCAGGTGCAGGTCGGCGAGCGCCTTTTCGGCTTTCAGGCCGACGGCGACGACTTCGTGCTGTTCGTCGACGGAGAGGCGAGGCGCGTGGAGCCTTTCCGCGTCAAGGCGGCGGCGTCAGGGGCGGCGTCCGACGGCGCCCTGCGGGCGCCCATGCCCGGCCGGATCGTCGCCGCGCCGCTCTCGGACGGAGACGCCGTGGCCAAGGGTCAGACTGTGGTGGTGCTGGAGGCGATGAAGATGGAGCACGCGCTGGTGGCGCCGTTCGACGGCGTGGTCAGCCTGTTCGGCGCCGTCGGCGATCAGGTCGTCGACGGCGCCGTGCTGGCGCAGGTGCAGGTCGCCGAGTGAAGCGCTAGATCCCGATCCCGGCCATGGGGCGGGTGATCACCGTGTCGCCCCAGGTGGCGATCAACGCGAGCGCCGGTCTCAGCGCTTCCGAAGCCTTGATGTCCGCCACCCAGGCGCGATGGGCCTCTTCGCTGACCCAGATCTCAGTGACCCACAGGCTGTCCGGTCCGTCAGCGCCGAGGGCGACCACATAGTGGTGACAGCCGCGCCGGTTTGCGGCGGGGTCCAGCAGCGTCAGGGCCAGCTCCTCACGCCGGCCGCTCGCGGCGGTGAGGGGAGTGATCAATCCGTACATTGCGATCCAGTGGCCCTGGAAGACAGGCGCCGTGTCCATCCCGCCATAGGCCGTCTTCATTAAGATTGTAGCCACCGGGGCCGCGCCTCCCTACTTGGCGGCCATGCCCCTTCACATGATCAAGCTGGGCGTCGGCGTGCCCGACGTCGAATGGCTGGAGCGACGCGCCCAGAGCGGACAGCCGCACATCGTCCACACCCGCATGACTCCGAAGCGGGCGGCCGAAATCGAGGACGGCGGTTCGTTGTTCTGGGTCGTCAAGGGAACGATCGTCTGCCGCCAGCCGGTGCTGGACATCCGCACCCATGGCGAGGGCAAGGCCAGCCGCTGTGAGATCACGCTGGAGCCGGTGGTTGTGCGCACCGCGCCGTTGGGTAGACGCCCATTCCAGGGCTGGCGCTATTTCGAGGCCAAGGACGCCCCGGTCGATCTGTCGTCGGTCGATGCGGGCGAGGCGCCGGACGAACTGGTGCGCCAGCTTCGCGAACTCGGGGCCTGGTAGGCCGCTGAGTTGACCCGGACGGCCGCGCGTGGTCTGGGCCGCCTCCCATGTCCGTCCTGTCGACCGAAACCCGCTCCACCCTGCGCCAGTTGTCGTCCCTGGCCTGGCCGGTCGTGCTGGCGCGCATCGGCATCATGACCATGGGCCTGACCGACGCGATCGTGGTCGGTCACTACTCGTCCCAGGAGCTGGCCTTTCACTCGCTGGCCTGGGCGCCGTCGTCGGTGGTGTTGACCACCGCCGTCGGCCTGATGATGGGCGTGCAGGTGATGACCGCGCGCATGCTGGGCGAGGGGCGGCACGCGGAAGTCGGGGCGGTGCTGCGACGCGGCGTCGTCTATTCGCTGCAGATCGGCGTGGCCTCGCTGCTGCTGATGGTCCTGGCCGGGCCCTGGATCATGCGCAACGCCGGCTTCGAGGACGGCTTGGGCGAGGGCGCGGCCCTGCCGCTGGTGATCTTCGCCTTGTCCATGCCCGCCTATCTGATCTCGGTGGCGGGGCAGTTTTTCCTGGAAGGGCTGTCGCGGCCCAAGCCGGGCATGTGGGCGATGTGGGTGGCCAACGGCGTCAATGTCGCGCTGAACCTCCTGCTGGTGCCGGATCTCCTGAACCTCGGCGTCGACGGCGCGGCGGCCTCGGCCTGGGCCACCTTCGGCGCGCGCACCGCCCTTGCGGTGTTTCTGGTGATCTACATCGTCCGCCTGCCGGAGGCGAAGACCTGGAACCTCTGGCGCAAGCCCGCGCGCGATCGTCCGACCGAGCGCGAACAGGTCAAGGTGGGCCTGGGCGCCGGCGCCTCCAACTTCATCGAGGTCGGGGCCTTCGCCGCCATGACGGTGATCGCGGGCCTGCTGGGCGCGGCCGAGACGGCGGGCTGGGCCATCGTCATCAACATGTCGGCCATTGTCTTCATGATGCCCATGGGCCTGTCGTCCGCCACCGCCGTTGTGGTGGGCCAGAGCTATGGCGCACACGACCGGGCGGGCGTGCTGCGCGGCGGCCTCGTAGGGCTGGCGGTGGTGACGGTGCTGGCCCTGATCGTGGCCCTGGTCATCTGGCCGACGGCGGCGCTGCTGGTGCGGGCCTACAGCACCGATCCGGCGGTGGTCGCCATCGCGGGACCGGCGCTGGCGCTGGCGACCCTGTTCTTCGTCGCCGACGGCATCCAGGTCGTGGCGGCCCAGGCGAACCGAGCCGCCGGCGACGTCTGGTGGCCCACGATCATGCACTTCGGCTCGTATGGACTAGTGATGATCCCGCTGGGCTGGGTGCTGGCGCACCAGATGGGCGTCGACGGTCTGGTGTGGGCGGTGATCATCGCCAGCCTGGTGTCGGGCGGACTGCTGACCGGCCGCTTCCTGCGCGTGGCGAGGCGGCCGCTGCGGGTCTGATCCCGCCAAGGGTGACGCCTGCCGTGGCGCTCGCTATATCCGACGCCTCCCCGAACCGTCTGGACGACCATGGCCCGCATCCTCATCACCTCGGCGCTGCCCTACATCAACGGCATCAAGCACCTGGGGAACCTGGCGGGATCGATGCTGCCGGCGGACGTCTGGGCGCGCTTCAAGCGGGCGCAGGGTCATGAGGTGCTTTATATCTGCGCCACCGACGAGCATGGCACCCCGGCCGAACTGGCCGCCGCCGCTGCGGGCCAGGACGTGCGGACCTATTGCGACGAACAGCACGAGATCCAGAAGCGTGCGGGCGAGGCGTTCGGCCTCAGCTACGACTGGTTCGGCCGCTCGTCCAACCCGCAGAACCACCGGCTGACCCAGCATTTCGCCGAGGCGCTGGAGAAGAACGGCCTGATCGAGGAGCGGGTGGATCGCATGATCTATTCGATAGACGACGCGCGCTTCCTGCCTGACCGCTATGTCGAGGGGACCTGCCCGCACTGCGCCTATCCCAAGGCGCGCGGCGACCAGTGCGACAACTGCGGCCGCCTGCTGGACCCCACCGACCTGATCGACCCCTATTCGGCGGTGTCCGGCTCGAAGAACCTGGAGGTGCGCGACACCCGCCACCTGTATCTGCTTCAGACAAAAATCGAGCCCCAGATCCGCGCCTGGGTCGACGGCAAGACCGGCTGGCAGCAACTCGCCAAGTCCATCGCCTACAAGCATCTGGACGAAGGCTTGATCGACCGGGGCATCACCCGCGACCTGGCTTGGGGCGTGCCGGTGACCAAGGACGGCTTTCCGCGGCCGGGCATGGAGGACAAGGTCTTCTACGTCTGGTTCGACGCCCCCATCGAATACATCGCCGCGACGCAGGAGTGGGCCGAGGCGACCGGCACAACCTGGCGCGACTGGTGGCGCCTGGACGAGGGTGCTGAAGACGTTCGATACGTCCAGTTCATGGGCAAGGACAACGTCGCCTTTCACACGGTTTCCTTCCCGGCGACCGTCATCGGCTCGGGCGAACCGTGGAAGACGGTGGATCAGCTCAAGGCCTTCAACTGGCTGAACTGGTACGGCGGCAAGTTCTCGACCTCGCAGAAGCGCGGCGTCTTCATGGACCAGGCGCTGGAACTGCTGCCCGCCGACTACTGGCGCTGGCGCCTGACCGCCTACGGCCCCGAACACGCCGATTCGCCCTTCACCTGGGAGGACTTCCAGGTCTCGACCAACAAGGACCTGGCAGACGTCCTGGGCAACTTCGTCAACCGCATCGTCAAGTTCGCGGAGTCCAAGTTCGACGGCGTCGTGCCCGACGGCGGCGAGCCCGGCCCGATCGAGGCGAAGCTCTTGGCCGATCTCCGCGCCGGGATCGCCGAGGCGACCGAGCATTTCGAGGCCATGGAGTTCCGCAAGGCCTCCGCGGCCATCCGCGCCTGCTGGGTGCTGGGCAACGAGTACCTGCAGGAGGCGGCGCCCTGGACCGCGCTGAAGACCGACCGCGACCGTGCGGCGGTGGGCGTGCGCACCGGCCTGAACCTCGTCGCCCTGTTCGCGCGTCTGGCGGCGCCGATCCTGCCCTTCTCGGCGGAGAAGATCGCGGCGTCCGTCGGCTCAGCCGACCTCAGTTGGCCCCACGCAGACAAAGACCTGCTGAACGTCCTGTCCCCGGGTCAGGCCGTCGCCGCCCAAGGCGTTCTCTTCGCCAAGATCGAGGACGCCCAGGTCGCCGAATGGTCGGAACGCTTCGGCGGCGCGGAATAGCAAAGAAACACTCGTATGCTGTTGGCCCTTCTGCTCGCTTCACTCGCCTTCCCCGAGATCGGGGCCCCGGGCCGGGAGGCCGAGGTTCTGTCAGCCTGTTCTGATCGGATGAGCTCGAGCGCCCATGATGCGCCGGCGCAGACGTACGCCATAGGCGACGACGGTCTCTGCTTCACCGGCCCGATCGATGCCGAAAGCTCGGCTGCGTTCGTCCAGGCGCTGAACAAAACCGATCCCGATGCTCCTTTGGTGGTCGTGGTGCGGTCGGGAGGCGGAGAGGTGAACGCCGGCATGGCGATGGGCGAGGCCCTGATCCCGCGCGTCTCCACCGTCATCACGCACCAAATCTGCGCCTCATCATGCGCGAACTATCTGTTCACGGCTGCGGACCGGCGCGTCATTGATGACCAAGCGGTGCTGATGTTCCACGGCGGCGTCTTCCCTCAGGAGCGATCCGCCGTCCGCGCCGGTTTGGAAGAGCTTGTTCCTCCGGATCAGTTGGAAGGTGCGGTCGAGAGCGTCCTTGCAGACATCGATGCTCAGATCGCACGCCAAGACGCGTTTCTGCTCAAGGCGGGTGTCGATGTCGACTTTTTCCGATGGATGGGCCGCATCGCCGACCTACCGCCCGATCAGATGCGGGAGATCTGCGCACCTCCGGGTGCAGGGATGATCGTCTACTCGGACGAACTGTTGGCTGCGCACAAAGTGATGGTGCACGAGAACAGAGGGCCGACGACCAGTGGGGACGTGGAAGCGAGCCTGACGACGCTGGGAACTCCAGGCTTCGCCTGCTTCATGGACCGCTTCGTCAGCCTTCCGTGATAACCGGCAGGCCGGCCGCTTGCCAATCCAGAATCCCGCCGTCCATGTTGACCACCGCCTGGCCGTCCGGTCCCTCTGGACCAAAGGCCTCGCACACCCGGCCGCTGCGCCCGCCGACGCGGCACATGACGATCACCGTCTTGTCGGCCGGAAGGTCCAGCCCAAGCCAGGCCTGAGGCATCCGGCTGAGCGGCGCCAGGATCGCGCCCTCGATGCGGGCGGCGGCGAACTCGTCCGGCTCGCGCACGTCCACCAGCACCGCCTCGCCGGCCTCGATCAGGTCGTGCGCCTGCTGGACGTCGACGGCGGCCACGCCCGTCATCGGGCGGCGGCCGGATCGGGTTCGGCGGGGCCAGGCACTTCGCTGGTCTCGCTCCGCTGCCGGCCGAGATGATGCGCGGCTTCCTCTTCGCCGATCTCCAGGAAACCGGGGGCGGAGGCGTTGAACTGTTCCAAGTTGCCCGTGCGGACCACCACCTGGCGTGCGCCGTCCCAGATCATGTGCAGCGCGACGTACAGCACCACCACCAGACCGATGTAGCCGATCCAGCGATAGCGGTGCAGCAGCTTGGCGATGAAGGTCGCGGCCACCCCCATCAGGGCGATCGAAAGCACCAGGCCGAACACCATGATCCAGGGGTGCTCGTGCGCGGCGCCGGCCACCGCCAGCACATTGTCCAGCGACATGGTGATGTCGGCCACCATGATCTGTAGCAGGGCGGCGCCGAACGTCTTGCGCTTGAGCCCCAGCTCCTCGGGCGAGGGGCCCTGGCCGTGCTCGATGCTCAGGGCCAGCTCCAGCTCGGCCTCGGCTTCGGCCTGATCGTGGGTGCGCTGCTCCTGCAGTTCGCGCCACATCTTCCAGCACACCCACAGCAGCAGCAGCCCGCCGGCCAGCAACAGGCCGACCAGCGCCAGCAGTTGCACGGTGATCAAGGCGAAGCCGATCCGCATCACCACCGCGGCGGCCAGGCCGATCAGGATCGCCTTCTTGCGCTGTTCCTGGGGCAGGGCGGCGGCGGCGAGGCCCACGGCCACGGCGTTGTCGCCGGCCAGCACCAGGTCCATCAGCAGGACCTGGCCCAGGGCGGACGCCTGGCTGGCGAATTCGGGAGAGGCGAAGAATTCCATAAACCGCTCTCTAGCCGCGACCTCTCGCCGCGCCAAGCGCCGCACCTGTTCTCGGGCGCATCGGCAGGCCTGCTAAGAGGAAAAAGGTCAGCCGCGCTGCGCCCGCGCCGCTTCGTACAACGCCACCGCCGCCGCGTTGGACACGTTCAGGCTCTCGAAGCCGCCGGGCATGGGGATGCGCGCCAGGGCGTCGCAGTGTTCGGCCACCAGCCTGCGGATGCCGTCGCCTTCCGACCCCATGACCAGCACGGTCGGTCGGGCGTCCAGCGCCTCCTCAAGCGTCTGTTCGCCCGATCCGTCCAGACCCACCGCCCGCCAGCCCAGGTCGGCCAACCGCTCAAGCGCGCGCGACAGGTTGGTGACCCGCGCATGAGGCAGCCGTTCGGTCGCCCCCACCGCCGCCTTGGCCAGGGCGCCGGCCAGCGCCGGCGCGTGCCGGTCCTGCACCACGATCCCGCGCGCGCCGAACGCCAGGGCCGAGCGGAAGATCGCGCCGACATTCTGCGGATCGGTCAGCTGGTCCAGCATCACGATCAGCCCCTCCGCCGGTTCCGCGATCGCCTCCAGCGCGACGCCCTCCAGCGGCTGAACCTTGAAGGCCATTCCCTGGTGCACCGCGCCCTGCGGCAGCATCCGCGTCAGGCCCTGCGCGTCCACCACCTCGATTCGGTGCCCGTGCGCGAGGTTGTCGCGCTCGATCTCCTCGGCCCGATCCGGCGTCGCCAGCAGCCGGCCCGCGCCGCGCCGGGCGGGATTCGCCAACGCCGCCAGAACCGGGTGCCGACCCCACAGGAAGTTGTCCGCATCCGCACGGCCTGCGCCGCCTCCGCGTGACGACCCGCGCGGTCCCTCGGCGGCTCCGCGTCCTTGCGGGGCGGGGGTTTGAGGGCGCGGACGCGGGCCGTCGCCGCGCGATTTCGCGCCCGCGTTTTTCCCCTGTTTCCGGTCGTTGCGTTCTGTTTTCGACGACACTATAAGACGCCCTCCGATTTGGAGCCCCAGGGGCTTTCGGGTCTGGCGCACCGTCTAAACTAGGCGGTGGGACAAGCCGAAGGCTTTTGTTTCACCCTCGTCCGAATGGTCGTGGATGAAGCGGTTTCGGCGGTTTCGAGACGCGCGCGGGGGAATGTCCCGAGCGGCAAAGGGGGGGGACTGTAAATCCCCTGCGTAAGCTTCGCAGGTTCGAGTCCTGCTTCCCCCACCACGCGCTTCTTGAGACGGTTGATACGGGATAACCAAAGCGGTCGGGTGCGGTTGTCCATCTCTGGGCGCCCGCATTCTTTGCGCGGGTATAGCACAATGGTAGTGCAGCAGCCTTCCAAGCTGAGGATGTCGGTTCGATCCCGTCTACCCGCTCCAGGTTTTTGATGAGCATGACGCCCATCCGCTGAACGGACCCGGGCCAATCAGGAGTTTTGGCGATGGCCAAGGAAAAGTTCGAACGCACGAAGCCGCACTGCAACATCGGCACGATTG
>ERZ501011.135-NODE-135-length-23762-cov-4.497026_pt1 | contig 23762 bp, 21 predicted proteins | sample MGYA00248833_ERZ501011 | MGnify/ENA primary metagenome ERZ501011 (study PRJEB25958, sample SAMN03398530) | human skin metagenome | study: EMG produced TPA metagenomics assembly of the Human Skin Microbiome Metagenome (human skin metagenome) data set. | reverse complement strand
CCACATTGACACGCTCAGGAAATGCAGGGTGGCTCTCAATGGCTTTACCGAGTTTTTCCACCTCGGCGGTCAACACATCATCCACTTTGATGACGGCATGGGGATTGCCCATATTCGCCACATAGAGTGTCACAGGCGTACCATCCACATTGAGCCGATATGAGTTTTGAACTTTAGTAATGGTTTTGGGGGTAAAAGGAATCTCATCAGGCTCAAATTTTGGTTTACCCATATCCACTTTTACCCAGCCATAATCATCGGTGCTAAGGGTGATAATACCGCTGGCGGTTTCCACCCGAATACGCTGTTTAAATGACAATTTACGCGCCTGCACAAAACGGGCAAAACATCTAGCGCCATTGCCGCATTGCTGCACTTCACTGCCATCTTTGTTAAAAATACGATAGCGAAAATCGACATCAGGGCGGCTTGGCGGCTCAACAATCAGCAACTGGTCAAAGCCAATGCCTAAGTGTCTATCCCCTAACAACGCTACCAACTCTTTGGTCAAGTGAAGCCGCTGTGTGACCAGGTCAATGACCATAAAGTCATTCCCCAGTCCATGCATTTTGGTAAATTCAATTAACATTGTTATTCCTTAAAATTATTTTGATTTATGCACGCTATCTTATCATGATAGCTGATTTTTTATAAGGTAATTGGGGAACAAAAAAACCTTAGCAAGTCAAGCAAATTTGGGCTCGGTTGCTAAGGTTTTGGTTTCAGTTGCTAAGGTTTTGGGCTCAGCGGGATAAATAATGCTTAGCGTTGCCAGCAAACCTTACAGTTTAGATTTAATCTACCAATTTTTCGTTTTGCCAAAGGCTCTCAACCGTTTCACGCTCGCGAATGACATGGGCGTGACCCTCTTTGACCAAGATTTCACAAGCACGTGGGCGGCTATTGTAATTGCTCGACATCACAAACCCATACGCCCCTGCGCCTGTGATGGCTAGGATATCATTGTCAGCCAATGCTAACACACGGTTTTTTGCCAAAAAATCGCCCGTCTCACAAATCGCCCCGACCATATCCCATACTTTGGGTTCAACCGGTGAGTTCAACTGTGTGGGGATGACCGCCATCTCTGACTGATAAAGTGCCGGACGAATCAAATCATTCATCGCGGCATCGACAATGGCAAAATTTTTGTGTTCGGTAGGTTTTAAAATATCCACGCGGGTCAATAATACACCTGCATTGGCAACGATACTACGACCTGGCTCTAAATAGAGGGTTAAGCCTAAAGTTTTCAGTTTTGGTAAGAGTAACTGCGCAAATTGTTGAATACTTGCAACGTCTTCGTCAATATACTGCACACCCAAGCCACCGCCCAAGTCAATATGCTCAAGCGCAATACCTTGCTTGGCAAGTGCGTGAATCATCTCAATGACTTTATCCAATGCATCCATAAAAGGCTGAACTTGGGTCAACTGCGAGCCAATATGGCAATCAATACCGACGACTTTTAGATGCGGTAAGTCATGGGCAATTTGGTAGATACGGGGCGCATCTTCATGGGTAATGCCGAATTTATTTTCTTTGAGCCCTGTGGAGATATACGGATGGGTTTGCGCGTCGACATTAGGGTTGACGCGTAGCGAAATTGGCGCTTGCTGCTGTAGTTTGCCTGCCACTGCATTGATACGGTACAGCTCAGCTTCTGATTCGACATTAAAGCAAGCAATCCCTACTTCAAGGGCAGTGCGGATATCTTCGGCGGTTTTGCCAAGTCCTGAAAATACGATTTTTTTGGGGTCACCGCCCGCAGCCAAAACCCGCGCAAGCTCGCCCCCTGTAACAATATCAAACCCTGCCCCTGCTTTGGCAAGTTCGTTTAATACAGCAAGGTTACTATTGGCTTTTACCGCATAACAAATCTGATGGTCAATCTCAGCAAAACTATCATCATAAGCTTTATAGGCTGCCAAAATCGCCTGCTGACTATACACATAGGTCGGTGTGCCGAAGGTCTTTGCGATATCTGCAAGACTGACGCCATCCATCATCAAGGCAGTGCCATCATAACTCAGACAGTTGCTTGACTTGACGTGTTCGGTCGGGTTGATCGCTAAACTTGCAGCTGCATCATCAGTAATCATTTTTACCTCCAACCGATGGCACAGATGGCACCGATGGCGTAGTCGCTGAGTGAGGCGCTGATTGCGGCGTTGGGGCTGCACTATTATCAATCATGACGTTGGGATCTTGGATGTTGACATCGACTTTGGTATCAGAGGCATTGGCAGTGGTGCTAGTGGGTTTGGCGGCAGCATCGACTACTTGTTGGCTATGGTTGCTCGGTAGGTACAATGCCCCTTTTTGCCCACATCCTGTCAGCACATTGGTTGCCAACATCACCGTCAGCACGGTCATTGCTCGGGATAGTTTTGAAATTTGCATGAGCGCCCTTAATTTTAAGAATAAAATAAGTATAAAAATAAAATTTGCGATGGGGTTATTGTAGCTGTTTTTGCGTTTTATAAGCAATTATCTCACCTTATTTCTCACCTTATTAAAGATGAGCGTTAAATCGATGATTTTTGTTATTTTTTCATTTTGTTAACACCCTCATTGTTGTGGTATGCTTTTTTGCTATGGTGATGACAACAAAAATTTGGCAAAAAATTACCACAATACATTTTTTTTAATCTACAATAAATTACTTAAGACAAGGATAGCTTAAAATTTAATCCAGTTAGGAAGGGGCTTGTTGCAAGGAATGCACAAGATCTTGTCTAAAGGAACAGCCATGCAAAATCCGATCTTAGTACTTAATTGTGGGTCTTCGTCAATCAAATACGCGTTATTAAGCAATGACAGTAGCGAGCGCGTTGCCGGTCTTGCGGAAAACTTGGGCTTAGATACAGCGCGTATCAAACACACCGACCTCAATGGGGAAAAAGTCGAAATCTCTTTGGCAGGCGCCAATCACCAATGGGCACTGCAAAAAATATTAGGTTTATTAGCCGCTTACAAACCCGTTGCCGTGGGTCACCGTGTGGTGCACGGCGGGCGTGAGTTTTCTCATGCTGAAAAAGTCAATGACCATGTCTTGGCGGAAGTCAAACGGCTAAAAGTATTGGCGCCCCTGCACAACCCCGCCCATGCCTTAGGTATTGAAGCGGTGGAAAAAATCTACCCAGATTTACCGCAAGTGGTGGTGTTTGATACCGCCTTTCACCAAACCATGCCCGCCAAAGCCTACCGCTATGCCATTCCAAAAGATTTGTACAATGAGCATTATATCCGTCGCTATGGCTTTCATGGTAGCTCTCACGCCTATGTCAGCCACCGCGCTGACAGCCTAGCCCCTCATCACCAAGCCAATGGTTGGATTACCGTGCATTTGGGCAATGGTTGCTCGTTAACCGCCGTGTATGATGGCAAAAGTTTGGACACCAGCATGGGTCTGACCCCGCTTGAAGGTGTGGTCATGGGTACGCGCAGTGGTGATGTTGACCCAAGTTTGCATATTCATTTACACCGTATTTTGGGCTATAGCCTTGACCAAATTGATACGATTTTAAATAAACAAAGCGGGTTGTTGGGCATTTCAGGTATCTCAAGTGATATGCGCACGGTCGAGCAAGCCGCCAACGAAGGCAACGAAGATGCCAAACTTGCCATCGAAATTTTCTGTTATAAGGCAGCCCGTTATATCGCCTCACTCAGCTGTGCATTACCGACCTTCACTGGCTTGGTATTTACCGGCGGTATCGGTGAAAACAGCGCCTCAATTCGCCAAAAAATCTTACAAAACTTGCCGCATTTTGGCATCAAAGCGAACCTTGACAAAAATGCCGAGCTCTCTCGTGGCGTAGAAGGCAGTTTCCACCAAGCCGACAGCCAACTGCAATTGTGGGTGATTCCGACCGATGAAGAATACCAAATCGCCAAAGAAACCAAAGAAGTCTTAGGTTTATAAACCCTCTCACCCTGATGCCTCATCAGGGTTTTTAGTTTGAATAAAATAACAAATAGGAACTATCATGCAAACTATTTTATTTGTGCCTACCAGTAGCGGCATTGGCTTGACCTCAGCTTGTTTGGGTTTTATCCGTGCACTCGATTATATCGGGCTAAAAGCAGGATTTTTAAAACCCTTTAGCCAAAATACCACCGCCAATCATGAGAGTGATGACAGCTCAAGCGTGCTTGCAAAACATGCCTTTAACTTAAACCCGCCAACATCCATTGACCGTAGCCGCTTAGAGCGCGTGATTGGGGATGGTCAGTTAGATGACTTGATGGAAGAAGTGGTTGCCAAACACCAAGCATTGGCTGAGCAATATGACGTTATCGTCTGTGAAGGTCTGGCTGCCGACAATGATTCAAGTTATGCGGAATTGGTGAATTTAGCCATCGTCAACGCGCTAGATGCCAAAGTCATCTTGGTCAGTAGTGGCGATATTGCAAACCCTGATAGTTTGGTAGACAAGCTAGATATTTTTGCCCGTGATTTTGGCGGTATGGCAAGCGAGCGTACGCTAGGCACGATTTTGATGCGCGTCAAAAACGTGGACAACCACTATGATGAAGCACCCGTCGCGCCTGGTAAAGCCAAAGTTGATTTGGCAGCTGAGCAGTTACAGGCGATTAAATCCCACTCCCCTTATTTTGACTCCGATAAATTTCGCTTGATTGGCGTGGTGCCTTTTAGCAATACCTTAAGTGTGCCCCGTACCTGGGACGTGGCTCGTGAGCTTGATGCCAAATGGCTCAATGAAGGTGACGCCAAAAACCGCCGTGTGCTCAATACCTTACTGGTTGCACGTACCGTCGCCAACATTGAAGATTCTTTCACCCGTGGCAACTTGCTGGTGACGGCAGGCGACCGTGACGATTTGATTTTGGCGACTGCGCTTAGCACCATGAATGGTGTACCGCTAGCAGGTCTTATTCTGACAGGCGGTATCGTGCCGAACCAAAAAATTATCAATCTGTGTCGCCCCGCGCTAAAAACGGGGATTCCTGTGATGCTGGTTGACACTGACAGCTTTGATACCGTCACCAAACTTAACCATATCAGCCATGAAATCCCCGCAGATGATACCACTCGCGCCAGTGAAGTCACCGATTTTGTCGCCGCGCATTTGGATTTGGACTGGATCAAAACCACTTTTAGTCAAGGCAACAACAACCGCAAACTCTCGCCTTCGGCTTTTCGTCATACCTTGGTCAAAAAAGCCCAAGCTGCCAAAAAAACCATCGTACTGCCTGAAGGCAATGAGCCCCGTACCGTTGAAGCGGCGGTCATCTGTCAAAATCGTGGTATTGCCCATTGTATCTTACTTGCCAAACGCAGTGAGGTCGAAGAGGTTGCCAAGAACTTGGGGCTCACCCTACCTGAAGGCCTGCAGATTCTTGACCCAGAGACCTTGATTGACAAGTACGTCAAACCCATGGTTGAGCGCCGTAAAGGCAAACTCGATGAACTACAAGCCCATGAACAGCTCAAAGACACTGTCGTGCTGGGTACGATGATGCTGCACTTGGGTGAAGTCGATGGTCTGGTATCTGGCGCTGTACATACCACCGCCAATACCGTCCGCCCGGCGTTTCAGTTAATTAAAACAGCGCCGCAGTACTCGCTGGTATCGTCAATTTTCTTTATGCTACTGCCTGAGCAAGTGGTGGTGTATGGTGACTGTGCCATCAACCCAGACCCTACCGCAGAGCAGCTGGCTGAAATCGCCCTACAATCCGCCCAATCTGCCAAAGCGTTTGGTATCGAACCCAAAGTTGCCATGATTAGTTACTCGACAGGGTCATCAGGTGAAGGCGCAGACGTGGATAAAGTGCGTCAAGCCACCGAAATCGCCAAAGCCAAAGCGCCTGATTTGCTCATTGATGGTCCGTTACAATATGACGCTGCCAGTGTCGCAAGCGTGGCAAAATCAAAAGCGCCAAACTCGCTGGTGGCAGGTCAAGCCAATGTGTTTATCTTCCCAGATTTGAACACTGGCAATACCACCTATAAAGCGGTGCAGCGCTCTGCCAACGTGGTGAGCGTCGGTCCTATGCTGCAAGGCTTAAATAAGCCTGTGAATGACTTGTCGCGTGGCGCCTTGGTTGAAGATATTGTCTATACCATTGCGCTCACAGCGGTTCAAGCTGATAGCGGTGAGTTTTAAGCGTTTATGTTTAAAAAAAGGTGAGTTTGACACTCACCTTTTTGTTGTCTATCGCCATTGCCTGTCACACAGGATATCAGCTTAAATGCAATGCAAGGCTACTGTTCCACCACTAGGCTAGTGCGCCACAATCTGTTATGCCCAAAAATTGCTTTATGGTAAAATTCTGCACAAAGTGATTTTTGTGCGCAATGTACCAACCGATGAACCGCCAAACCAACTGTAAGATGCTGTAGTGATGATGAAGGATTTTAGTTTTCTTTGCCCCAACTTTAAATTAGGCGTTTGATTATGACAATGCCTCGCTGTATTCGTGTCTGGTTGGGTGGCTCATTTGATCCGATACATTTGGCGCATTTACAGATGATTACGCATGTGTACCATGAGCTCATGCGCGCTTTCCCCAATGTTGATATCATCGCCAAATTACTGCCCACGGCGGGTTCGCCCTTAAAAACCCAGCCAACTTCCAACCAGCAGCGCCTTGAAATGCTTGCGCTTGCGATTGGCGATGTGCCTTTTTTGTCGATTGATGAGACTGAGCTGCAGTGTCAGCCACCTGTGTATAGCTTTCATACCTTGAGTGAATTTAAACAGCGTTACCCCAATGACCTACTGATTTTTGTCCTTGGGCAAGACAGTGTTGAACAACTTGATAAATGGTATCGCGGCTTTGAGCTGCTTTCGCTGACCAATCTATGGGTGCTACCCCGTCCTGCCTTGGGCAGCCTTAGCCACAATTTAAGCCACAATTTACACCAAAACTTAAACCAAAATGCTTTGGCCAATACGGATAAACCCCCTAGTATAAATATTGATAATCGGTTAGTGCCTTTTATCATTCATTCGCCAAAAGACTTGATAAATCAAACCACTAACCATATTTATATTGATAAGTTTGTCGTGCCTGATATCGCCAGTAGTGATATCAGAGCTTGGCTATACAGCGTAGAAGCTCGGCAACGACAGCAAGCGCGGCTAAGTTTACCGAGTCAAGTTTATCGGTATATTGTTGAGCATCAGTTATATGCCCCAGACGTTTAGCCTGATATTGATTTACATTTTTTGATAACCTGTGCGTTAGATTTTTGTTAAAATAGCGCACTTTTTTTAGGATTGTCATGATCCTATTTTAAGCTACCCTTATAACCCAATCATTATGACCCAATCCATGGAACCCACGCATTTATGACCGATACCCAATTTGCTAGTTTAGTCAATCAACACCCTGCCCACCAACAGTTAACCATCTGCCTTGACATCGTTCAAGATGCCTTGGATGATTTAAAAGCCAAAAACATTACCGTACTCGATGTTGCTGATATGACTGAAGTCATGGAGCGTATCGTGATTGCCGAAGGGACATCTACCCGCCACCTTAAAGCGGTTGCCGACCATGTCGCGATGAAAGCGAAGCAAGCAGGATTTAATCCGATTGGTGTCGAAGGTCAAGGCACCAGTGATTGGACCTTGATTGATTTGGGCGCTGTGGTGGTGCATGTGATGATGCCACAAGCACGCACGTTTTATGACCTAGAAGGCTTATGGCAAGGTCAATCGCAGCGCGAGCGTATGGAAAAAACGGCGTAGTGTAGTCTATAGCTTAGTTTAGACTATGTTATGCAAACTATGCGTTATAAACTAGACGCTACAACCAAATGGGTAAACAAGTTTTACCCATTTTTTTATGGCGTTAATTATCTTTGATTAAAGGTTATGCCAATGCAGCCGTTTGCTGACGTTGATGGTTTTTCATCCAAAGATTGATGGCGATTACAATAATAACATAGCCGATTTGTGCCAAAAATGTCTGTAGCGTCGGGTAAAATCCCAACGATTCAATGGCGGGCAAGCGGCTCAGGGCGGTCATCGGTAGATACCCTGTCAATTGCAGCGCGTGCAAACTAACGCCTAAAATCTTAAAGCCCAATAGGTAAATCACCCAAGTTAAGACTTTAAACAACTGTGGAATCGGTAATTTAACCGAGGTTTTTAGCATCACCCAAGCCACTGCTGCCAGTGCTACAAGCGCCAAACCAATCCCAGTTAAGAAATTACTCATGCTGATATTGGGTAATATACCGACATAAAACAATATGGTCTCTGCGCCTTCTCGAAACACGGATAAAAAGCTCAATCCAAATAACGACACAAAGCTACCTGCCGTCATGGCCTGTCCCATATGACGCTTGATATAAGCGTTCCATGATTGGACGGATGATTTGCTATGTAGCCACGCGCCAATGCCGATCATCATAATGACCGCAACGATGCCTATCACCCCTTCAAACATCTCACGATTGGCGGCAGAAGTCACTGCAGGGAATAATAGCTGTAATGCCATCGCGCCTGCGATACTGGCAAGTAAGCCAAAAGCCACGCCAGCATACACCCATTTTTTGGCTTTGACTTGTTTGGCAGCGGTTAAAGCCGATAACAGCGAGATGACAATCAATAAGGCTTCCAACCCTTCTCGAAGCAATATCAGCATCGAGTCAACCGCGGTATATTGGGCTGTTGGATTGATTGCCGCCAATTCATTGATAATCGATTGCAGTGTTTGCTGCTGTTTAGGGTCTTGCCCCTTCGCCATGGCTAGCGGGATTTGACTTTCCACCCGATTATATAAACTGGGGTTACGCGTGCTGACATCGCCTTCCACCATTGGCCAAATACTAATAAACTCGCCTAACTTGGCTTGACCAGTCGCTTCATCGTTTGTTTTAAACGCCTGTAAACCATCGCGCAGTAACTGGATACTATCCGCCAGAGTGACAGTTTGTGTGGTTTGTACAGCAGCTACGTCACCCTTGTTATAACTGTCGATGGCATCTTTTAGCGCAGCAGATTGGGTTTTGATTTGCGCCATATTGATGGGTTGGGTTTCAATCGCCACTCGCATCAGCGCCATGGATGTTTCGATTTTGCCGTAGTGCCCCATACTGGTATTGCGTACGACCCGCTCATTACCTAGCCAAACTGCATTAAACTGGTTGTAAGCCGCCCGTAACGCTTCGACATCTGTCGGCGCTGCCCGTTGTATGACTTGATTAAGATTGTCATACGCCGGTACCATTTTTTTGGCAAACTCTTTTCGCTTCGCGCTGTAATCTACAGGATTTTGTTCTTTTTCAAAGGCATATAACGCATTTGACACGGCTGATAAATTGGCTTCTGTGGGGTTGCTGATGGCTTGCCCAATCGCTTGGCTTGTCTGTTGCCCAAGCGTGGAATTTTTTGCCGTTGCATCTATGGCATCAAAGGCTGTTTGAATTTGCGCAAGGGTGTCCTTGGCTTTTGGGATATCATTGGCTTTAATTGCCGCCATCGCGTCTGATAGGTTGATAAAAATAGGGCTTAAATTCAGCTTTTTGCTGGCTGGTTGACTGGCTTGCGTCGCTATCTGTGCACTTGCAGGCATTGGTTGCTGCGCTTGTAAGCCTTGACTGGTGATGAGCAGCGAACTTGCTAGACCAAAACTTAGCAAGGTTTTTTGGGTGATGTTTATCATGAGTAGCTTTTTAACCGTCTGTTTAACCGTCTACTTTTAAGCGTGTGTTTTGAACCGTCTATTTTTAACTGATGCAGGTTGCATTTGAACCTTAAGCTTCAAATAATGCTTGTCCAATATAGCCACCTTGCGGGATACCACCGAAGCAAGCAAATAGCCCACTGCCAATGTGGGTGGTGTATTCATTCATTTTATCAAGACGACCTAGGGCATTTTGGATGATGATAAATTGCTCGGGCGATTTTTGAAATGAAATAAACAGCAGTCCTGAATCAAACTGCCCAGTGGCTGGGTTAATGCCGCTACTGTAAGAATACGAACGGCGTAGCATTTCCACGCCTGTGCGTTTTGCCAGTCCCATGTGGGAAATTTCAGGTATCACTGCTTTACCCTGCGCGTCTTTGGCGTGCACATCAAAGGTGTCAAATTCGCCTTTTTGTCCAATCGCCGCACCGCTATCACGATGTCGACCAAAGGTGTCTTCTTGACCTTTAAGTGAGGTGCGATCCCAAGTTTCAAGATGCATTTGGATGACACGGGTGACCAAATAAGTGCCGCCTTTCATCCAATCAGGCGCGTCCGCCCATAAGTTTTTGTCCGCAGCTTTGATGGTGCTTTGGTTGGCAGTGCCGTCTTTAAAACCGAATAAATTACGGGGCGTATGGTTGCCGGTATCAAACCCAACAAAACCTGACTGACTCCAACGCATGGTGATATTAGAACGCGCTTGCCGAACCAGTTGCCGTACCGCATGGAACGCCACTTGGGCATCTTCGGCGCAGGCTTGAATACAGATATCACCGCCCGTCAAATTTTCTCGTAATTGATCGCGCGGGAACTTGGGCAAGTCTTGGAATTCTTTGGGCTGCTTATGAGTCAGTCCCATTTTTTTTAGAAAACTTGGGCTAATACCAAAGGTCAACGTCAATCCGTACGCGCCCATGCTGTCTGCTTCGCCTGTGTCGGTCGGGGGCACAAACGGGTTTTTTTCATACGCTTTGATGTTTTTACCTTGCGTCAAATTGGCCGCATAGGTTGTCCAGTCTTTGAACATCTGTTTGACATCGTCGAGCTTATCGGTATGTAAATCCATCACCAAAAAATAAATATTACGCTGTGACGGCGTGGTAATGCCTGCTTGGTGTTCGCCATAAAAATCATATTTGACATCCGCAAAACTATTTTTGGTGGTATTGGCATCACTACCGGCATGTTTAGGATTTTCGTTTTTATCGCTATCTTTGGACTGATTACCATCCAAAGCTTGCAAGTTAGGTAAGTTTTCACTTGGTTTTTGCTGACAGGCTGACACGGCTAAACCTGCGCCTGCGACACTGAGCGCACCAAATTGGCGTAAAAAACTGCGACGATTTGACGTTTTTAATCCCACCCCTGTTTCTTGCGCTTGCTTATCTAATTTACTATGTTTCATACTGCCCCTAACACCGTACTGACCTTTTTATGCCACCCTAAAACCGTAAAGTGAAGCAATTTTTTGCTTCACCTTTGACTTATTGCAATACAATGCCCATCTGCGCTAAGGGTTCACCGAGTTTATTCACCGCTTCGGCTAGCGCTTTGGTATCTGCAGGGGTTAACTCTTTATAGGATTTATAGTCTTGTTGCCCGACTTGGTGTTTGGCAAGTAGTTGGTTGACTGCGCCAAATTTTTGCTCAAGCTCCGTGACTAACGCTGGGTTTTTGGCTTGGATTTTTGGTTTTAAAATGGCAAATATTTTCTCGGCACCTTCAATATTGGCTTTAAAATCATACAAGTCTGTGTGCGAAAAAATTTCTTCTTCGCCGGTGATTTTGCTCGTTGATACTTCATTGAGCAAATCTACTGAACCTTGCACCATCAAGTCGCCTGTGACCTCTGCCGTTGGAATTTTGGCGTGCAATTCTTTGACATCTGCAATCAGTTGTTTACCCAGTTTTTCGGTGCCTTTGGTGGTATTTTGTGTCCACAAGATTTTTTCAATCGCATGGAACCCTGTCCATACTTCATTGGGCTCAAGGTCGGCTTCACGGTTGTCGATACGTGGGTCAAGGTCGCCAAAACTTTCAGCAATCGGCTCTGAGCGCTCAAAATACATGCGCGCTTTTGGGTATAACGCCTTCGCCTCTTCTAATTTACCCGCTTCGAGCAGTGCGACAAATTTTTGGGTATCGGCGAGCAAGCTATCAATTTGGGTTTGTACCCAAGCTTTGTATTCCGCCGTTTCTTTACTCATATCCACTGCTGCCGGTGCTGATGCTGTGACTGCAGAAGCGTTAGTCGTTGCACTTGCGGCAGGCGCTACCTCAGTTTTTTGTTCGGTTTTTTGGCAAGCCGTCAATAGTAATGCAGATATCGTCAGGGGTAATATTGATAAAGTAAAAGTACGGCTCAACATAAAACATCCTTAAAAGTAAACACCAATAAATAATAAAAAAAATAATGACAATTTGCGAATTATAGTGTAAATGAGAATCGTTATCAATATTTATTTTGCTCTGATTGAGCTTAGAAGTTTAAGCAAAAAAATACCCCGCACCAGCGAGGTATTGTGATGGGCTAAATGACGCGCAGATCGCCTAATAACAAAATAGCCTAGCCGAATTTACCCGTGATGTATTCTTCAGTTTCTTTACGGTCTGGGTTGGTGAACATTTTATCGGTATCCCCCATTTCCATCATTTCGCCCAAGTACATAAACGCGGTATAGTCAGACACCCGTGCCGCTTGCTGCATGTTGTGGGTGACGATGGCGATGGTGTAATCATTTTTTAGGTCTGAAATCAAATCTTCAATTGAGCCTGTTGAAATAGGGTCAAGGGCCGAGGTGGGTTCATCTAGTAGCAATACTTCAGGACGGGTTGCCACACCGCGGGCGATACACAGACGCTGCTGCTGACCACCGGACAATGACAGACCCGATGCTTTAAGTTTATCTTTAACTTCAGTCCATAGTGCCGATTTTTTGAGCGCCCATTCAACGCGCTCGTCTAGCTCAGCGCGGCTTAAGCTCTCGTACAGACGCACACCGAATGCCACGTTGTCATAGATTGACATTGGAAATGGCGTTGGTTTTTGGAATACCATACCCACGCGAGCACGCAGCAAGTTGACGTCCACCGATTTATCCAAGATGTTTTGTCCATCTAGGTTGATTTCGCCCGTGGCACTCATGCCGGGATATAGGTCATACATGCGGTTAAAGGTACGCAGTAACGTTGATTTACCACAGCCTGACGGTCCAATAAACGCGGTGACTTTTTTGTCAGCGATATCGATGTTGATATTTTTAAGGGCTAAAAATTTACCGTAATAAAACTCTAGATTACGAATTTGCATTTTTGCGGTCATGATGAATACCTTAATAAAATTTGTTTGATACTAGCAAATAGCTTTAATCTTCTATTGATCATCAATGTGATGATTGCTCTTTACCACTGAGCGCACGTGCCAAAATATTCAATGTTAATACTGCCAAGGTGATGAGTAACGCACCTGCCCAAGCCAATTGGTTTGAAATAGGGTATGGTTGGCTGGCGTATTGATAAATCACGTTTGGTAAGTTGGCAATGGGTTGACCCATATCGGTACTAAAGAATTGGTTATTGAGCGCGGTAAATAGTAACGGCGCGGTCTCACCCGAGATACGCGCAAATGCCAGTAAGATACCTGTTAATACCCCAGTTTTGGCAGCACGTAAAGTAACGGATGTTACCAGTTTCCATTTTGGCGTCCCTAACGCATAAGCTGCTTCACGTAATGTATTGGGAATTAGACGGAGCATATTTTCGGTGGTACGTACCACCACAGGAATAACCAATAGCGCTAAAGCCATTGCACCTGCCCAACCTGAGAAGTTACGACCTTGTACCATCAAAGCAAAAATAAATAGACCAATCACAATCGAGGGTGCGGATAGCAAAATGTCGTTCATAAAACGGGTGACTTTACCAAGCCAGCTGTTTTCGGCAAATTCAGCAAGATAAATACCTGCCATGACACCAATCGGTGTGCCGACTACAAGCCCCAATCCTGTCACCATGATTGAGCCGATAATCGCATTGCGAAGACCACCGATTTCGTTTGGCGATGGGGTGTCTTGAGTAAAAATGGGCATGGTCAATAACGCATGCGAGCCTGATAAAAACAATTTGAATAAAATTAAACCTAAGAAGGTCAAGCCAAATACAATGGACAAACCGGCAAATACCAGTCCTAGAGCATTGCTTAGACGGCGGCGTTTGTAAATGGCGTTATTACGATTCATGTTGATAGTAGTCATAGTATTTCCCAGCGTCCTTATTTCGTACCCGCATTTTTATCCATACGACTGAGCATCAATTTTGAAATCACCAGTACAATAAAGGTAATGATAAATAGTAAGAAACCTAAATGTAGTAGCGATGATTGGTGCAAGCCTTCAGACTCTGCAAATTCATTTGCCAATGCCGAAGTGATTGACACCCCTGACTGGAACAAACTTGGACTGACGTTATAAGCGTTACCAATAACAAAGGTGACTGCCATCGTTTCACCCAATGCGCGACCCAATCCCAAAATGATACCGCCCATCACACCGGCTTTGGTATAAGGCAACACCACGTATCGCATCACTTCCCAAGTGGTTGACCCCAAACCATAGGCAGATTCTTTAAGCATCTTTGGCGTAATGGAGAAAACGTCACGCATGACCGATGCAATAAACGGGATAATCATGACGGCCAAAATCAAACTTGCAGTGAACAGACCAATACCCATCGGCGCACCTTGGAATAAACGACCCACATAAGGCACATCACCCAAATGGTCAATCAGCCAAGGCTGGATATGTTCTGAAAACCAAGGCGCAAATACGAAAAATCCCCACATACCATAGATAATTGAAGGGATACCCGCTAACAACTCAATGGCAATACCCAAAGGACGTTTTAAAAAATTTGGGCAAAGCTCTGTCAAAAACATGGCAATACCAAAACTTACCGGCACCGCAATCAAAATGGCAATGACAGAAGTCACTAGCGTACCATAGATTGGTGCGAGTGCACCGTATACATCCATCCCTGTATCCCAGTCTTTACTGGTATAAAAGTTAATGCCAAACGCTTTCATACTTGGCAATGCGCCAAGAAATAGTGAGATTAAGATACCACCTAACAACAACAGCACGATAAACGCAAAAAGACGAGTCGCGTTGACAAACAACCAGTCTAATTGTTTTTGCTTTGCGAGTTTTGCGTGTAAATCCGACATAAGAACCCAGCCATCAAAAAAATAGTTTTAGTTTACTAATTCTAGAAATTTGAAAAAAAAACGTAGAGCATTAACTTGTTTATTGCTCTACGTATCGTTTGACATGCCTAACCCTGTTAACTGTTAACCATCATCATGAGATTATTTTGCCGCTGACGCAGTTGCTGTGGCAGCATCTGAGCTAAATAGTGGCTTACCATCAGCCCCTACAACTTTTTTCCACTCTTCACGGAAGATAGCTTTGCTTTCTGCTGAGAATGGTACAAAGTCCAATGATTTTGCTAGTTCATCACCGCTTGAATACGCCCAGTCAAAGAATTTAAGGGTATTTTTGACGTTTTCTGGGTTGGTTGGTTTAGTATGGACTAAGATGAAGGTTGCCGCAGAGATTGGCCAGGCATTTGGGTCTGCTTGGTTAGTCAATACAATATTAAAGCCTGGTGTACCTTTCCAATCTGCATTACCCGCAGCGGCAAAGCTTTCAGCCGATGGTTGTACAAAGTTACCTGCTGCATTTTTCAACTGAGTATGCGACATTTTGTTTTGTTTTGCGTAAGCGTACTCAACATAACCGATTGAGTTTTTGGCACGAGCGACGTTACTTGCCACGCCTTCGTTACCTTTACCACCTGCACCTGTCGCAGCGGTTGGCCATTTAATGGATTTGTCTACACCTGGACCTGCTTTCCATTCTGGTGATACAGCCGCTAAGTAGCTTGCAAAGTTAAAGGTTGTACCTGAACCATCTGAACGGAAAATCGTCGTGATTGGCGCATCTGGTAGTGTGACGCCTGCGTTTAATGCGGTAATCGCTGGGTCATTCCATTTAGTGATTTTACCCAAGTAGATATTGGCAAGGGTGGCACCGTCTAGTTTTAATTGACCGGGTGCAACACCATCGATATTAACAACCGGTACAACCCCACCGATAACGGTTGGAAACTGGATTAAACCGCTTTTATCCAACTCTTCTTTGCTTAAAGGCGCATCCGACGCACCAAAGTCAACGGTATTGGCTTGGATTTGTTTGATACCACCTGATGAACCGATTGATTGGTAATTTACTTGACCGCCAGTGGCGTTTTTGAACTCACCTGCCCATTTAGCATAGATAGGTTGTGGGAAAGAGGCGCCTGCACCTGTGATGGTAAATACGGCGTTTTTGTCGCTACCTGCAGTGCTTGATGTTGCTGAGGCACCCGCGGCTTGATTGTCTGCTTGTTTGTTACCACAAGCGGTTAATGCTAAGGTCGATGCTACGACAACACTTAATAATGAATAACGCATGGATAGCTCCTAAAAACATTTTTTGAGTTTACAATGAAAATGCTTGAATAAAATAAATGTCACCAACGGTACGATTTAACCTTTTTTGGCTATTTTCACTATGATAGGTCAAAGCTGATATCAATCAAAGTTGGCCGCTTCAAGTGTCCTAATAATAACCATATTTTGGTTTGTATAAAAATTGTGTATATGATTACAAAGAAATGTGACAGTATCATGACAGTTTGATGGCTGACGGATGGCACACGCTGCTATAGGTGGGATGCGATGAGGGTATTTAAGATTAAACTCGCTTATCGATTCGCAAAGCCTTGAGCAGCTTTACAACCTTTAGCGGTGAATGAGAAGTGAAAAGGTGAAAAAATTAACAAGTTGAAAAGTTATCAATAATTTAACAATTTAAGACTATAAAACCCAATGGCAGTCGCAACCAAGGTTAAAAGCACATGGATGCCAATCAAGGCTAAACCTTGCCATACCTTGCCGCTATTCAACAAAGTAAACACTTCGGCACTAAACGTACTAAACGTTGTCAGTCCCCCCAAAAACCCGGTGGTGATAAACAGTCGTAAGTTTGGGTGCATCTTTTGGGTGAGTATCAAGGCAAATCCCATCAACAGCCCGCCTAGTACATTGGCAAATAGTGTGCCATAGGGCAACCAAGGATGTACGCTATTGATTCTGGCTAACCACCAGCGCAGCATTGCCCCAAATGCCGCCCCCAATCCTATCCACAACCATGGCATCTTCAAGTCCTTGTGGTGGTTATGATTTAGCTGGATTGACAGCAGGCAGCGTTGTCATATCCCAACGCGGCAAGCAGCTAACCGCTAGCTCATCGTGTTGACCGGCATTCAAGCGCTGCCACCCAGCGAAGGCAATCATGGCGCCATTGTCGGTACACAAGGCAGGCGGTGCATAATGCACAGTGGCATTGATTTTGGCTAATGCCTCAGCTAGCGATTCTCGTAGTTGTTGATTGGCACTCACCCCGCCTGCGATCACCAGACGTTTCATGCCCGTTTGCTGCAAGGCTTTGACGCATTTTTTCACCAACGTATCGACCATCGCATATTGAAAACTTGCTGCAATATCGGCACGCGTCTGGGCATGCTCAGGATTATGGCTATCGGTTGGATGGTCTTTAATCAAATTATGCACGGCGGTTTTCATACCACTAAAAGAAAAATCCAATCCTTTGCCGAGCATCGGGCGCGGTAATTCATAGGCTAACGGATTGCCTGTTTGCGCCAAGCGTGCAATATTAGGTCCACCAGGATAAGGTAACTCTAGCATTTTAGCGGCTTTATCAAAGCACTCGCCTGCGGCATCATCAATCGACTCACCTAATATTTCATATTGCCCAATGCCTTTGACCGCCACCAACATGGTATGTCCACCCGACACGAGCAACGCGACAAACGGAAAATCAGGCGGATTGGCGCCTAATAGCGGCGCGAGTAAGTGCCCTTCCATGTGATGTACGCCAATCGCAGGAATATCAAGCGCCATCGCCAAACTGCGGCCAAATAATGCCCCAGTCATCAACGCGCCCACCAGTCCAGGACCTTTGGTAAAGGCAATTGCATCGATATCGGTTTTTTTGAGTTGGCAGTCATCAAGCAGTTGCTGCAACAAGGGCACTAATTTACGGATGTGATCGCGGCTTGCAAGTTCAGGGACTACCCCACCATACGTCGCATGTAGCGCGATTTGACTATATAGCACTTGCCCGACCAAACCTTGATTGGGTTGGTGACGTTGGTCACTATCAAAAATGGCTAATCCCGTTTCATCGCAGGATGTTTCCAGTCCTAGCACACGCATGGTATTTCCTTAAACGATAAATAAACGTCAACATACCGATGGCAACTTAGTTATTTTTTGCCATCATTGATGATTTTGACAGGAATGGTTAACCCTTTGGCAAAGGGCTCGGCAAAGACATAAGTGTATTGACTCGGGGCAATTTGCTGGGTGGTATGAATGACAAACGCGCTGTTTTTACCGGCTGTGAGTTCATGTGACACATAGGCAGTACCCAGCTGGTCGAGCACTTTGGATAAGACTTCATTGACTGCCATACCCACCGTTAAGTTGTAGCGGGAGGTTTCATTATCCACATGATACATCTCGGCATACGCTTTGACAGGCTCACTATCGAGCGCAAACGGGTATTTAAAGCTAGCTTTATCGACTGGCTTAACGCCCGAATCCACCAATGCCCAGTTGATTTGTTTGGGCACACCGTTTTGGGCGGTTTGGGGAGATACGGTACTGGCGACAGCTACACTGGCAACGTGATGCGGACTTTGAACGCTAGCCACTGTGGCGCTTACTGTGGCACTTGCTGTGCTGTTTTGCGCTGGCTTGTTATCACTGGCAGGTTGACAAGCCGAGAGTAACCCCCCACCCATCAGCAAACTTGATACTATAACTGCTTGTTTCATTGGCACGCCTCCAATACATCCAAACTCTTTGTCTAGCTTAGCCTAACTTAATCTAGCTTAGCCTAACTTAGGCAGTGACGCCCCCATTACTGACGGGCTGATAAGAAAGATGACGATTGATGCGTTTTTCTGCCAATCGAAACATCCCAATCAATAGCCAAGACAATAACAAATAAATGATACCTGAGGCAAAGAACAACTCAAAAACGGTATAAGTTTTTGACATAATCGTCGTTGCCACACCGGTGATATCCATCAAAGTGATGGTCGATGCCAGCGCACTGCCTTTGAGCATAAAAATCACTTCATTGCCATAAGCCGGCAGCATGATGCCAAAGGCACGAGGAAAAATAATTCGGCGCAATTTTTGGCTATACGACATGCCAATGGCGTCGGCAGCTTCATTCTCGCCTTTGGGGATGGACTTGATAGCACCGCGGATGATTTCTGCGGTATAAGCTGCCGTATTGAGGGTAAAAGCGATGATAGCGCACCAAAATGGACTCGCTAACACACCCGATTTCCACAGCACAGACTCGGTCACCCATTTAAATTGTGACAAGCCATAATAAATCAAAAAGATTTGCACCAGTAGCGGCGTACCACGAAAAAAGAAAATATACGCAAACGGCAATGCCTGTACCCAAGGTTTTTTCGACAGCCTAGCCAGTGCTAGCGGCACTGCCAACATAAACCCCAATAAACCCGACAACACCACAAGCTCAATGGTGATAATACTGCCTTGCAGCAGTTTTGGGATACTATCAATAATAATTTGCCAATTCCAGTTCATTGATGAATCCCCTATTTTGCCATGCCAATTTTTTGCAGGCGTTTTGCATAACGCTCTGCTGGGTTATTGACCCATTCTAGCCACATAATCACACCGGTGATGATGACGGTCAGACTCAAGTACAACAATGCTGCTGCCATATAAAAAGTAAACGGGCTTTGCGTGGAAGTCGCTGCCGTTTTGGCGTGGCGCATGATATCTTCAAGCCCGACCACAGAAACCAACGCAGTATCTTTGAGCAGTACCAAAAACAAATTACCCAGTCCTGGCAGTGCAATACGCCACACTTGTGGCAACGTCACTCGCCAAAGGATTTGAAATTTTTTCATGCCAATCGCTTGCGCTGCTTCAGCTTGACCTTTTGGAATCTCTTGAAATGCCATACGAAAAGTTTCGGTCGCATACGCACCAAATGCCACAGACAGCGCCGTAACCCCCGCCCAGAACGGACTAACATCCACATATCCCGTATTGCCAAATTGCGATAGAATAAGACCCATCAACATCGAGCCGCCAAAGTAAATAAACATGACTGACAGCAGTTCTGGAATACCACGGATAATCGTGGTGTAAGCGGTGGCGATGGCGTTGAGCACTTTAAACCGTGACATCTTAGCGGTCGCGCCCAATAATCCCAAAATCAGCCCAATGACCAAACTAGTCAATGCCAGTTTGATGGTGACCCAAGCGCCACTTAATAATAGCTGCCCAAAACCTTGTAGATCTAACACAATATCGATACCCTGTCTTTTTAACTCTGTTTGTTGACCTATTACCCAAAAAATGCTTAAAACGCAGTTTTACCGTCACATAGACAAAAGGTGATAACGGATATAACCTTTTGCTTTGTTTTTTGCAGGGTGCAATTTTACGTGATTGCCCTATCAAAAACCATCAAAAAAACAAAAAACTGAGTGACTTTTCACCCAGTTTTTGACTGAACCCAAGCGCTTGGTTAAGTTATTTGCTGGTACTTGCCACAGTCGTCGTGGTCGTTGTAGTACTAGAGACCGTGACTGCCACGCTGCTTGCCGCCGCCGTTGTGGTGGTTGCACTGCCAAAATATTGGTTATAGATTTTGTCATACGTGCCATTTGATTTTAACGTGGCAATCGCTTTGTTAAATTCTAAACGCAGTGGGTCGCCTTTACGGACGATGATACCCATTTTGTCATTAACATCAATCTCTTTACCTTTGATTTCAAACCCTTTACCTTCTGGCGTGGTCAGCCAATAAGCGGCCGGGGCTTTATCCGAAATCATCAGATCCGAACGCCCTGCTGCCAAGTCCATAAACGCATTGTCCAACCCTTCATACAGGTTTAGCTTGGCTTTTGGGTGATTTTTTTCCATCCACTGGGTAGATAGCGTTGAACGCTGCGCCGCAACTTTATGGCTGTCAATTTGGGCAGGGTCATCCGGATTGATAGGACTACCTTGTTTGGTCAAAAACACCAACGTATTGGTAAAATAGGGGTCGGTAAAATCGACCTGCGCCTGACGCTCTGGGGTGATAGACATGGCATCAATTACCACGTCATATTTTTTTGCCATCAAGCCTGGCAATAAACCATCCCAATCTTGTGGCTTGATTTCACAGTTGGCTTTCATTTGTGCACATAAAGCCTGCATAAAATCGACATCAAAACCTGTCAAACTGCCATCCGCTTTGGTGATACTAAAGGGTTTATAAGTCCCTTCAGTGGCGATGCGAATGGTTTTGCCTGCCATACTGCTCGATGTCTCAGTGCTGGTAGTTACCGTTGTAGAAGCGGCTGTACTACCCGCCGTTGCCGCCGTTTTTTCTGCAGGTTTTTGACAACCCACTAGCGCTAGACCTGCCAATGCCAAGCTACCCAATAATGAAATATTTGCTTTCACCTGATACTCCTAATTTTTAACGTCTAACACATGACAATTTTTGCTTGTGAGTTGTAAGAAAACGAACAGCTTAATCAGTTATTTAACGGCTTATTTCGGTAAATCTGCAAAATATTTTTGGCTGATTTTATCGTAAGTACCATTGGCTTTTAACGCCGCCAGTGCGGTGTTGAATTTGCCAATCAATGGATCATTTTGACGAAGGGCAATGGCAATTTTGTCATCAATATTGATCGGTTGACCTTTGACTTCAAAGCCTTGACCTTTGGCAGTTTTTAACCATGATAAGGCTGGGGCACTGTCAGAAATCATCAAATCTGTACGACCCGATTCTAGGTCAAGATAGGCATTATCTTGGGTGTCATACAGTTTTGGGGTGGCTTTTGGGAAGTTTTTGGCTAAGTACTCAGCGGCAGTCGTTGAACGCTGCGCACCCACGGATTTGCCTGCTAGGTCATCAGCGCCTTTTTCTACCCCTTTTTTGCCAATCACAACGAGGTTATTGGTAAAGTATGGGTCGCTAAATGCCACCACTTGGCGACGCTCTGCGGTGTCTGACATCCCCGCCATGATGGCATGGTATTTTTGTGCTTGTAGTCCTGGAATCAGTCCATCCCAATCTTGGGAAATCACTTCACATTTTAGTTTGGCTTCACTACATAACGCATCTGCCAAATCAATCTCAAAGCCGATTAATTTGCCATTGGCATCTTTATAACTAAAGGGGACAAAGCTTGATTCGGTAGCGATACGAATCTGTGGCATATCTGCGCTTGCTGCCGTGGTAGCGCTACTTGCTGCTGCCGTGTCTGCCGGTTTTTCCGCAGGTTTTTGACAGGCGGTTACTCCCATCAAAATGGCTAACGACGATACACCCAAAACCGATAACTGTTTCATAACAACACCTTTTGTCAAAATTTGAGGGTCACCCACATCTATTGTGTAAATTTTAAAACGATCGATACAACGTCAATTAATTACCAAAATGTTGCTTTTGTAATTTTGCCAACTCGCCATTACTTTGTAGTGCATCTAAGGCTTTATCAAATTCTGCTTTTAGTGGATCGCCTTTACGAATGGCCATTGCGATGTTGTCACCATTATCCATCTCACTGCCTACGAGTTGGTAGTTGCTGTTTTGTTTTAGCCATTCGCTTGCGGTTACTTTTTCAGAGAGCACTGAATCGATACGACCTGATTTTAGGTCAATGTAGGCGTTGTCATAGTTGTCATACAATTTGATTTCGTTGGTTTTGCTCAGTTTATCTTGAAGGTACTGTGCCATGGTGGTTGAGCGTTGACCGCCAATTTTTAGCCCTGAAATCGCTTGTGGGTTGAATTTGCCACCTTTGGCAGCGACCCAAACCATGGTGTTTTTAAAATAAGGCGTGGTGAAATCCACTTGCGCTGAACGCTCTGGGGTAATTGACATACCCGCGGCAACCGCGTCGTATTTTCTCGCCATCAAGCCTGGCAAGATACCGTCCCAATCTTGCGCTACGATTTCGCAGTCGAGTTTCGCTTGGGCACACACGGCTTTGGCAACATCCACGTCATAACCGCCTAACGTGCCATCGGCATTGGTGTAGTTAAATGGTTTGTAGGCGCCTTCAGTGGCAATACGAATTTTTTTGCCTGTGCTGGCACTGGCAGCGGGTTGGCTGGCGGCTGCACCTTCTGTTTTTTCAGCAGGTTTTTGACAGGCGGTTAATCCCATGCTAACTGCGCATACCGTTGCCAAGGCGAGTTTTGAGTAGGTTGAATTCAAGGTTGATTGCATGGATGTTCCTTACAAATGAAATTTTTGAGTAAAAAGCGATTTAATATCAGGTTTCGCTTTCAGCGATTTCAATATTTAAAATCAATGCGACTAAAATAAATGCGAGTTTACAATTTAGTTAAAATTAACATAAATTAACATTTTTGCAAGTGAAAAACGTATGCAGCAACAATTAAATCAAATAAATTTTTTCTGATGCCTAAAACTACAAAACCGCCAATCGCATGGCGATTGACGGCTGATAGGTTGATTGGATTATTTTTGATGGCTTGCCATAAAGTCTTTCACCCGCGCTGATTGCGGATTGTCAAATACCTGCTCGGGTGTGCCTATTTCTTCGATACGTCCCTCATGCAAGAACACCACTTGGCTTGATACATCGCGCGCAAAACGCATTTCATGGGTGACAATCAGCATGGTGCGACCTTCTTCAGCAAGCGATTTCATCACCGCTAATACTTCATTGACCAATTCTGGGTCGAGCGCAGAGGTTGGCTCATCAAATAGCAATACTTGGGGCTTCATCGCTAGCGCACGAGCGATGGCAATACGCTGGCGTTGTCCACCCGATAAGTTTTCTGGGTAAGCGTCTTTTTTGTCCAGTAGTCCTACGCGTTTTAGTAGCACTTCAGCTTCACTGATGGCTTGGTCTTTGGCGATTTTTAGGACTTGGGT
>ERZ501011.134-NODE-134-length-23892-cov-7.387129_pt1 | contig 23892 bp, 21 predicted proteins | sample MGYA00248833_ERZ501011 | MGnify/ENA primary metagenome ERZ501011 (study PRJEB25958, sample SAMN03398530) | human skin metagenome | study: EMG produced TPA metagenomics assembly of the Human Skin Microbiome Metagenome (human skin metagenome) data set. | reverse complement strand
TCGACACCGCCTTGCCCCGCATCAGCGCTTCGAACCCGGTCAGCGAGGTCAGTGTGGCGACGCGGCTGCAGGCGTTGAGACAATCGATGATGTCGAGGCCGTCGCCCGAGGCATCGACCGCTTCCAGCGCGGAATGATGTAGCCGCCCCGGCCGGTTGCCCGCCAGCACGTCGGGATGGTTGCGATAGACCAGAAAGGCGTCCGGATGGTCGCGCCGCGCCGCCTCGACCAGCGCGGAATTGGTGCGGAGGTCCGGTTCGCAGCCCAGCAGGATCGACTTGTCGTTCTCCACCTGACCCACAACCAGCAGCACCGGCCGGTCCGTCGGCCAGCCGGCGGGTGGTTCTCCACGGATGTTGTATTTGGACAGGCCGGCCTCGACCACGCGGGCGCGCAGGGCGGCGGCGCGGGCCAGCTCATCCGCGTCTGGCTCCGTCGTCTCGATCAGGGTCTCGAGGCGAGAGGGGCGGCGCGGGTCATAGTAGACACCCTGGTCGTCCAGGGCGACGGACAGGGCGCCCACGAAGTCCGACCCCAGGCCGCGCGAGCGGATAAAGCCGTCCTCCATCCGCACCGTCGGGCCGTCGAAGCGCTCGGCCGCGGAGCGTGTCGCTTCGCTTTCCTTGCCGGCCCACCAGATCAGCCGATCGTTGCTTTCGGCCGCGTGGCGGGCGGCGCGGGCGGGCGACATGAAGTAACGAAGCCGGGTCTTTGGCCCGTTCAGCAGGCGGCGCACCTGCGGCCGCTTGGCGGGGGCGAAGCCGACGGCGGACCACGATCCCGCCAGACGCTCGGCCCGATCTCGAAAGGCGATCAGCCGATCCAGCGCCTGTTCCGCCTCGCAGCGCCGGCCTGTGACCGGATCGACGTAGCGGGTGTAGGCGATCAAGGCGGCGGCCGCGACCTGTTCGATGGTGCGCGAGGCTCCTCGCCGCCCGGTGTCGACCGCATCCTGCGTCAGGCCCCAGCCGGAGTAGAAGGGCGCGCCGAAGCAGCGGACGGGCAGGCCGCGCAGCAGCGCCTCGAACCCGAGCGCCGAGGTGACGCACCAGACGGCGTCCACCGCCCCGAGAAGATCGGCCGGGCGCACGTCCGCGTCGATCAAGGTGACGCCGTGCAGGTCCGCTTCCGCGATGCAGCCCTGCTTGCGGCCCGCGGCGACGGCCGGGTGGCGCTTGACGATCAGTTGGGCGTCCGGCTCGTCCCGCCGCGCGGCGGCGACCATGTCGGCGAAGCTCTGCGTCGAGGCCAGGCCGCAGGCGATGGAGGCGTCGCCCAGCGTCTGGTCCACCAGAAGGATGCGCCTGCGCGGTTGGAGCACGGAGGCGTCGAGCGGCCCGCCCATGTTGGTCTTGGACAGGCCCGAAGCGACGATGCGGTCGATCAGGCCGCGGGCGCGCGCTTCCACCGCGGTGTCGCACCAGTTCGGCGCGTCCGCGATCAGCCGCTCCAGGCGGCTCGGCCGGGTTGCGTCGTAATAGACTCCGACGTCGTCGACGATCAGGCTGACGCTGGCGGCGCCCGCCTCGCCCAGGCCGATCGAGCGCAGAAAGCCGTCCTCCAGTGCGACATAGGGGCGGTCGTGCTTCGCCGCCCAGCGACGGCCGGCGGCGGCCGACGGCTTCATGCCCCAGCCCAGCACCGCCTCAATCTCCGCGCCCGGCAGGCGACGCAGGTCGTATTCCGGCAGGAAGGCCTGAAGGAACGGGACCTTCAGCACGCCGGGCGCGCAGACCCAGGCAGGCGTGGGAGCGGAAGGCGAGGCGGCGGGCGGGCTCACATCAGGCCTCGTCCGCCTTGGCCAGGACGGCCTTTGCGATATCGAGGTGCAGGCGTTCGATCATGCGGCCGTCGATCTGGATGGCGCCGCGACCCTCCGCCTCGGGCGCGGAGAAGGCGGCGACCACGGCGCGGGCGTGGGCGATCTCGGCCTCGGTTGGCGAGAAGGCGCGGTTCGCCGGCTCGATCTGCGACGGGTGGATCAGGCTCTTGCCGTCGAAGCCGTAGAGCCGGCCCTGAGCGGCCTCGACATCGAAGCCGTCCGCATCGTCGATGCGGTTGAACACGCCATCGACGGCCAGAAGACCATGGGCGCGGGCGGCGGCCACGGTCGCCGCCAGCCACGGCTTGACTGGTTCGCGGTCGGACGCCTCGCCGCAGCCCAGCGCCTTAAACAGGTCGTTGACGCCGAACATCAGGCCGCTCAGCGCGGCCCCCGCCCCGGCGATGGCGTCCAGCCTCAGCACGGCGGCGGGCGTCTCGATCATGGCCCACAGGGCGGCGCCTTCAGCTAGGCCGTAGGATAGGTCGTGGACCACGGCGACGCTTTCGACCTTGGGCGCGATCACCAGAGCGGCGCCCGCGTCGGCCACGGCGCGCAGGTCGTCGGCGCCCCATTCGGTGTCCAGCCCATTGATGCGCACGCCCAGGCGCGGCGCGAAGCCTCCTGAACGTAGAGCGTCCACGGCCGCCCGGCGCGCCTCGACCTTGGCTTGGGGTGCGACCGCGTCCTCCAGGTCCAGCACGGCGACATCGCAGGGCAGGGTGCGCGCCTTTTCCACCGCGCGCGTATTGGAGGCCGGCAGGAACAGGACGCTGCGGGCGCGCATCAGACGCGACCCGTCACCGGAACCAGCGCGCCGGTCATCGCTCGGCTTTCGGGCGAGGCGAGAAAGAGGATCACCGCCGCGAGATCGGCCGGCGCGACCCACTGGGCCGGATCGGCGTCCCGCATGTCGGCGCGGTTGGCCGGCGTGTCGATGATGGAGGGCAGGACGGCGTTGACGGTGACGGCGGTCGTTTTCAGCTCCTCGGCCAGGCTCTGCGTCAGGGCGTGCACCGCCGCCTTGGAGGCGCCGTACGCCCCCATGCCGGCGCCCGCCTTCAGCGCGGCGGCCGAGCCGACATTGACGATGCGACCGGCGTCCGACGCCTTCAGATGCGGCAGGGCGGCGCGACTGGCGTGGAGCGCGGTGGACAGGTTAAGCGCGAACATCCGCTCCCAGGCGGGCGCCGCGTCGTCCGCCGTCTGCCAGACAAAGCCGCCTGCGATATTGAGCACGGCGTCCAGGCGGCCGAACCGCTCGACCACGCGACCCACGGCGGCGTCCGCCTGGGCGGGGTCGGTCAGGTCGACGCCGCCGATCTCCAGCGCGCCGTCCGGCGCCGAATGGCCCATGGCGTGGTCGATGACGGCGACGCGCCAGCCGCGCGCCAGCGCCGCCTGCACCACCGCACGACCCAGCACGCCGTGCCCGCCCGTGACCGCAACGACCCGTCCGTCCATCCGCATCCCTCCCGCTCGCCTGGCGTCAGCCGCCGGCGAAGACCTTGGCCATCAACCGTTCCAGCGCCTGCTGGTCCACGGCGTCGAAAGCGGCTTTCGTGGTGGCGTCCACGTCCAGCACGGCGATCAGGTCGCCCGAGGCGTCCAGCACCGGCACGACGATCTCGCTTTCGGAGCGGCTGTCGCAGGCGATGTGGCCGGGAAAGGCGTGGACGTCCTCGACCAGCTGGGTCTGGAGCGTACGCGCCGCCGCGCCGCAGACGCCCCGTCCGAACGGGATGCGCAGGCAGCCCAGCGTGCCCTGATAGGGACCGACCACCAGCTCGTCGGCCTTGTCCGGCGCGGTGACATAGAAGCCGGTCCAGAAATAATGCTCAAACGCGTCGGCCAGCATCGAGGCGACGGTGGCCATGCGCGCGGTCAGGTTCGGCTCGCCCTCCAGAACCGCCAGGATCTCGGCCTCGACTTCGGCATAGCGGTCGGCCTTGTCGGCCGGGCGGTCGTCGCGGGCGACGTAGCTCATGGAAACGCTCTCTCTAAAGGCCGGCCTGAAAAGCGCGCAGCACGATCACCACCGAGCCGAACACCGCCAGCACGATGCCCAGGATCGCCACCCCCAGCAGCAGCCGCTTTGTCAGATCCGGCTTCATGGATGCGCCTTTCGGAACGGGAGGCGAGGGGTGGTAGGCGCGGAGGGACTCGAACCCCCAACCAGACCGTTATGAGCGGTCGGCTCTAACCATTGAGCTACGCGCCCGCCGCCGTTCGCGGGCCGAAACGCCTAGCAGGCGCGGGCGCAGCTTGCCAAGCGATGCGGCCAACGCCGCGCGATGAACGGAACCTGACAGCGGGCCTGCTGCGTTCATTCAGATGAACAATGGCAAAGGTCGCCGAATGACGCGCGGCCTTCGCCGCTCGATCTGAAGGAGACCTCCCATGACACGCACCACCCGCGCCCTGACGCTTGGGGGCGCCCTGCTGGCCGCCACTGCCATCGCCGCCACAGCGCAGGCCCAGTCGCAGCCGATCGGCGGCGCGCCCCTGACCATCCAGGCGGTGACCGAGCGGCCGTCGCTGAACCTGTCTGCCTATGGCGAGGTCAAGACTGCGCCGGACATGGCGACCATCACCTTCGGCGTGCAGACCGAGGCCCCGACAGCCCAGGCCGCCATGCAGCAGAACGCCGAGCAGATGACGCGCGTCATGGCCGCCCTGCGCCGCGCCGGGATCAACGAGCGCGACGTCCAGACCTCCGGCCTGAACCTGCAGGCGCAGTACGACTATCAGGAGAACCAGCCGCCGCGCCTGCGGGGCTATCAGGCCGTCAACCGGGTCACCGCGACCATCAACGACCTGGATCGCGTCGGGACCACCGCCGACGCCGTGGTGGCCGCCGGCGTCAACCAGATCGACGGCATCGGCTTTGGCCTCAAGGACCCGACGGCGGCCGAGAACGGGGCGCGTCAGCTGGCGGTGCGTGCGTTGCAGGCCAAGGCTGCGCTTTACGCCCAAGCGCTGAACCAGCCGCTAGGTTCGATCCGCAGCCTGACCGAGGGCGGCGGCTATTCGCCCCAGCCGCCACGCCCCCCGGTGCTGTACGCCCGCGCCGCCATGGCCGAGATGTCCTCCACCCCCGTGGCCGCCGGCGAACTGACGGTGCGGATCGACGTCACCGGCGTCTACGACTTGGCGCGGTGATCGCGGCAAGTCCAATCCTCCCCGCCATGTGGCGGGGAGGAGAGGCTCAAGCCGCCGGCTTGATCTCGTTGCGGTCGTCCAGCAGCACGACGTTGGGCGACCACTGACGGGCTTCTTCCTGAGGGAGCTGGCCGTAGGTGACGACGATCACCTTGTCGTTCTTCTGCACCAGGCGGGCGGCGGCGCCGTTGACGCCGATCACCCGCGAGCCGCGCGGCGCCTCGATGGCGTAGGTGGTGAAGCGGGCGCCGTTGGTGATGTTCAGCACATCGACCTGCTCGTGCGGATAGATGCCCGCGGCGTCCAGCAGGTCCATGTCGATGGCGATGGAGCCTTCGTAGTCCAGGTCGGCCTGGGTCACCGTGGCGCGGTGCAGCTTGGACTTCATCAGGGTGACCAGCATGGCGGTCGTTCTTCCCGGGGCAGACGCGGGGCATGGGCCCCCGCTCGCAGGCGCCGCATATAGGGATTTCACGCGGGGGCGGCAATCGCACGGCTCGTGTGTGGCATCGCCTTCATTTGACGGCTGTCTTTGCGGCTCTATGGTTCGGCCATGAAGCAATTCTTTCTGACGGTCCTCGGCGTCTTCACCGGGCTGATCCTGTTCCTTGTTGTCGTTCCGGTGGTTCTGCTGACGGCGGCCTTGGCCACCTCGTCCAAGCCCGCAACGCCCGCGCAGACGGTGCTGGAACTGGATCTGCGCGAGGGGCTCAGCGACCAGCCGTCGTCCAATCCCTTCGCCGTCTTCGGCGGGGCGGGGCTTTCGGTGATGCGCGTGGTGGACGTGCTGGCGCAGGCGGGCGAGGACCGCAACGTCAAGGCGCTGCTGGTGCGCCTGCCCGAGACAGGCATGACGCCGGCCACGGCGGATGAGCTGAGCCAGGCGATCCGCCGCTTCAGGGCGTCCGGCAAGCCGGTGATCGCCCACAGCCAGGGATGGATGCCGGTCGGCACGGCCGTATCCAGCTACATGGTGGGCGCCGCCGCCGACCAGCTGTGGATGCAGAACACCGCGACCTTCGGCGCGGCGGGCTTCTCGACCGACGAGATGTTCCTGGGCCGCGCCTTCGAGAAATACGGCGTCGATGCCGAGTTCGAGCAGCGGTACGAATACAAGAACGCCGTCAATCAGTTTACCCAGAGCGACTTCACGCCCGCACACCGCGAGGCCATGACCGCCTGGATGACCGCCATCTATGATAGCGCCGTCAGCGACGCGGCGCGTGGCCGGGGCATGACGCCGCAGGCCCTGCGCGGCGTGATCGAGGCCGGTCCCTATTCGGCTCAGGCCGCGCTGGACGCCCGTCTGATCGACCGGGTCGGCCAGGTCGAAGAGGCCGAGGCCGAGGCCAAGCGCCGGGCCGGCGCGCGCGGCGAGATCGTGGAGTTCGCCGACTACGCCTTCAACGTCGGAGAGCGCGAGGGCTCGGGCCGCAGCGCCGTCGCCATTGTCGGCGGCGAGGGCGCCATCGTCACCGGACGCGGCGGTGGCGGAAGCTTCGGCGGCGGCTCGTCCATCCAGTCCGACGACACGGCCGAGGCCATCTACGACGCCATTGAGGACGACGACGTAAAGGCCATCGTCTTCCGCGTCTCCTCGCCGGGCGGCTCTCCGGAAGCATCCGAACAGATCCTGGCGGCGGTGCGCGCCGCGCGCGCCGCCGGCAAGCCGGTGGTGGTGTCCATGGGCGCCTATGCGGCGTCCGGCGGCTACTGGATCAGTTCGGAAGCCGACTGGATCGTGGCCCAACCCTCGACCCTGACCGGCTCCATCGGCGTGTTCGGCGGCAAGTTCGTTCTGGCCGACGCTCTGGCCCGCTTTGGCGTCGACACCCGCCAGATCGGCGTGGGCGGCGACTACGCCAGCGCCTTCTCCGCCAGCCAGCCGTTCAGCCCGTCGCAGCGCGCGGCCTTCGCCGCCGGCATGGACCGCACCTATGAAGACTTCATCGCGCGCGTCTCCACGGGCCGCAAGCTGCCGGCGGAACGCGTGCGCGAGATCGCGCGCGGCCGGGTGTGGACGGGCGCGCAGGCGCTGCCGCTAGGCCTGGTGGACCAACTGGGCGGGGTTACGGAAGCCGTCGCCAAGGCCAAGGAACTGGCCCGCATCCCGGCGGACCAGTCAGTGCGGTTCAAGCGCTTCCCCGAGCAGAAGTCGCCGTGGGAGGCGCTGTCGGAGGCGTTCGGCGTGCAGAGCGAGGCCGCGCGCGCCCTGGTCATGCTGGGCGGGGTCATGGCGGACCCTCAGGCGCAGAGCGTGCTGCGCCGCATCGAAGGCGAGCGGATGCGGGTTGGGGGCGCCTCGGTGCTGGCCGACCAGCCGCTGCCCTGAAGTCTCTTCATGACGCCGCCGTGACCGGGCGACGCATTGACGGCCGGGCCTGATGGACCGACATTGGCTTTCCGGCGTTCCTTGGAGCGCCTGAAAGGATCATTATGCTCCAGTCCGAAACCGTCGCCTTGTCCGGCCGCGTGCGTCGTCGTCGCTCCGACGGCCTGTTCGCGCCCGTGATCTGGCTGGTCAGCACCCTGGCCGCCGTGGCCGCCATGGCCATCGGGGCGGTGCTGGCGGTGTTCACCGCCGCAGCCGTTGCGGTGATCGCCTTGTTTGCGGGCATGGTGGTGTTCCTGGCCGGCTTCGTGGTGCGGGCTCGCCGCAAGCTGTCGCCCGTCCGCGCCGCGCCCGAGGGCGTGATCGAGGCGCGCAAGGTGGACGGCACCTGGGTCGCCTACGGCTGGGAGCCGCGCGGGCGCTGAGCCGTGGCGCTGGACCTGATCGAGGCGCCGTCTCCGAACTTCGACGCCCGGCGCGCGCCGCCGGACGCGATCGTCCTTCACTACACCGGCATGCAGACGGGCGATGCGGCGCTTGAGCGTCTGCGCGATCCCTCAGCCAAGGTCTCGGCCCACTACATGGTCGAGGAGGACGGCCGCCTCTTTCGCCTAGTTCCGGAAGAGCGCCGCGCCTGGCATGCCGGGCGCGGCAGCTGGCGGGGCGAGACGGACATGAACGCCGCCTCCATAGGGATCGAGATCGTCAATCCGGGGCACGAGTTCGGCTATCGCGACTTTCCGGCTGCGCAGATCGAGGCGGTCTGCGCCCTGCTTGGCGATATTCGGAGCCGCTGGGCCATCCCGGACGCCCGCATCATCGCCCACTCCGACCTCGCCCCTGACCGCAAGCAGGATCCCGGTGAGCGCTTTCCATGGAAGACGCTGGCTCGGGCCGGGCACGGCCTGTGGTTCGAGCCGGCGCCGGAACGCGTCGCGGCCTTGACCGGCCTGCTGCAGCCCGGCGACCAGGGCCTCGGGGTGGTGGTGCTGCGCTCAGGCCTGCACCGGCTGGGCTACGGCCTGACGCCGGGCGGCGACTACGACGCCGAAACCGAGATGGCCGTGCGCGCCTTTCAGCGGCACTGGCGGCCCATCCGTGTCGACGGCGTGGCCGACGGCGACACGCGCGCCCGCCTCGTGGGCCTGCTGCAGCTGTCGCAGGTCGAGACGGTCACTGGCGTTTTGAACTAGACGGCGCTCGGTTCTGGAACGGGCCGAATACGCGCAGCACGTTCACTGTACGCTGGACTTCGTCCACCCTGTAGAAGATGCGATGACCTTCCACCGCACGTTCCCGCACGCCCGGATGGTCGCCGATCGGCCAGCGATGAGGCGCAAAACGCAGCTCAGTCAACGCGCGGCTGATCTTTGCAAGTCGCAGCCGCGCTCTGAGGCCGCTGCCTGGCTGATTGAGCCATCGACGTACCGCGAGGAGGTCGGCTCGCCCGTGCGCGGCGAAGACGACAGCGTACTCGGTATCCATCAGTGCAGATCAGGCTCGTCGAGATCTTCGCCCGCCGCCCACCGGTCCAACCAGTCCAGAGCAGCGCCGCCGGAGATCACTCGACCGGCAGCAATGTCCTTTTCGGCCTCGGCAAGGCGCTCGCGTTCCCACGCAAGGCGGCGTGCGCGCTGTTCTTCGCTTTCGTGCGGTGCAGATCGGACTGCAGGATCGGACATGGGGGCAACATACGGCCTTTGGGTTCGGATTGCATCCGATGTTGACCGCATCCGCCGGGCAGCGCATCTACTGCCCCGCCAGACGGCCGGGCGGTCGCGGCGGGCCCTGCGCCTGTCGAGGAAAGTCCGGGCTCCACGGTGAAGAGGCGGCGGATAACTTCCGCCCGGGGCGACCCGAGGGATAGCGCCACAGAAAGCAAACCTCCGGCCTCGCGAGACCGGTAAGGGTGAAAGGGTGGGGTAAGAGCCCACCGCGTCGGCGGCAACGTCGACGGCATGGCAAGCCCCGCCTGGAGCAAGACCAAATAGGGACGTCGCGCGGGGTCCGCTCCGCAAGGGTTCACCGCCCCAGACGTCCGGGTAGGTCGCGAGAACCGCTCAGCAATGGGCGGTCCAGAGGAATGATCGTCGCCGCCTTTCGAGGCGGAACAGAACCCGGCTTACAGGCCGTCTGGCTTTTCCACTTTTTTCCTCTCGGTGAATGGGATGGGCGTGCAGCTCACCCACAACCGGCGGCTGTCCACAGGCCGAGGCGCCGTTAACCCTTGCGCGATGGGCCTTCACTAAGCTGTTCCACAGACTGTGAATACTTGTCATGTTCTGTGTATGTTCCGATCTAGTCGGCGTGGATCGGGCGCAACACTGCCGTTCATGGTTAAAGCAAGGCTACCAATCCCATTGAGGCCCATTTCATCCCATGATATCCCATCCGCCGTGAGTTGGGGTGAGAGGCGCGCGTCTCGGGCGCCTGCATTTTTCGGTTTCAGGGACGGGTCGGAAGATCCGATGGGCAGGGCGTGTTTCTCTCGACCTACGAGAAGCAGCTGGACGGCAAGCGCCGCCTCCTGATCCCTCAGGACTATCGCACCGCCGACAATGGCGCCGAGAGCGCCATCTTCATCTTCCCGTCGATCGAGGCCGACTGCCTGGAGGCCGGCGGCGACCGGCTGTTCGCCGTCTACGCCGAGATGATCCGCGCCCTTCCGTTCGGCTCTGCCGAGCGTTCGGCGCTGGAATGGCAGGTGATGGGCGAGCAGACGCGCCTGAACTTCGACGCCGGCGGCCGGATCACCCTGCCCGAGGCGCTGTGTGAAGAGGCGGGCCTGGGCGCCGACGGCGGCGACAGCGTGATGATCGTCGGCCTGGACGACCGCTTCCAGATCTGGAGCAAGGACAAGTGGCGGGCGCGCCGCGCCGAACAGCGCGCCCTGGCCAAGGCGGGCCTCGCCCAGGTCGGTGCGCTGAAGCTGCAGGCGCAGATGAAGCTGGCGGCGGGAGGCGGCGCATGACCGACGCCGCGCCCCACGCCCCCGTGCTGCTCGCCGAGGTCCTGGAGGCCCTTCAGCCCCGCCCCGGCGAGGTGATGATCGACGCCACCTTCGGCGCCGGGGGCTACACCCGCGCGATCCTGAAGGCGGGTGCGCGCGTGATTGCGCTGGACCGCGATCCCACGGTGCAGCCGCACGCCGACGCCCTCGCCAACGACTTTCCCGAGCGGTTCGAACTGGTGCGCACGCCCTTCTCCGGCTTGGCCGAGGCGTTCGAAGGCTCGAATGCGGAGCGGCTCGACGGAGCGGTGTTCGACATCGGCGTGTCGTCCATGCAGCTGGACCAGGCCGAGCGCGGCTTCTCCTTCATGCGCGACGGGCCACTGGACATGCGCATGTCGGATGAAGGCGAGACCGCCGCCGACATCGTCAACACCTGGGACCACGGGCCACTGGCCCACATCTTCAAGCTGTACGGCGAAGAGCGCCAGTCGGGGCGCGTCGCCACCGCCATCCTGCGCCGCCGCACCGAACAGCCGTTCACCCGCACGCTGGACTTGGCCGAGGTGGTGGAAAAGGCGCTGGGCGGGCGTCGCGGCGCGCCGATCCATCCGGCGACCCGCGTGTTCCAGGCGCTGCGCATCGCCGTCAACGACGAACTGGGCGAGCTGACGCGCGGGCTGGAGGCGGCGGAGGCCGCCCTGTCGCCCGGCGGCCGGCTGGCGGTGGTCACCTTCCATTCGCTGGAGGACCGCATCGTCAAGGCCTTCCTGACCGAGCGCACCGGCAATGCGCCGGCCGGATCCCGCCATGCTCCGGTCGCGGTGGACCCGCGCCGGCCCTCGTTCGATCTCGCCTTCAAGGGCGCGCGCGAGGCGGGCGAGGCCGAACGGCTGGCCAATCCCCGCGCCCGCTCGGCCAAGCTGCGCGCCGCCGTACGCACCGACGCCCCCGCCTGGGGCCGCTTCCATGGAAAGGCCGCCGCATGAACGCCCTGCTGCTGTCCGGCCGCGACACGATGGTCCGCCTGTTCGAGATGAAGGTGCGCGGCGTGCGCTGGGTCGAGCTGATCGGCGCGGTCCTGGTCGCCGTGATGATCGTTTCGGTCTATGCGGCCAAGGCGGGAGCGGCGCGGGAAAGCAGCCGCATCGCCCAGCTGGAGCAGGACATCGCCGAGAACGGCCAGCGCGTGCGCCTGCTTCGCGCCGAGGCCGCCCGCCTGGAGCAACCGGCGCGCCTGGAAAGCCTCTCGCGCCAGATCGGCATGGCTCCGGTGGACGTGCATCGCCAGGCGGACGAGGCGGCCCTGCCGGCGCTGAAGGCGCCGAAGGCGGATCTGTCCGACACCGCCGTGGCGCCCGCGCCACCCGCGCCGGCTCCGATCGAGGACGCCGCGCCCGCCGCGCCGCTTGTCGAGGAGGCGCAATGACCGTTCACCACGATCATCGCGGCTATCGCCCCGCGCCGGGACCCAGCGTCTCCGATCGGCTGTCGCCCTTCTGGCGCTGGCTGTCCGAGGTCATGTGGCGGCTCGAGCACGGGTTCGAGCGGGCCAAGGCCGATGCGCGGCCGGAAGAGGACACGCGCGTCCGCATCTTTCTGGTGCTGATCGTCTTTTCGGTGGTGTTCGGCGCCCTGGCTCTGGGGGCGACCCACGCAGCCCTGTTCGCCGACAAGGGACGGCTGTGGGCGGCCGCCAATCCACACGCCCTGGTGCGGGGCGATCTGACCGACCGCAACGGCGAGCTCCTGGCGACCAACATCACCCACTACGGCCTCTACATCGATCCGGCCGAAGTCTGGGACAAGCGTCTCGCCTTCACCCAGCTGCGCCGCGCCATTCCGCGCCTGCCGGCCAAGCGGCTGAACAAGGTGCTCGACGGCGACCGCCGCCTGATCGTGCTGACGGGGCTGACGCCGTCCGAGCGCGAGGCGGTGCATGCGCTGGCGCTGGGCGGGGTGTCGTTCGAGCCCGAGGATCGCCGCGTCTATCCGCTGGGAACCTCGGCGGTTCACCTGATCGGCGACGCCGACACCGGCGGGCAGGGCGTCGCGGGCGCCGAACTGGCCTTCAACGACGAGGTGCGCGCCGCCGGTCAGCGCGGCGAGAGCTTCCCCCTTTCGATTGACCTGCGGGTCCAGGGCGTGCTGGAGAACGAGCTGGCGCGCGCCGCGACCGAGACCGGCTCCAAGGGCGCCGTCGGCATCATCGCCGATGTCCAGACCGGCGAAGTGCTGGGCATGGCGTCATGGCCGACCTTCAACCCGGCCGAGCGCGCCCGCGCCTCGGAAGGCGCCACGCTGAACCGCGCCGTCTCCGCCCACTACGAGATGGGTTCGGTGTTCAAGAGCTTCACCGTCGCCGCCGGCATCGACACCGGGCGGGCGGACATGAACACCCTGTTCGACGCCTCCCAGGCCTTCCAGATCGGGACGCGCAAGATCAAGGATTTCCACGCCCAGAACCGGGTCATGACCTTGGAGGAGGTCTATCTCCACTCGTCCAACATCGGCACCTCGCAGCTGGCGGTGGAGATGGGGCCCGACGTGATGCGGACCTATTTCACCAATCTGGGTCTCTTGGCGGCGGCGCCCATCGAACTAAAGGAATCGGCCCGCCCGGTGGTGCCGCGCAAGTGGGACAACTCGACCCTCGCCTCGCTGTCGTTCGGCTACGGCATCATGGCGACGCCGGCCCAGGTGTCGGCGGCCATGGGGGCCCTGACCAACGGCGGCCGCTACATCCCCCTGAGCCTTCGGAAAGGCGGCGCGCCGGGCGCCCGGCCGCGCCAGGCGGTGTCGGAACAGACCTCCCTGACCATGCTGGACCTGCTGCGCCGCAACGTGGTGCGGGGTTCGGGCGGGCTGGCGGACGCGCCCGGCTTGCGGGTGGGCGGCAAGACCGGCTCGGCCAACAAGCTGGTGGGCGGCCGCTACGACCCATCGCACGCGGTGGGCTCCTTCGCGGCGGTGTTCCCGGCGGACGGCCCGGTCAGCGCAAAGCGCTATTCGATCCTGATCCTGATGGACGAGCCGTCGCAGTATCCAAAGACCGGCGGCTATGTGGCGGCGCCGGCCGTCGGCCGCATCGCCGACCGCATCGCCGGCTTCCTGGGCGTGGAGCGCCGGGCCGATCGCTATCGCACCGCCACCGGCGAGAAGGTCCCGGCCTTTCAGGACATCGAGGGAGACGGTCGTTGAGCGCGCTTCGACTGTCCGACCTGCTGCGCCGCGACGTCGCGGCCGATCCGGTGATCACCGGCGTGACCGCCGACAGCCGCAAGGTCGGCCCCGGCGCCCTGTTCGTGGCCCTGCCGGGCTCGGCCTCCGACGGCCGCGCCTTTATTCCGCAAGCGCTGGCGCAAGGGGCGGCGGCCGTGCTGGCGCCGGTCGACACCCCGGTCGAGGTCGCGCCGGTGCTGGTCACCTCCGGCGACGTCCGCCGCGCCTACGCCATCGCCGCGCGCAGCTTCTACGGCGCCCAGCCCAGGACCTGCGTGGCCGTGACCGGCACCAACGGCAAGACCTCGGTCGCCGCCTTCAGCCGTCAGATCTGGGCCAGCCTCGGCTACAAGTCCGCCAGCATGGGCACGCTGGGCGTGGTGGGGCAGAAGGGGCCGAAGACCTACGCCCTGACCGATCCCGGCCTGACCAGTCCCGACGCCGCCGACGCCGCGCGCCTGATGGCCGAACTGGCCGCCAAGGAGGTGACCCACGTCTGCTTGGAGGCCTCGTCCCACGGCATCGATCAGCGGCGGCTGGACGGCGTGGCGCTGAAGGCGGCGGCCTTCACCAACCTGACGCAGGACCACCTCGACTATCACGGCGACATGGACAGCTATCGCACGGCCAAGATGCGGCTGTTCGAGACGCTGCTGCCGCGCGGCCGCACGGCGGTTCTGAACGCCGACTCCGACGCCTATGGGGCCTTCGCCTCGGCCTCCATCATGGCCGGGCTGGGGGTGATGGGGGTGGGCGAGCGCGGGCGCGACCTGACCCTCCTGGCCCGGCGTGCGACGCCCGAGGGTCAGCGGCTGACGCTGGACGTGCGTGGTGACACCCGCGACATCCTGCTGCCGCTGGCCGGCGCCTTTCAGGCCTCCAACGCCCTGGTGGCGGCGGGCCTGTGCATCGCGGCCGGCGAGCGGCCGGATGCGGTGATCGGCGCTCTGGAGCAGCTTCAGGGCGCGCGCGGCCGGCTTCAGCGCATCGACGGCGGACAGTGCGGCGGCGAGGTCTATGTGGACTACGCCCACACCCCCGATGGACTGGAGACGGTGCTGAAGGCGCTGCGTCCCCACGCCAAGGGCCGGCTGATCGTGGTGTTCGGCGCCGGCGGCGACCGCGATCGGGGCAAGCGGCCGCTGATGGGCGAGGTGGCGGGACGTCTGGCCGACTACGCCATCGTCACCGACGACAATCCGCGCGGCGAAAACCCGGCCGCCATCCGCGCCGAGGTCAAGGCCGGCTGCTCTGACGCGGTCGAGATCGGCGACCGCCGCAGCGCCATCGGCTACGCCATCGAGATGATGCGCGACGGCGATGTGGTGGTGATCGCCGGAAAAGGGCATGAACAGGGTCAGATCGTCGCCGGCGTGACCCACCCCTTCGACGACGCCGCTGTCGCTGCCGAGGCTCTCGCCGTCCATGCCTGATCCCCAATCGCGCCCGCTGTGGACGGCCGCCGAGATCGCCGCCGCCACGGGCGGCGTCCTGTCCGTTCCGGACGTTGCCGTGACCGGCCTGACCTACAACAGCCGCGAGATCGCGCCGGGCGACCTGTTCCTGGCGCTGAAGGGCGCGCGCGACGGGCATGAGTTCGCGGCGGCCGCCTTCCAGGCCGGCGCGGCCCTGGCTCTGGTTGAGCGGCCGGTGGAGGGCGGGCCGTTCGTGCAGGTCTCCGATACGCTGAAAGCGCTGGAGGCGCTGGGTGCGGCGGCGCGGGACCGCAGCCCGGGCGTGAAGCGCGGCGCCGTCACCGGCAGCGTCGGCAAGACCAGCGTGACCCAGGCCATCCGCGCGGGTCTGGATCTGGCCGGACGCGCTCACGGCTCGATCAAGAGCTACAACAACCACATCGGCGTGCCGCTGACGCTGGCGCGCATGCCGCGCGACGCGGAACGCGCGGTGTTCGAGATCGGCATGAACGCGCCGGGCGAGATCGCGCCCTTGTCGCGCATGGTCCGGCCGCACGCCGCCTGCGTCACCACGGTCGGCCCGGTGCACATCGAGGCCTTCGCCGACGGCGAGGCGGGCGTCGCGCGCGAAAAGGCGGCCATTTTTGACGGTCTGGTCGAGGGCGGGGTGGCCGTGGCGAACGGCGATGTGGCTCAGGCCTCGGTGCTGGCCGAGCACGCCAGAGCGGTCGGCGCCCGTCTGGCGACATTCGGCGCGAACGGCGCCCACGACGCCCGGCTTCTGGACTTCCAGGCCGATGCGGAAGGCGCGAGCGTCTCGGCCGAACTGCATGGCCGGCGCATCGACTATCGCCTGGCGCAGAGCGGCGCGCACTGGGGGCTGAACAGCCTGGCGGTGATCCTGATGCTGGAGGCTCTTGACGTGCCGCTGGACACGGCGCTGGAGGCCCTGGCCGGGTTCCAGCCGCTGGTCGGCCGAGGGCAGGTGCGGACCGTCGACGCGCCGGGCGGCGCCTTCACCCTGATCGACGAAAGCTACAACGCCAATCCGCTGTCCATGGCGGCGGGGTTCCGCACCCTGGGCGCGCGGCCGACGGACGGGCGGCGCATCGTGGTGCTGACCGACATGCTGGAGCTGGGGGACCAGAGCCGCAGCCTGCACGAAGGCCTGTCCGAAGCCATCGAGGCGGCGGGCTTGGACATGGTCCATGCGGCGGGCCCGCAGATGCGCTGGCTCTACGACGTCCTGCCGACGTCGCGGCGGGGCGTCTGGCGCGAGACGGCGGCCGAGTTGGCGGCGGAAGCGGCGCTTTTGGCCGGCCCCGGCGACGTGGTCATGGTCAAGGGCTCGAACGGCTCAAAGGCCGCCCTGGTCGCCCGCGCGCTCGCCGACCTGTCTCTCGCCTGACACGGTGGAGGAAAATCCAGTATGTTCTACCTGCTCTACCTCTACTACGCCGACGTGGCGCACCAGTATCCGCTGCTGAACCTGGTCCAGTACCAGACGGTGCGGACGGCGCTGGCGCTGGCCACCGCCGCCATCGTCGCCGTGGCCATGGGCAGCCGCTTCATCAACTGGATCCGCGCCAAGCAGGGCCGCGGCCAGCCGATCCGCGAGGACGGGCCGGTGTCGCACCTGTCCAAGGTCGGCACCCCGACCATGGGCGGGCTGATGATCCTGGCCGGCATCGGGGCGGGCGTGCTGCTGTGGGGTGACCTGACCAACCCCTACCTGTGGATCGTGTCCTTCGTGACGGCGGCGTTCGGGGTGCTGGGCTTCATCGACGACTACGCCAAGGTGACCAAGCAGACTTCCGCCGGTCTCACGTCCAAGCAGAAGCTGCTGGCCCAGACGCTGGTGTCGCTGGTCGCCGGGGTGATGACGGTGGCGTGGATGACCTATTCGCCGACATCGCCGGGGCTGGAGACCTCCATCGCCTTTCCGTTCTTCAAGGCGGTGCTGCTGAACGTCGGCTGGTTCTATGTGGCGTTCGCCGCCTTCACCATCGTGGGCTTCTCCAATGCGGTGAACCTGACGGACGGGCTGGACGGGCTGGCGACGGTGCCGGTGATGTTCGCGGCCGGGGCGTTCGGCGTCATCTCCTATCTGGCCGGCAACTTCGTGTTCTCGGAATACCTGCAAATCCACCACGTGCCGGGCGCGGGAGAGCTGTCGATCTTCTGCGCCGCCATCATCGGCGGCGGGGCGGGCTTTCTCTGGTACAACGCCCCGCCGGCCAAGATCTTCATGGGCGACACCGGGTCGCTGGCGCTGGGCGGCGCGCTGGGCGCCATCGCCGTCACCACCAAGCACGAGCTGGTGCTGGGCATCGTCGGCGGCCTGTTCGTGGTCGAGGCCGCCTCCGTCATGATCCAGGTCGGCTACTTCAAGCTGACGGGCAAGCGCATCTTCCTGATGGCCCCGGTGCACCACCACTTCGAAAAGATGGGCTGGCCGGAGTCCACCGTGGTGATCCGCTTCTGGATCATCGCCGGCGCCCTGGCGCTGGTCGGCCTGTCGACGCTGAAGCTGCGGTGATGACGCTTCTTTCATCGTCATCCTCGGGCTTGACCCGAGGATTGGGCGCCGATTGGGCTGTGCGCCTGTATCCGCGCGCCAGCGGCGGACCCTTTGATCCTCGGGTCGAGCCCGAGGATGACGGAAAGACCCCCGCGTGATCCCCGTTCCGGGATATGAAGGCCGGCGCGTCGCGGTGGTCGGCCTGGGCCGGTCAGGGATCACGGCCGCGCGCGCGCTCGCGGCCGGCGGCGCGATTCCGATCCTCTGGGACGACGGCGTCTCGGGGCGCATGCAGGCGCAGGCGGAAGGTTTTGCGGTCGAAGACCTGACGAGCGCCGACTGGTCCGGCTTCGCCGCCCTGGTGCTGTCGCCGGGTGCGCCGCTGACCCATCCGCGCCCGCACTGGACGGTGGATAGGGCGCGGGCCGCGGACGTTCCGGTGATCGGAGATCTTGAGCTGTTCGCCCGCGCCGTCGCCGCCTTGCCCCAGGCCCGGCGTCCCCAGGTCGTCGCCATCACCGGCACCAACGGCAAGTCCACCACCACCGCCCTGATCGGCTGGGTGCTGAAGCAGGCGGGCCTGACGGTGCACGTCGGCGGCAACATCGGCATCGGCGTGCTGGCCCTGCCGGAGCCATCACCCCAAGCCGTCTATGTGATCGAAGCCTCGTCCTATCAGATGGACCTGACCGACAGCTTCGCGCCCGACGTGGCCATCCTGACCAATATCTCGCCCGATCACCTGGACCGGCACGGCGGCATGGAGGGCTATGTCGCCGCCAAGCGACGCATCTTCACCCATGCGGGACTGGCGCTGGTCGGGGTGGATGAGGCATGGGGCGCCGAGATCGCGCGAACGCTATCGGCGCAGGGGCGCAGGGTCGAACCCGTATGTACGGAGCCTTCTCCCCTCGGGGGAGAAGGTGGATCGCGCAGCGAGACGGATGAGGGGCCGCATAGGGCGGGTTCGTCTTCCGAAGAGGCTTCGCAGGATAGGTCCCCTCATCCGAGCCCTTCGGGCCCACCTTCTCCCCCGAGGGGAGAAGGATATCTGGCGCGGCCCGGATCGTTGATCATTGGCGACCAGCAGGTCGACCTGTCCGCTTCACGCTCTCTCCCCGGACGGCACAACGCCCAGAACGCCGCCTTCGCCTATGCGGCGGCGCGCGCCGTGGGGGTGTCGCACGAACAGGCCGTCGCGGGCCTGCTGACCTTCCCCGGTCTCGCCCACCGCATGGAGGCGGTTGGAAGGCTCGGCGAGGTGCGCTTCATCAACGACTCCAAGGCGACCAACGCCGACGCGGCACGCCAGGCGCTGGCCAGCTACGACAGGATATTCTGGATCGCCGGAGGCCGGGCCAAGGCCGGCGGCATCGACGACCTGCGCGACCTGTTTTCCCACATCGCCCGCGCCTATCTGATCGGCGAGGCGGCCGAAGACTTCGCCGGTGCGCTCGGCGCGATCCCGCACCTCGTCGCCCGCACGATGGAGGCCGCCGTCCAGGCCGCCGCCGCCGATGCGCAGGTTGAAGGCGGCCCGCAGGTGGTGCTGCTGTCGCCGGCCTGCGCCTCTTTTGACCAGTATCCCGACTTCGAGGCCAGGGGCGAGGCGTTCAGAGCCGCCGTCCTGAACCTCGGCGCCGCACCGGAGCCCTCGGCATGAGCAGTTCCTACGCCCCCGCCTTTTCGCGCAACGACCAGAGCGCGCTGGCCAAATGGTTCTGGACCGTCGATCGCGGCCTGCTGAGTGCGGCGCTGGCGCTGATGGCGCTGGGCGTGGCGCTGAGCTTCGCCTCCAGCCCCGCCGCCATCCTGGCCGACGAATCGATCTCCGACCCGTTCCACTACTCCTGGCGGATGATGGTCTTCTCCGGCCTGGGTCTGACCCTGATGCTGGGCTCGTCGCTGTTGTCGCCCAAGGGCGTGCGGCGCATCGCCATCCTGGCCCTCTTGGGGGCCATCGTGGTCATGGCCGCGCTGCCGTTCATCGGCGACACGGTGAAAGGCGCAGCGCGCTGGGTGAACCTGGGGCCGTTCAGCCTCCAGCCCAGCGAGTTCGCCAAGCCCGGCCTCATCGTCTTCGCCGCCTGGATGTTCGCCGAGGCGCAGAAGGGGCAGGGCGTGCCCGGCGTCACCATCGCATTCGGCTTCTACGCCCTGACCGTGTGCCTCTTGCTGATCCAGCCGGACATCGGCCAGACGCTGCTGATCACCACCACCTTCATGGCCGTCTTCTTCATGGCGGGCGTGCCGTTCAAGTGGATGGCGGTGCTGGCGAGCCTTGGCATGGCGGGGCTGGTGTCTCTGTATTTCGTGTTCGGGCACATGCGCGACCGCCTCAGCCGCTTCTTCTCGCCCGAGACCACGGACACCCACCAGATCGACAGCGCCTCGCAGGCCATCCGCGCCGGCGGCCTGATCGGGCGCGGCGTGGGCGAAGGGGTGATGAAGCGGCGCGTACCCGACCTGCACACCGACTTCATCTATTCGGTCGGCGCCGAGGAGTTCGGCCTGATCCTGAGCCTGATCATGATCGGCCTCTACGCCTTTATCGTCCTGCGCGGCATGAAGAAGGCCATGAAGCTGAACGACCCGTTCGAGCAGACGGCGGCGGCGGGGCTGTTCATGCTGATCGGGCTGCAGGCCTGCATCAACATCGCGGTGAACCTGAACCTGATCCCGACCAAGGGCATGACCTTGCCCTTCATCAGCTATGGCGGATCGTCGATGCTGGCCATGGGGCTGACCATGGGACTGGCGCTGGCGCTGACGCGGCGCAGGCCCGGCGCCTATGAGCCCGGCGCGACCCTTGGGACACGGCGGCGCTTGCTGTAAGGGCGGGGCATGTCCAAGCTCTGCGTTGTCGCCGCCGGAGGCACCGGCGGCCATATGTTTCCGGCCGAGGCGCTGGCGCGCGAACTGATCGGGCGCGGCTGGCGCGTGGTGCTGGCCAGCGACCACAGGGGCGAGGTCTACGCCCACGGCTTTCCGGCCGAGGAGCGGCTGTCGCTGGATGCGGCCACGGCTTCGGGCTCGCTCGGCATGCTCAAGGCCGGCTCGGCCATCTTCCGGGGCGTGATGCAGGCGCGAACCGCATTCGACCGGCTAAGCGCCGACGTGGTGGTGGGCTTCGGAGGCTATCCCTCGGCGCCGGCGCTGGTTGCGGCGATCACCCAGGGGCGGCCCACCCTGATCCACGAGCAGAACGCGGTGCTGGGTCGGACCAACCGCATCCTCGCTCCCTATGTGAAGGCGGTCGCCTCCTCCTTTCCGACGCTGCAGCATGCGCCGGAGAAGGTGCAGGGCCGCGCCCATGTGGTCGGCAGCCCCGTGCGCGCCGACATCCGCGCGGTGTTCGACGGCGCCTACGCCCCGCCCGCCGAGGACGGTCCGATCCGCGTGCTGGTGACGGGCGGCAGCCAGGGCGCCCGCCTCCTGGCCGAAACCACGCCGCGGGCGCTGGCCGCCCTTCCGGAGGGCCTGCGCCGTCGCCTGATCGTGCATCAGCAGGCCCGGCCCGAGAGCATGGACGAGGCGCGCCAGATCTATCTGGAGGCCGGGATCGACGCGGAGGTGGCGCCCTTCTTCCGCGACATGGCCAGCCGGCTGTCGGCCTCGCACCTGGTGATCGGCCGCGCGGGCGCCTCGACCTGCGCGGAACTGGCGGTGTGCGCCCTGCCGTCCGTGCTGATCCCGTTGAAGATCGCCACCGACGACCACCAGCGTTTGAACGCAAAGGCCCTGGTCGACGCCGGCGCCGCCGAGGTCATCCTGGAGGACGCTCTGACGGTGGAGCGGCTGGCGATGACCCTGCAGCAGATCCTGTCCGACCCCGCGCGGCTCGCCGCCATGTCGGACGGCGCGCGCTCCGTCGCCATTCCCGACGCCGCCGCGCGCCTCGCCGACCTGACCGAGCGGACGGCCGGCCTCTAGGCTCTTTCTCCGGCGCGCATTGCACGGCTCGGTGAAGCTTGGCGGGAACTGTTCGGGGGGTGGCGCGTCCTATGCCCCATGCCTCCCTGGATCACTGACCTGACCCGAGAGACTCTGCGCCTGTGGCACAGGTTCGACTGGCTTCCGGAATGGGCCGTCGTGCTGATCGTGCTGGCGGTCTTCGTCGGCGGCGGCCTGCTGGCGCACCGCATCGTCTTCGCCATTCTGCGGCGTCTGGTGAAGAACCGCGACGTCTTCTGGCGCGGGGTGGTGGAGCGGGCGCGCGTCAAGCTGCGGGTGCTGCTGGTCATCGTCGCCATCGGCATCGGCGTCAGCGTCTCGCCCCTCGACCCCGAGCCGTCCGCCCTGATCCGCTCGGTGCTGCTGTTCGTCTTCATCCTGGCCAGCGGCTGGCTGGTCTCGGGCGTGCTGGACATGTGGACCGTGGTCCACCTGAAGCGGTACAACGTCGCTGTCGAGGACAACCTCCTGGCGCGCAAGCACCTGACCCAGACCCGAATCCTCCAGCGGGTGGTCAAGGTGATCCTGGTGATCGTCACCGTGGGCCTGGCCCTGATGACGATCTCGGGTTTCCGTCAGTGGGGCGTCAGCCTCCTGGCGTCCGCCGGCGTGGTGGGCATCATCGCGGGCCTCGCCCTGCAGCCCATCCTGACCAACATGGTGGCCGGCATCCAGATCGCCCTGACCCAGCCGATCCGCATCGACGACGCCGTGATCGTCGAGAACGAGTGGGGCAATGTCGAGGAGATCAGCGCCACCTATGTGGTGGTCAAGCTGTGGGACTGGCGTCGCATGGTGCTGCCGCTCAGCTACTTCATCACCACCCCGTTCCAGAACTGGACCCGCGACAACGCTCGCCTGATCGGAACGGCCTTCTTCTATGTCGACTACGAGGCCCCGATCGACCGGCTGCGCGCGGCGTTCGAAGACATCGTCAAGAACTCCAGGCTGTGGGACGGCGACGTGCAGGTGATGCAGGTGACCGACATCACCGAGCGGGTGCTGCAGGTCCGCTGTCTCGCCAGCGCGCGCTCGGCGCCGGTCGCCTTCGACCTGCGTTGCGAGATTCGCGAAAAGCTGATGGCCTTCATGCGCGACCAATGCCGCGAGGCCCTGCCCCGCGATCGCCTGGAATGGCCGCAAGGGGAAGAGCGTCCGCACACGACGTCCGGCCCCACAAGCCCACCGCTCAGCGGACCCAGCGGAAGTCCCGACAGCGGCACGCCTGAGACGGCGTCACTCGGCCAGCGCAGCCTGGCCCCGGATGATCGCCTCCGATAGGCTCAGCCCATTTGGCGCGGCTTGTACGCCGCACGCCACGGCCATCAGTTCGGCGGCGTCCCCGCCCGGCGCCGCCGGGAAGGCCGGGGCGGGATCGGGTGTGGCCGGCCCCTCGCTTCCGTCGCTCCGCAGCGAGGCGAAGTCCAGCCGGTCCGCCGTGCCGGCGACGCAGTCAAACGCCCAGCGCGACCAGCCGCCGACATAGATTGTTCCGCCGACCTCGAAGCCGGTCTCCACGACCTGCAGCTCGCGCATATAGGCCACGTCGCCCTCGCGCCGGATCGAGGCGGTGTCGGCGAACACGGCAAACCGCCCGACGCCCGTCTCCACCAGCCGGGGTTCGCTCGGCGACGTCAGAGCCACCACCGGGGCCAGAATCAGGGCCGGTGCGATCATGCGACCATCCTTTCCGCCTGGGTCAGATCGACGCTGACCAGCTGGCTCATGCCGCGCTCGGGCATGGTGACGCCGTAGAGGCGGTCCATACGGCTCATGGTCACCGGATTGTGGGTGATGACGATGAAGCGGGTGTCCGTGCGCTTGCGCATCTCGTCCAGCATGCGGCAGAAGCGGTCGACGTTGGCGTCGTCCAGCGGCGCGTCCACTTCGTCCAGCACGCAGACGGGCGCCGGATTGGCCAGAAAGACGCCGAAGATCAGCGCCGCCGCCGTCAACGCCTGCTCGCCCCCGCTCATCAGGCTCATGACCGACAGCCGCTTGCCGGGCGGGCAGGCGTAGATCTCGAGGCCCGCCTCCAGCGGATCGTCGCTTTCGACCAGCTTCAGCTCGGCCTCGCCGCCGCCGAACAGGGCGGCGAACAGGGCCTTGAAGTTGTCGTTGATGATGTCGAACGCCGCCACCAGGCGCTCACGTCCCTCGGCGTTCAGTTCATCGATGCCGTCGCGCAGGCGGGCGATGGCCTGGGTCAGGTCGATGCGCTCGGATCGCATGCTGTTCAGCCGCTCCGCGTACTCCACTGCCTCGTCCTCGGCCCGCAGATTGACGGCCCCCAGCTGCTCGCGTTCGCGCTCCAGCCCGATCAGCAGGGCCTCGGCGCCGGCCGCGTCCGGCGGGCGCGCCACCGCATCGGCGGTCAGCTTGCGCTCCAGTTCCTCCGGCGACAGGCCGGCGCCCTCTCGCAGATTAGCCTCCGCCTCGCCTAGCCGTTCAGCGGCGGCGTCTGCACGGGCGGCGAGGCCGGCGCGCGCCTCTCGAGCCTGAGAGGCGGCTGCG
>ERZ501011.132-NODE-132-length-23966-cov-8.650286_pt1 | contig 23966 bp, 22 predicted proteins | sample MGYA00248833_ERZ501011 | MGnify/ENA primary metagenome ERZ501011 (study PRJEB25958, sample SAMN03398530) | human skin metagenome | study: EMG produced TPA metagenomics assembly of the Human Skin Microbiome Metagenome (human skin metagenome) data set. | reverse complement strand
CAAGGGGCTGGAGGTGGCCGTCTCGGTCTCCATCAACCACCTGTGCTTCAACGAGCTGGATATCGGCGACTATCGCACCTTCTACCGGCTGGACCCGCCGCTCCGGGCGGAGACGGACCGGCAGGCCTTGATCGAGGCGGTGCGCGACGGCCTGATCGACGTCATCACTTCCGCCCACGCTCCGGCCCCGGCCGAGGACAAGCGCCGCCCCTTCGCCGAGGCCGCGCCGGGGGCCGTGGGGCTGGAGACGCTGCTTCCCGCCGCCCTGTCGCTGCACCACGAGGACGGCGTCGATCTGCTGGACGTGCTGCGTCCGCTGACGCACGGCCCGGCCGCCCTTCTGGGACTGGACTGCGGCGTGCTGGCCGAGGAGGCGCCCGCCGACCTGATCCTGTTCGATCCGGGCGCACCGGTGGTGGTCGACGCCTCGCGCCTGCGCTCCAAGTCCAAGAACTCGCCCTTCGACGGACGGCGGCTTCAGGGCCGCGTCGTCGCGACCTTCGTCGGCGGTCACAAGGTGTTCGAGGCCTAGGGACGCCTGAGAAGCCGGTCGCGCGCTGCGTTGACGCGCACGGCCAAGCCTTCCGTGCCGCCCTGGTCCGGATGCACCCTCGCCATGGCGCGCTTCCAGGCGGCATTGATCTCGGCGGCCGTTGCGCCTTCGCTCACGCCCAGCACCGCGCGCGCATCGGCGTCGGTCATGATCTCCAGCGACCGCCTCGGCGCCGGCGGACGCACTCGTGAACTGATGGTCAGGTAGAGGCCCGCGCCAACCAGACCAGCTGCGACGATCCAGGCGCCGCGCGCCGCCGCCAGCACCCCGCCGCCGAGCAAGGCCGCGCTGATCAGGGTCGCGGCGACCCGCCATTCCGCGCGCCCTCGCCGCTCGGTCTGGCGTCCCAGCCGCACCAGCGCCCAGACCGCAATGGCGGCCAGCGCCAGCCAGATCAGCCCCAAGACGTCAAGCCCAACGGTTCAGCCGCCCCTTCAGGCCGCAGCGTCCAGCGGCTGCAGCGCCTGCTCCAGGCCCATGGCCTGCATCAGGTTGCGCATCTCCTGGCGTGCCGCCACGTGGGCCAGCGACACCGCCACCGGCCGGATCTCGTTCGACAGGTCCGCCACCGTCAGGCCGAAGGGAAACAGTTCGCGGTAGATCACCCGGTCGCGCAGGCCCGGCCCGACGCGGAAGCCGACGCGCTTGGCCAGCTTGGTCATGCGCTCCTCCAGGCGGCGGCGGTTGCGCGCCTCGGCCACCGCCAGGCGGTTGGTCACCACCAGCCAGTCGATGGAGGCGTGGCGGCCTTGCGTGATCGCGCGCATCTTGCGCGCCTCCCACACGCTTTCGGAGTAGATCGAGGGCTTCAGCAGATCCAACGTCACCGGATCGACCTCGCCCAGCAGGTCGAAGTCGACGAAGCTGTCGTTCATGGGCGTGACGATCTGGTCCGCGCGGCCGTGGGCGGCGCTGGACACGGCGGTGTCGCCCCCCGGCGTGTCGATCAGGATCACGTCGACGCCGGCGGTCCTGGCCTCCTCGAAGGCGCGCTCGAACACGGCGATCTGCTCGGCGGTGTCGGCCTTGGCCAGCGCCTTGCCGTCGCCCATGTCCGGCATCATCGGCTGGGGCAGCTCATGACCGTTCGCGGCCAGCCAGGCGCGGCGGTTGTTGAAGAAGCGCGCCATGGAACGCTGTCGCAGGTCCAGATCGAGGATGGCCACCGTCTTGCCCGCATGCAGCAGGCCGGTGACGATGTGGATGGCCAGGGTGGACTTGCCGGCCCCGCCCTTCTCGTTGCCGAGGACGATCACATGAGGTTGGGTCATCGCAGGGCGATCTCCGCTGCGGCCGGCGCGACTCAAGGAGGCGCACGGACCTACTGGACCGCAGACTCCGTCCGGACGATCCAAACGTCAACGACGCGTTAACGGATTACTGTGGATCAGCCCCGGGCGCACCAGGGATCGGCCCCGACGATCTTCCGGCAGAGACCGCGCGCGACATCGGGCGCCAGCGGCCCGACCTTCAGGCGCACCAAGCGGCTTCCGCCTCGTTCGACTGGTTCGAACACGGGCTGAACACCCTGCAACTCGCTTCGTCCCGACAGCTGTTCCCAGGCGGCTTGCGCCATCGCCTCGCTGGCGTAGGCGCCCAGCTGGATCATGCGCGGATCAACGTCGGTGGGCGTAGGCGCGACTGCGGCGGCTTCAATCACCGGTGCGGCTTCCGTGGCCTGGACTGGGGTCTCCCGCCTGCGCGCGACGGCTTGCACGATTGCAGGAGCGGGCGTGGGCGCGCCCACCGCCCCGCGCATGCCGGCGGCCTCAGCATCGCGGGCGTCCCACATCTCGTGCGGATCCATCACCGCCACGCGGACCGGCGAGAAGTCGGCGCCGCGCAGACCGCCCGAGGCCGAGCCGCCGCCCGATACGTCCACCGCCGCGACGGCGCGGGCCATGCCTTCGAACCGCCGCGTCTCCACGGCGTCGCCGTCGCACGCCGAAAGGCTCAATGCGGCGCCGGCGCTGATCAGCGCGAGCAGTACTGGACGGGTCGCTTCTGCGGGCGTCATAAGCGCGAGCCTACCGGGCGGCTTTTGAGACGTCCTTAGCGAACAGGCTTAAGAGAAAGAGTCAACGCCAGCATGACCGACGCTTCCCTGCCCGTCGCCCGCACCGTTGCTGAACTGCGCACAGCCGTCGGGGAATGGCGCCGCCAAGGCTTCACCGTCGGCCTCGTGCCCACCATGGGCGCCCTGCATGAGGGGCATTTGACGCTCGTGCGCGAGGCGAAGCGGCGCGCGGACAAGGTTGTCGCCAGCGTCTTCGTCAACCCGACCCAGTTCGCCGCCCACGAGGATCTTGGAACCTATCCCCGCCGCGAAGCCGAGGACGCCGCGCTGCTGGCCGAAACCGGCTGCGACCTGCTGTTCGCCCCCACGGTCAAGCAGATGTACCCCGAGGGCTTCGCGGCGCGCGTCGAGATCGGCGGCCCGACCGTAGGACTGGAGACGGACTTCCGCCCGCACTTCTTTGGCGGCGTGGCGACGGTGGTGACCAAGCTGCTGAACCAGGCCCGGGCCGACGTCGCCGTCTTCGGCGAAAAGGACTACCAGCAGCTGATGGTGGTGCGGCGTCTCGCGCGCGACCTCGACATCCCGACCGAGATCGTGGGCGCGCCGACCGAGCGCGACGGCTGGGGCCTCGCCCTGTCTTCGCGCAACGCCTACCTGTCCGAAGACGACTTGCAGATCGCGCGCCGCCTGAACGGCGTCCTGGCTGAGGCCGCACTCAAGGCCGCGTCAGGCGAGCCGTCGGCGAATGCGGAAGCCTGGGCGTCCTCCGCCCTGCTGACCGCCGGTTTCGAACGCGTCGATTACGTCGCCGTCCGAGCCGCCGACCTGTCCTCATACCGAGCCGGCGCACCGGGCCGCATCCTGGCCGCCGCATGGCTCGGCCGGACGCGGCTGATCGACAACATGGCCGTCTGAGCCGCCCTATCTATCCAGCGAGCGGTCCAGCGCGCGGAACGCCGCGATCGCAAGTTCGGTGGAGTTCTGGAAGACAGCGGGCGTGATCTTTTCGAAGTCGTCCGATGGCCGGTGATAGTCCGGATGGTAGTCGACGCCGAGATAGAGGAACGGCACTTGCGCCTCGTGAAAGGCGGCATGGTCTGAGGCCGTCACCCAGTTGTTCTCGCCGGTATCGGCGGGGGTGTCCTTGCCGAACGCCAGCGCGATCGAGCCTTGCGCCGGCAGGGCCTCCAGGATCGAGCGCAGCGTCGGATGCTGATAGGTCCCGGTGACCCACAGGTGGTTGTCCGTCTCGGCCCGCGCCGTCATGTCGAAGTTGAGGTTCAGCGCCATGGAGGTCAGCGGCACGGGCGGCGCCTTGACGAACTCGCGCGCGCCCAGCAGCCCGCGCTCCTCCCCGTCCAGCGCCACGATCAGCACGCTGTGCTCGGGCGCTTCCGCCTTCAGACGCGCCGCCAGCTCCAGCATGGTCGCGACGCCAGAAGCGTTGTCGTCGGCCCCGTTGTAGATCTGGCCGTCGCTGACGCCGACGTGGTCATAGTGGGCGGTGACGACGATGTAGCGATCCGGCGCTCGCGTCCCCGGGATCAGCCCCACGATGTTGACGCCGTTGAAGACCTTCGGCCCGCTGCGGGTGCGGCCGGTCGTTTCGAACCGCTGCAGCCGTCCGAACGAGGCGGGCGCCACGCCCAGCGCCTCCATGCGGGAGACGATGTAGTTTCGCGCACGCTCGCCCCCGGCCGCGCCGGTGTCGCGCCCCTCCATGTCGTCGGCCGAAAGGGTGCGCAGATCGGTCATCAGCTGCGTGTATTCGCGCACCGGCGAGGCTTCAGCAGACGCGGGCGCTGCGGGTTCGCCGTTCGGCGTCTGGCACGCCGCCAGCGCGAGAATGGACACGGCCGAGAGGGCAAGGCGAAGGCGGATCATGACGACTCCAGCGAGAAGATCCGCCAGCCTTAGCGAGCCCCTGCGTCGGCGTCAGCATAACGATCCGTCATGCATGCCGGAATCGCCCTTGGCGGTGTAAGAGGTCGTCATGAGCGCCGCGCCCTTCGCCAACATCCCCGTCGCCGAGTTGACGACGCCTCAGGCCGAGGCCGAGCTGGCATGGCTGGCGGCCGAGATGGCGCGCCACGACGCCCTCTACTACGCCGAAGCGGCCCCGGAGATTTCAGACGCCGACTACGACGCGCTGAAGCGACGCAACGCCGAGATCGAGGCGCTGCATCCGGACCTGATCCGGCCCGACTCCCCGTCCGAACGTGTCGGCGCCGCCGCCTCCAGCCAGTTCGTCGAGGTGCGGCACGGCGTGCCCATGCTGTCGCTGGACAACGCCTTCGACGAAGGCGAGGTGCGCGACTTCGTGGCCCGCATCGGGCGTTTTCTTAAACTGCCCGGCGACGAGCCGGTCGCCTTCGTGGCCGAGCCCAAGATCGACGGCTTGTCCGCCAACCTCTTGTACGTCGACGGGGCGCTGAGCGTCGGCGCGACGCGCGGCGACGGCCGCACGGGCGAGGATGTCACGGCCAATCTGAAGACCATCGCCGACATTCCCCACCGCCTGCCTGGCGACGGCTGGCCGTCCCGCATCGAAATCAGGGGCGAGGTCTATGCTCCGAACGACGCCTTCGCGCGCTTCAACGCCGAGGCCGAGGCCGAGGGTCGGCGCACCTACGCCAATCCCCGCAACTTCGCCGCAGGATCGCTGCGCCAGAAGGATGCGAAGATCACGGCGCGCCGCCCGTTGAAGTTCTTCGCCTACGCCTGGGGCGAGCACTCGTCGGACTTCGCGACCACCCAGGGCGAGGCCTTGGACCGACTGCGCGCCTGGGGTTTTCCGGTCAACGCGCGCTCGGTTCGCGTCGAGGGCGCAGAAGGACTGATCGAGGTCTATCGGGGGCTGGAGCGGGATCGGGCCGGGCTCGGCTATGACATCGACGGGGTAGTCTACAAGGTCGACCGCATCGATTGGCAGCATCGCCTCGGCTATGTCTCGCGCAGCCCACGATGGGCCATCGCCCACAAATTCCCGGCCCAGCAGGCGACCACGGTGCTGGAGGGCATCGACATACAGGTGGGTCGGCAAGGCTCGCTGACGCCCGTCGCGCGCCTGCATCCCGTCACCGTCGGCGGCGTGGTGGTCCGCAACGCCACCCTGCACAACGAAGACGAGATCGCGCGGCTGGATGTGCGCATCGGCGACACGGTGATGCTGCAGCGCGCCGGCGACGTGATCCCGCAGATCCTGGGGATCGTGCCCGAGCTGCGCCCTGCGGACGCCGAACTCTACATCTTTCCGACGCATTGTCCTGTGTGCGGCTCGGAGGCCGTGCGCGAGGGCGACGAGGTCAAGCGCCGCTGCACCGGCGGCCTGATCTGCGACGCCCAGATCATCGAGCGGCTGAAGCACTTCGTCTCGCGCCGCGCCTTTGACATCGAAGGCCTGGGCGAAAAGCAGCTGACCGCCTTTCACGCCCGCGGCTGGATCAAGGAGCCGGCCGACATCTTCCGCCTGGCGCGCGATGAGGAAAAGCTGACGGCTCTCAGGGCCGAGGACGGCTACGGCGAGACCAGCATCCGCAACCTTGTCGCCGGCATAGACGCGCGCCGGATCATCAGCCTGGACCGGTTCCTGTTCGGCCTGGGCGTGCGCGACATCGGCGAACAGACCTCGCTGGTGCTGGCGCGCGCCTTCGGAAGCTGGTCGGAGCTGAAGACCGCCTGCCTGGAGGCCGCCGCCGGTCTGCCCAGCCCGGAATGGGAGCAGCTGGCCTCTGCGCCCGGCGTCACCCCGCGCGTCCTGTCGGCTCTGGCGGGCCTTTCGCCCGACGCTCCAGACCCGTGGCCCGACGGCGGCATAGAGGCCAAGCTGCAGCATGCGCTGGCGGGTCTCGCCAAGCCTGGTCGCGCCGCGGTGCAGGCGCTCGCCCCCGATTGGCCGGCGGTGCTGAGACTGGCGCGGATCGCCCGCGAAGATGCGCCCGCCGACACCCTGGGCCGCATCGCAGGGGTGTCTGGGGTGGGTCCCGTCGCGGCGCGCGCCCTGGCCGACTTCTTCCACGAGCCGCACAATCTGGCGGTCGTGTCGGCGCTTGAGGACGAGCTGACCACAATCGAGGATGTCGAACAGCCCAAGGCCGACACACCCGTCGCCGGCAAGACGGTGGTCTTCACCGGCGCGCTGGAACGCTTCACCCGCGACGAGGCCAAGGCGCGCGCTGAAGGTCTCGGGGCCAAAGTCTCGGGGTCGGTGTCCAAGAAGACCGATTATCTGGTCGCCGGACCCGGCGCGGGCTCCAAGCTGAAGGACGCCGAAAAGCACGGCGTGCCCGTTCTCAGCGAGGACGAGTGGCTGGCGCTGATCGGCGGGTGAGACCCGCCTTGATTCCGTCGCGGATCGGGGACAACCTCCGGGGCAACAAGGCGAAATCGCCTTACCCAAGGGAAACGACCATGAAGATCAAAGTCCTGCTCGCCGCCTCGGCGCTGATCGGCGCCCTCGCCTCGCCCGCGCTGGCGGCTGATCCGACCGGCCTGTGGCAGACCCCCACCAACGGCGGACAGGTGCGCATCAGCCGCTGTGGACAGGCCCTGTGCGGAACGCTGGTCACCTCCAGCCATATCCGCGCCGACGCAGACGCCCGCGATGAGAACAACAAGAACGCCTCGCTGCGCAGCCGCCCCTTGCGCAACCTGCCGATGCTGACGGGCTTCACCGGCGGCCCGACCGAGTGGCGCGGCGGCTCGGTCTACAATCCGGCCGACGGCGGCACCTACCGGGGCACCATCACCATGACCAATGACAACACCCTGCGCCTGCGCGGCTGCATCGTCGCGCCCCTGTGCAAGACCCAGACCTGGACGCGCGTCCAGTAAGGCTTCGCCATCATGCATGAAGAGGCCCGGCCGGAGCGATCCGGCCGGGCCTTTGTCTTGTCAGCGCTTCAAGATCAGCGGTTCAGGGCCGAACGCGCCGCCTCGGCGTAGCGATGGCCGGAAGCCGCGTCCTTGGGAAACACCGCCTCGATGCGGGAGAGGTCCTCAGGCGTCAGCACGATCTCGGCCGCCGCCACGTTCTGCTCCAGCGTCGGAATACGGCGCGTGCCGGGAATGGGCACGAGGTCGTCCCCTTGCGCCAGCACCCACGCCAGCGCCAGTTGCGCCGCCGTCACGCCCTTGTCCGCAGCGATTTCAGATACGGCGGTGACCAGGTCTAGGTTCTTCTGGAAGTTCTCACCCATGAAGCGCGGGTTGGTGCGGCGGAAGTCGTCCGGCGCCAGGTCATCAACCGACTTGATCTCGCCCGACAGGAAACCGCGCCCGAGCGGGCTGTAGGGCACAAAGCCGATGCCGAGCTCGCGCACCACCGACAGGATTTCGTCCTCGGGCTCGCGGCTCCACAGAGAATACTCGGTCTGCAAGGCGGTGATGGGATGGGTCGCGTGCGCCCGGCGGAGGGTCTCGGGCGCGGCTTCCGAAAGCCCCAGAAAGCGGACCTTCCCCTCCTTCACCAGCTCCGCCATCGCGCCCACCGTCTCCTCGATCGGCGTGTCCGGATCGACGCGGTGCAGATAGTAGAGATCGACGTGATCCATGCCGAGGCGCGTCAGGCTCCCTTCGATCGCGCGACGCACGTTGGCGGGCGAGCCGTCCACCTTCAGCTGGGTGCGGTCGGCGTTATAGCCGATGCCGAACTTGGTCGCGACAAAGGCCCGGTCGCGACGGTCCGCCAGCGCCTCGCCCAGAAGCACCTCATTGGTGTGCGGACCATACATTTCGGCGGTGTCGAACAGGGTGACGCCCATGTCGAGCGCGCGGTGGATCACCGCGATCGACTGCGCGTCGTCGCCACCCCCGTAGAAGGCGCTCATCCCCATGCAACCCAAGCCGATGGCCGAAACCTCGGGTCCGCCAGGACCCAGCGTGCGCGTCTTCATGGGCGCTCTCCTTCTTATGGTGAAGGACTGAGATGGGCTCGAGCGCCCGGATCAACAACCGTCGTCCGTCCGCTTCAGCCAGTCGCCTAGCGGCAGGTCGGAGGTCGCGCGCGTCTCGGCCGACATGGCGTTGCGCATGATCTCCAGCGCCCATTCGGTGCGCTGATCATCCGGGCTCGCCACCGCGTCGCTGGGAACCCAGATGTCGTACTGGCGCATGTGGGCGTCGGCGGCGGTGAACAGCACGCAGATGTCCGCCGCCACGCCCGTCAGGATCACCCGGCTGGCCTTCAGCTGCGGCAGCAGCACCGGCAAATTGGTGGCGTAGAAGCCCGAGAACTGCGGCTTGATGACGAAGTAGTCGTTCGGTCGCGGCCCGATGCGGTCGGCCAGCGCCGCCGCGTCAGGATCGGCCTGACGCACATGCTCGACCAGACGTGACTTTTCCGAAGGCCACTGGCCGAAGTTGTCGTTGACATAGACCGTCGGCACGCCGGCGCGATCGGCTTCATTCCGCAGCCGCAGGATGGCCTCGGCCGCCTTCAGCACCTTGGGCCGCATGGCGTCGGCGTCCGAGAACTGCAGATCGTTGATCATGTCGATGATCAACAGGGCCGTGGCGCCGGCCGCCGGTTCGATGATCTCCGCCTTGTCCACGCGCGTCTCCATGCTAACGGCCGGATCAACGCGCGGAAGACCGATTGGCCCCGTCCAGTCAGCCGCCGTAGCCGCGTCCGCCGCCGCCGAAGCCGCCGCGCGACACCACCGCCGTGCGGCTCTGCACCCGGGTCGGCGCCTGGCGGGCCACGTCATAGTCGCGGCCGTTGGTCAGCAGCCGGCCCGAGCGGTAGTCGCGATAGGCGTAGCCGCCGCCGAATCCATTGGAGTAGCGGCCGCTCTGGTCGCGATACATCGGGCGATAGCGCCCGCCGTCCAGCGCCTGGCCGATGATGAAGCCGGCCAGCAGCGGGGTGAAGAACGAGCCGCCCGAACCATTGTTGGTCGGCTCGCATTGCGACGGCCCCCAGGTCCCCTCGCACTCCGCGCGCGACATGTAGCGCGGCCCTTCCGTCTGCCGGGCCTTCTCGGCCTCGGCGTAGGCGGTCCGGCACTCGCTGTCGGGCGCGTTGTTCGCATCCAGGCATTCCTGGAGCGACGTATAGGCGGCCGTGGGCTGAGGCGGCGCCTCGACCTGGGCCGGCGCGGACGGCGCATCGCCGCACGCCGCCAGCGAGAAGCTGGCCGTAGCCATCAGGCTGGTCACCTGCAGCGTGCGCGAACGCTTCATGCGGCTGATGGCGAGAGTCTTCTGGTCGTCGGACATCAAACAGGTCCTCAGGTGGTCATGCAGGCGGCGTTCAGCAGGCCGACGCAGATGGAGACGGCCGCCAGATACAGCGCCGCCGCCATGTCGCCCGCCTCAACCCGAATGGCCAGATTGCGGAACGCCAGGCGACTGACGATCACGAAGGTGGCGATCTGGATAACGCCCGCTAAGGCCGCCCAGGCCACGAACTCGGCCAGGCTGATCGTGTGAGACAGGGCCGAGGCCAGCGGCAGCACATAGCCGATCAGGGCGCCGCCCAGCGTCACCGCCGCGGCCTGGTTGCCCTGCCGGATCAAGGTGCGCTCATGATAGGGCGTGATCCACTGGTAGATCAGCTTGAAGGCGACCGTGAACGCCCCCGCCGTCGCAAAGGCGACCAGGAACGAGATCGCCCCCGCCTGAAACGTCATCCAGTCGAACATCCAGTCGCTCCTCCACAAGGCTCGCCGTCAGGCGTCGAATTCGGCCAGCTCCAGCGGGATGCCGACCATGATCTCGTGCGTGACGTCGGCGGAGCGGCCGGTCTTCCGCTCGGGCTCCTGCTCGATCGCCAGCATCAGTTCGCGCCCGCCGGGCACGTCGCGCGCATACAGCATGCAGGTCTGGAAGATGCGTGCATAGGGGGTGACCGCCTTGCGGTCGTCGTGAATCTCTTCCCAGAAGCTGACCGGCGGCTGACGCGCCTCGCTTTCGGCGAACCAGAAGCGCGGCCACTGGCCCACCTCCTCCGCTGTGCCGTCGAACACCGGCTCGCTCAGCCGATCCTTCCAGCGCCTGCGCGCCGCCTCGTTCGGCGGATAGGCGGACGACCAGGGTATGTAGAGCGTGAAATCGTAGGACACCGCCCCCGTCGCATCGTCGCTCATGCCCTGCAGCATGACGTGGTCGTCGGTGTAGAAGCGATGCACGAACTGCCCGCCATCCAGCTCGACCGACCCTTGCGCGGTGATCTCCAGCGCATCGCGGTCGAGGGTGAACAGGCTTTCCCCCTCCATCCGCCGCCACGCCAACGGGTCGAGCCGCACCGTGCGGCCCACTGTGATGTTGCGCACCACCGCCAGGCGGTCAGGCGTTTCAGGCGTGGATTGACCGAACAGACGCTTGAACATGAGGCTTCAATACCCCGCCTGAACCGAAGGCGCACCCTCCTTCTTGTGCGGCTATGCAGACCTCCAGCGTTCATGTTACGCGTTGCATGTAACATGTCCCGTCTCGCACCCATGTCCGCCAACGCCGCCTCGGACCGCATCCGGGCCTGGCGCCGCGCGCGTCGCGAGGCCGGCATGGTGAAGCTGGAGTTCTGGGTGCCCGAAGCCGCCCGCGCCGACGTCAAGGCGGCGGTGCACGCCATCGTGACGGATTCTACGCGCGGCCCCTTGCTCCAGTCCCTCATGCGTCCGACCTTCAACGCCTCAGCCCTGTCAGGAGCCGACCGACCTATGGATTCCGTGATCGAAACCCCGTGGACCGTGCCCGCGATCAAGGAGGCGCTGGAAGGCTCCTCGCTTGTGCGCGAAGGCGAGATGACCCTGCGCGTGCTGGAGGGATCGGACGCCGTGCTGCTGGCGACCATGCACGAATACGGCGACCTGCCGATCTATCTCAGCGTCGGCGGCGCCCAGATCGTCTGCTCGGTCCTTCTGTGGCCCGCATCGGAGCAGCAGGACCGCTCCGCCTTCAACGAGTTCCTGCTCAAGGCCCAGCGTGTCGTGCCCTTGTCCAACTTCGCCATCACCAATGTGGGTGAAGAGGAATACTATGAGCTGATGGGTGAGCTGTCGTGCAAGACGACGCTGCAGACCATCCTGATCGAACTGCGCACCCTGGCGGAAAACGCCATCGACGCGACCGAACTGCGCGAGACCTTTGGCGCGCAAGCCGCCGCCTGAGGAAGAGGAGACAGACCCATGTCCATGTTGAGCAAACTGTCCGCCCTGTTCCGCGGCTCCGCCCATGAGGCCGGTCAGGCCGTGGTCGACAAGAACGCCCTGCGCATCCTCGACCAGGAGATCCGCGACGCCGACAACGCCCAGAGCAAGGCGCGCGACGACCTCGCCGGTCTGGTCGCCCGTCGCCGCTCGGCCGAGAACGAGCTCCAGAGCCTGGGCGACCAGATCGCCAAATACGAAAGCTCTGCCCGCGCGGCTCTGGGTCGCGGCAACAGCGACCTGGCGCGCGAAGTGGCCCAACGCATCGCCGAGCTGGAGAGTGAAATCACCACCCGCGCCCCTCAGGTCGAAGACATGAAGACGGCCGAGACCCGCCTTCGCCAGACCATCGGCGCCACCGACCAGAAGATCCAGACGCTGAAGCGCGAGATCGACATCGTAAAGGTGAACGACTCGGTGCAGCGCGCCCAGTCGGCCGTGGCGCTGCAGTCGCAGGGCGCCCACTCCCGCATCGGCTCGGCCGCCGACAGCCTGCAGCGCATCAAGCAGCGCCAGGCCGTGCAGGAGGAGCGTCTGCGCGTCGGGCAGGAGTTCGAGGATCGCCGCACCGGCGCCGACCTGGACGCCAAGCTGCGCGACGCCGGCATCCTGCCGGGCGCCTCCAACGCCGACGACGTCCTGGCCCGCCTGACCCAGCAGGAGGTCAAGGTGGTCACTCCGCAGATCACCCAGCAGGGCGAAAAATCGCCGGTAGAGCGCGACTGAGCCATGGAACGGACGCGACCGACTCCACGCCCCGGCTGGCAGGCGCTGGCCGAGCAGGTGGGCTTCACCTGGCACCACGACAGCGGCAAACCCTATTGGGACGAGTCGGTCGCCTACCGTTTCACCCTGCCCGAGATCGAGGACGGCATCGAAGCGCCGACCGCCGAACTGCACGCCATGTGCCTCGATCTCGTGGCCGAAGCGGTCGAAAGCGAGCGGCTGATGACCCTGCTCGACATCCCCGAGGCGTCGCGGGACTATGTGGCGGACAGTTGGAAGCGCGGCGACCCGTCCCTCTATGGCCGCTTCGACTTCGCCTATGACGGCCAGGGCCCGGCCAAGCTGTACGAGTACAACGCCGACACCCCGACCAGCGTCTATGAAACCGCCGTCTTCCAGTGGCTATGGCTGGAGGAGCAGATGGCGACCGGCGCCCTGCCCGCCAATGCGGACCAGTTCAACAGCCTGCATGAAAAGCTGGTCGAGCGTTTCCGCGCCATCTTCCCGGACGGGGGTTTCGTGCACTTCTCCTCGGACGCCGAGTTTGTCGAGGACCGGCAAACCGTGCGCTTTCTGGAGGACCTCGCCAGGCAGGCGGGGCTCGATCCCGAGTTCGTGCCCATCGACCAGATCGGCCTGAACGCCGACGGCCGGTTCGTGGACCAGAACGACTATCTGATCGGAGCGATGTTCAAGCTGTATCCGTGGGAGCAGATGCTGCGCGACGACTACGCCGAGCCCCTGCCCCGCGCCGAGATGACGGTGCTGGAGCCGGCGTGGAAGGCGATCCTGTCGAACAAGGGCATCCTGCCGCTGCTGTGGGAGCGCCACGCCGGCCATCCCAATCTGCTCGAAGCCTATTTCGAGAGCGATCCTCAGCACGAGACGCTGGGCTCGTCCTATGTGCGCAAGCCGCTGTTCTCGCGCGAGGGCGCCAACGTGGCTCTGGTGGACAAGGGACGGAAGGCCAAGGTGCTGGAAGGCGGCTACGGCGATCAGCCGCACATCCGCCAGGCCCTGCACGCGCCGCCCCGGTTCGACGCGTCCTACGTCATCGTCGGCAGCTGGCTGGTGGGCGATCAGCCGGCCGGCATCGGCCTGCGAGAGGATCGCGGGCGGATCACGCGCAACACCTCCCGCTTCGTGCCGCACTACATCGTCTGATCCAACCTTGGCCTTCGCGCGTTCCGTGACTCCTCAACGGAGCAGGCGGCCATGCGCGGCGAACTGGACACCTACAAGGCCAAGCGGAACTTTTCGGCCACGCCCGAGCCGGAAGGGCGCAAGGGTTCGTCCAAGTCGGCGACCCGTCGCTACCTGATCCAGCGGCACGCCGCGACGCGCCTGCACTACGACTTTCGGATCGAGCACGACGGCGTGCTGAAATCCTGGGCCGTCACCAAGGCGCCCTCCCGCGACCTCAAGGTCAAGCGCTTGGCGGTCGAGGTCGAGGACCATCCGCTGGATTACGGATCGTTCGAGGGGACCATCCCCAAGGGCAACTATGGCGCCGGCACGGTGCAGATGTGGGACACCGGTTCGTGGGAGCCGCAGGAGCCGGACCTCGACGCCGCCTTCGCCAGGGGCCAGATCAAGATGGTGCTGCACGGCGAGCGGCTGCAGGGCAAATGGGCCCTGATCCGCATGAAGACCGATCGCGGCAAGCCGTCCAAGCGCAACAACTGGCTGCTGATCAAGGAGCGCGACGACTTCACCGTCGAAGGCGAAGGCGACGCCCTGATGGAGATCGATGCGTCGGTCACCACCGGCCGCACCCTGGCCGAGATCACCGCAGGCGCGCCGCCGCATACGCTCACCGCTTCAACAAAGCCCGCCGCCAGGCCGAAGAGGAAACGCGCGGCGAAGGCCCCTCCGTCCTCATCGGGGCCGCCCGACTTCGTGCCCATCCAGTTCGCAAAGGTCGTGGACCATCCGCCGCCCGCCAAGGGGTGGGCGCATGAGATCAAGTTCGACGGATATCGCATCCAGGTCGGCGTAGGCGGAGGCCGCGCGGCCCTGCGGACCCGAAAGGGCCTGGACTGGAGCGACAAGTTCCAGGTTTTAGCCGCCCAGGCGGCTTCCTGGCCGGAGGGGGTCGTCGACGGGGAACTCTGCGCCCTGGGCCAGGACGGCACGCCCGACTTCTCGGCGCTTCAGGCCGCCATCTCGGACGGCGAGACGGACAAGCTCATCTACTTCGCCTTCGACCTGCTGTTCGACGCAGACGAGGACCTGCGCAATCTGCCGTTGGCGCACCGAAAGGCGCGGTTGCAGGCCTATGTCGATCGTGTGGGCGCCGCCGGGCCCCACCTGCGCTTTGTCGAACACTTCGCCTCGTCCGGCGAGGCGGTGCTGAAAAGCGCCTGCCGGATGGATTTGGAAGGCGTCATCTCCAAAAAGCTGGACGATCCCTATCGCGCCGGCCGCACCGCATCCTGGGTCAAGTCCAAGTGCCGAGGCCGCGACGAGGTGGTGATCGGCGGCTGGTCCTCGGAAGGCGGCGCGCGGCTGCGTTCGCTGCTGGTCGGCGTGCGGGAGGGCCAGGGCTTGCGCTACATGGGCCGGGTCGGCACCGGCTTCTCGGCCGAACTGTCCAAAACCCTGCTGCCAGCCTTGAAGGCGCAGGCGTCGGACGACAATCCCTTCACCGGCAAGACCGCCCCCCGGCGGGGTCGGGACATCCACTGGCTGAAGCCGGTGCTGGTGGCCGAGATCGAACACGGCGGCATCACCGAAGGCGGCAATGTGCGCCAGGCCGCCTACAAGGGCCTGCGTGAGGACAAGACGGCGTTCGAGGTCACGGCCGAACCGCAGGCCCCTGCCATCGCGCCGAAGACGGCGACGCCGGCATCCAAGCCGCGCGGCAGAGAGAAGGTGGTGGTGGCCGGCGTCACCCTGACCAATCCCGACAAGGTGCTGTGGCCCGAACATGACGGCCCGCGCGCCATCACCAAGGCGGACCTTGCCCGCTATATGGAGGTGGCGGCCGAGCGCATCCTCCCGCACGTGGCCGACCGGCCCGTCTCCATCATCCGCGCGCCGGAGGGCGTGGGCGGCGAGACATTCTTCCAGCGTCACGCCATGCCGGGCCACAATCCGCGCCTGAAGTTGATCGACGTGAAGGAACGCAAGCCCTATGTCGCCGTGGCCGATGTCGGCGGCCTGGTCGCGGTCGCTCAGTCGGGAGGGCTCGAACTGCACCCTTGGGGCTGCAAGCCCGGCGATCCCGAAACGCCCGAGCAGATCACCTTTGATCTTGATCCGGACGAGGGATTGAACTTCGACGACGTGATCGCCGCCGCGCTGCTGCTGAAACCGCGCCTGGAGGCGCTGGGATTCTCACCCTTCGTCAAGACCACCGGCGGCAAGGGCCTGCACGTCGTGGTCCCCATCAGGACAGACGCGCGCAGCAGCATCGAGTGGGACCGCTGCAAGGCCCTCGCCAAGGCCGTGTCCGAGGCCATGCGCAAGGACCATCCCGAGCGGTTCACCACCACCCTGGCCAAGAAGGCGCGTGGTGGAAAGATCTTCCTCGACTATCTGCGCAACGGCCGCATGGCCACCGCCGTCGCGCCCTGGTCGCCACGCGCCCGACCGGGCGCCGGCATCGCCTTTCCGCTATCATGGAGCCAGGTGAAGCCAGGCCTGGATCCCCGCGCCTACACCCTGCTCACCGCACCCGCCCTCTTGAAAAAGGCCGACCCGTGGAAGGACTTCCGCGCCTCCGCCGCCTCGGCTCGGCCCGCCATGAAGACGCTGGGCGTCTGATCCGCTAGGCTGATCCGGCTCAGGAGACGATCATGGCGGGTTTGAAGGACAAGCGCGGCTTCATCGACAAGGACCGCCTGGATCTGTCCGAGCGGCAGGCCGTCGAATACTGGATGAAGCGCTGGGGCGTGACGCGCGACCAGATCACCGCCGCCCACCGCAAGGTCGGCCGCATGACCAAGGACATAGCGGCCGAACTGGGAAAGAAGCGCTAGGGCGCGATCAGGCCGCCTTCTTGCCCGCCGCAGTCTTCTTCGCGGGGGCCTTCTTGGCCGCTGGCTTCTTGGGCTCAGACGTCTTGGCCGGGGGCGAGCTCTTGGCGGACGTTTTCTTGGGGGCGGGCTTCTTGGCCGCACCGCCGCTGGCCGAGCCCTGCAGGCTGGCGCGCAGGGCCGCCATCAGGTCGATGACGTTGGTGTCGTCGGGTTCAGGCGCCTCGACCACGTTCTTGCCGCCCTTCTGCTTGGCCTTGATCATCTCGCGCAGGGCGTCGTCATAGCGGTCGGTGAAGTCCGCCGGATCAAAGTCGCCTTCCTTTTGGCCGATGATGCGGGCGGCGATCTCGACCATGTCCTTGTCGGCCTTCACCGCAGGGATGTCGTCGAAATAGTCGTCGGCCGAGCGCACCTCGTCGTGCGCGCGAAGGGTGTAGGCGATCAGGCCCTTGTCGCGCACCTCCAGCGCCAGCTGGCGCTCGCGCCCCCGCAGCACCAGACAGCCCAGCGCGATCTTGCCCGCCGACTTCATCGCCTCCCGGATCACGGCGAAGGCCTCCGCCCCCACACCTTTTTCCGGAACGATGTAGAAGGGATCGTCCCAGTAGAGCCGGTCGATCTCGTGCTCGTCGACGAATTTGTCGATCGAGATGGTGCGGGTGCTTTCCAGCTTCACCTTGTCGAAGTCGGCGTCGTCGAACAGGACGTATTCGTCCTTGGACACCTCATAGCCCTTGACCAGGTCCCTGCGCTCGACCGGCCCGGTGTCCGGGTCGGTCGGCACCATGCGGATGCGGTTGTTGGTCTCGGGGTTGATCAGGTGAAAGCTGATGTCGTTGGTCTTGGTCGTGGCCGTGTACATCGCGACCGGACAGGTCACGAGCGACAGCTTCAGATGCCCTTGCCAGGTGGGACGCGCGGCCATGGTGTGTCTCCGTTCAACCGCTCAACGTGAGTCCTCCGTCGCCGGTTTCGCGCTCAGTGGAAATCGCGCGAGCCGGGCAGGATACGGACATCGCGCGGATGCTTGCCGGTGGGCGAGCGCGGCGCCTGCGGGTGTTTGACGACGTCGGCGCGCGACAGCTGCACCTCCAGGTCATAGTCCTCCGACAGCCGGCGCAGCTCGGCCGAGCGGTCGACGACGCGGCGCACCATGACGTGCATGACGCCCTCGATGCTCTTCTCCACCGTGCCCTCCACCTCCATCAGGCGCGCCGCCATGACCTCGCGGCGATAGGTCTCGAACAGCCGCGCCCACAACAGCACGTTCACGACGCCGGTTTCGTCCTCCAGGGTGACGAAGATGGCGTTGCCCGATCCCGGCCGCTGGCGCACCAGCACCACGCCGGCGGTGCGGATCAGGGCGCCGTGCTTTCTGGCCTCCGCCTCCGCCGCGCTCAGCACCCCCTCGGCTCGGAACACGGGCCGCAGGATATGCATCGGATGGCCCTTCAGCGACAGGCGCGTGGTCTGGTAGTCGGTGGCGATGTGCTCGCGCAGCGGCATCAGAGGCAGCTCGGCCGCCGCCTCCTCTCCCAGCTCCCGCGCGCCGCGGGCGGCGGCCGCCTGGAACAGCGGCAGGGGCGCATCGTCCGGCAGGCGTCGCACGGCCCACAGCCCCTCGCGCCGATCCAGGCCCAGCGAGCGAAAGGCGTCCGCATCGGCGAGCTTGCGCATGGCGCCGGCCGGCAGCCCCGCCCGTCGCGCCATCTCCTCCACATCACGATAAGGCCGATCCCGCGCCGTGGTCAGGGCGCCGGCCCAATCCTCCCTGAAGCCGTCGATCTGCCGAAATCCCAGCCGCAGCGCCAGGCCGCCTGGCGCGGGCTCCAGACCGTTGTCCCAGCCGCTGTGGTTCACGTCGATGGGCCGAACCTCGACGCCGTGCTCCTGCGCGTCGCGCACCAGCTGGGCCGGCGCATAGAAGCCCATCGGCTGGCTGTTCAGCAGCGCGCAGCAGAACACCGCCGGCTCGTGGCATTTGATCCAGGCCGAGATGTAGACGAGCCGCGCGAACGACACCGCGTGGCTCTCGGGAAAGCCGTAGGAGCCGAAGCCCTTGATCTGATCAAAGCAGCGCTGAGCGAAGGCCCGGTCGTAGCCGCGCGCGACCATCTTCTCGACCATCAGGCTTTCGAAACGGTCCAGTTTCCCTTCGCCCTTGAACGTCCCCATGGCCTTGCGCAGGCCGTTGGCCTGGATGGAGGTGAACTCAGCCGCGACCATGGCGATCTTCATGGCCTGCTCCTGGAACAGCGGAACCCCCAACGTCTCCTTCAGGATGTGCCGCAGCTCGTCGGGATCGTGCGGCGGCGCGGGACTGGGATAATCCGGCTCCTCCAGCCCGTTCCGTCGGCGCAGATAGGGGTGGACCATGTCGCCCTGGATCGGACCGGGACGCACAATGGCGACCTGCACCGCCAGATCGTAGAACTTCTCAGGCTTCAGCCTGGGCAGCATGTTGATCTGAGCCCGGCTTTCCACCTGAAAGACGCCGATGGAGTCGCCGGTCTGCAGCATCTTATAGACGTCGGCGCATTCGTGCGGGACGGTGTCCAAGGCCAAATCCCGATAGCGATGTTCCGCCATCAGGTCGAACGCCTTCTTGATGCAGGTCAGCATGCCCAGCGCCAGCACATCAACCTTCATCAGCCGCAGTTCGTCGATGTCGTCCTTGTCCCACTCTATGAATGTCCGGTCGGGCATGGCGGCGTTGCCGATGGGGACCAGTTCGTCCAGCCGATCCTGCGTCAGCACAAAGCCGCCGACGTGCTGGGACAGGTGGCGCGGAAAGCCCAGCAGGCGACGGGTCATGATCACCGCCCGCTTCAGCATCGGGTTTTCGGGATCGAGCCCGGCCTGAACCACGCGTTCGTCCGGCAGGTCGCGGCCGAAGCTGCCCCATTCCCCTCCGGCCAGCCGCGCCGTCACGTCCTCGGTCAGGCCCAGCGCCTTGCCGACCTCGCGGATGGCGCTGCGCGGGCGATAGCGGATCACGGTGGCGGCGATCCCCGCGCGATGTCGGCCGTAGCGTTCGTAGATGTGCTGGATCACCTCCTCGCGCCGTTCGTGCTCGAAATCGACGTCGATGTCGGGCGGCTCCTTGCGATCGGAGGAGAGAAAGCGCTCGAACAGCAGATCGTGGTGTTCCGGATCGACCGAGGTGATCCCCAGCACGTAGCAGACGGCCGAGTTCGCCGCCGATCCTCGCCCCTGGCACAGGATGCCTTCCTTGTTGGCGAAAAGTACGATGTCGTGGATCGTCAGGAAGTAGTGGGCGAGCTTCTCCTCGGCGATGAAGTTGAGCTCCTTGACGAGCAGGTCACGGACCTTGGGCGGCGCGCCGTCGGGGTATTTCTGGGCCGCATAGGTCCTGACCAGATGCTCCAAATGCCCCTGCGCCGTTGATTGCGGCGGCACGGGCTCCTCGGGGTAGTTGTAGCTGAGGTCGCCCAGATCGAAGGCGACGCGCGCCAGGAAATCCTGTGTCTCGGCAACGGCTTCCGGCGCATCTCTGAACAATCGCATCATCTCGGATGCAGGCTTCAGATGACGCTCGGCGTTGTCTTTCAGCCGGCGGCCGGCCTCGTGGATCACGGTCTTTTCGCGGATGCAGGTCAGGACGTCCTGCAGGTCGCGCTCCTCCGGGTCGTGATACAGCACGTCGTTGGTCGCCAGCAGGGGAATGTCCCATCGCTGCGCCAGCGTCTTGAGCCGCGCCAGCCGACGACGGTCGTCGCCCCGCCTGTGCATGGCGGCGCCCAGCCAGACCGCGCCGGGCGCGGCCTCAGCCAACCGTTCCAGCACCGTATCCAGTCCATCCAGCCGACGCGGCGGCATGATCACCAGCAGCATCCCTTCAGGCGCGGCGGTCAGGTCGCCCAGCCCGATCTCGCATTCGCCCTTCTTTGCCCGCCGGTTGCCCAGCGTCAGCAGGCGGCACAGCCGGCCCCAGCCCTGGCGGTCTTCAGGATAGGCCAGGATGTCGGGCGTTCCGTCGTTGAACCGCAGGCGCGCGCCCAGGATCAGCTTGAACGTCGCGGCGCGCCGCTTGACCTCTTCGCGGTCGACATGGGCGAATGTGGGATTGTCGACCCAGACGATCTCGCCCAGGCCGCCGGCCTCGTGCACCTTCTCGGGCGCCCAGCCTTCCGCGCGAAAGTCCTTCAGCGCGCTCCAGGCCCGCACCACCCCGGCCAGGGTGTTGCGGTCGGCCAAGCCCATGCCCGTGTGGCCGCGCAGAAGGGCGCTGAGCACCAGTTCCTTTGGATGCGACGCCCCTTCCAGAAAGGAGAAGTTGCTGCGGGTCGCCAGTTCGGCGTAGCCGCTCATGCGAACACGCCATGCAGATACCAGCGCGGCGGCGGCTCCTCGCCGTAGAAGCCGGCGCGGAACACCCAGAACCGCCGCCCCTGCCCGTCCTCCACGCGATAATAGTCGCGCGTCCGCTCCTTGGGCCTATGCCACCACTCACCTGCGATCCTCTCGGGCCCCTCGGCGCGGGTCACGACATGGTCGATGCGGCGCCAGCGGAAGCGGGCGGGCGAGCCGTCCGGCAGGGCGGCCATGGCCTCAACCGGCTGGGGCGGATCAAACACCTGAAGCGGCCTGAGCGGCGGATCGGCGGGATCGCGCTCGCCCCAGTCCCCCGCTGGGTCGAGGGCTTCGGCGGCCGCGATGAACCGCTCGGCGCGCTCGGGCGCATGAGATTGCACCGGCTCGATGCGGACCACCGCCTGCGGGCCCAGCCGCGCCGACAGCCGGTCGATCAGCGGCCCCAAGTCGTCCTGCGGCGCCTCGGCCTCCAACCCGCTCTGCGCATAGGCCAGCCTCTGGGCGACCGGGATGGTCAAGCGCAGGTGATCAAAGCCGAAGCCCGGATCCAGCGGCCGGGCCAGGCTGGCCAGCCTTTCGCGAAACAGCCGCAGCACGGCGGGGGCGTCGCGCGTCGGCCGACCCGTCCGGATCGTGATCCGCCGCACCTCGCCGTCCACGCGGAAAAAGGCGGCCTGAAAGGCGCGGCCGCCCTGCCCCCGCTGGTCCAGCCGATCCATGACCTCCACCAGCAGGTCGCCGACCACGGCTTCAACATCGGCGGTTTCGGTGATCGGCTCGACCAGAATGCGATCGGCCGCGCAGACGCCCGCCGGCCGCGAGGGGGTGATGCGCGCATCCTCAAGCCCCAGCACGCGTCGGAGCCGCGTCGGCAGGTCGGACCCGAACCGGGCGGTCAGCGGCGCGGTCGGGCGATCGTCGAGGTGCGCCAGCGTCTTCAGCCCCGCGCGAGACAGGGCCTGCTCCTCCTTTTCCGGCAACTCCAGCGCGTTGATGCGCAGACGCCGCCCCGCCGTGCGCGCCTGACCTTTCGCAAGGATCCCGCCCGGTCCGAACCGCGCCCAGGCGCGCGCGCTTTCGGCGGTGTCGGACATCGCCAGCCGCACCTGAAGACCTATGCCCGCCGCCCGCCGCTTCACAGCGTGCATCAGTCCGGCTTCGCCCGCGAACAGGTGGGCGCAGCCGGTCACGTCCAGCACCAGGCCGTCATGCCCGTCCAAGGCCGCCATGGGACTGAACCGGCCCCAGTCCTCCAGCACCCGCTTCAGCAGCGCCTCGTCGCCTTCCGGCTGGTGCACCACCGATCGCACGGCGGGCGTGCGCGCCTGGGCGTCGGCCAGGGTCATGCCGGAAGTCAGGCCCAGGCTGGCGGCAAGACAATCCACCGCCGCCAGCCGCAAGGCGCCGCCCACCTTGTGCACAAAGACCACGGGCGTCGCGTCATCCGTATCGCCTGCGGGCATCTCCCGCAGCCGCCGGTCGGCCGGCAGCCAAGGGAACCAGGCCGCCAGATAGCGACGGCCGGCTGAACGATCCGCACTCACGATCCCACTCCATGATCCAGGGTCCGGCCGACGCGCCTCCGCGCCGCCGCATCAGTTCGACTTCAAAGGCGGGCCGACCGGGCGCATTGGCTTCCAGCGCGCGAGACGGAGCGGTTGTCACGCGCCAGCGGCTGTCGGCGGCGCTGGGCTGCGGCTCAGCTCCCATCCGCACCAGAATCGCCGTGGCCCGTCCCTTGGCGGCCATCAGCGACAGCCGGCGGCTGGCCGTCAGCGTCATGGCCTTGGCGTCGCCCCAGGCGCTCAACAGCACCGCACCCACCCCCGCGCTGGACAGCGCCTCTTCGCCCGCCGCCAACAGAGCCTGCGTCTCGCGCACCCGCACCAAGACGACCCGGCCGGGATCAACGCCCCACTGGTGCAGGCCGGGGCCGTGGAGGCGGCCGGTCTCCCGATCCGCCATCTCCTGCACGCCCCAGACCAGCGCGCCCTTGTTTCCCGCCCGCAACGCCAGCCCCAGGGCGAACCCTTGCGCGGCCGCCGCATCGCCAAGACACGCGGGATAGACGTCGTGCAGCGCGTGACTGGCCAGACCCTGCAGCCGCGCATCCACCGCATCGACGCCCAGGCCGAAGCGTTCGGCCGAGCTCGGCAGGCTCTCCGTTCCCAGCGCCTCCAGGCGCGTCTTCAGGCCATCGATTTCGGGGTGGACCCGCAACTTAGTTCTCCTTTTGTTCTTATATGCCTCCTTCCACGACCGGTGAGTCAATCGGAGTCCGACAGGGTGTTAGGAATTTCTTCCGGATAAGTCGGCGCGTCTTCCGCCGCTCGGCGTCAGCCGACCGCCTTCAGGAACAGCACCCGCGCCGCGCCATAGTCGCGCGCATCCAGCCTCTCATAGCCCGGCGTCTCGATTTCAGGCTCGTCCGAGCCGCGCTCGAACACCACAAGCGCGCCAGGCTTCAGCCAGCCGCCTTCGGTCAGGCGCAGCAGCGTCTGTTCGCCCAAGCCCTTGCCGTAGGGCGGATCAAGAAAGGCCAGGTCGAACGCCTCGCCGGCCGAGCCGGGCCGCACGCCAAGGTCCGTCGCACTGCGTCGATGCACCCGTGTGCGTCCGAACAGACCAAAGCTTTCCGCATTCTCGCGGATCGCGCCGCGCGCGCCGTCGTCCGTCTCGACGAACAGGCAGAATGCGGCTCCGCGCGACACCGCCTCGAACCCCAGGGCGCCCGAACCTGCATAAAGGTCGATGACCCGCGCCTCATGGAGCGGCTCGGCCCAGGCGGCGTGCTCCAGCACGTTGAAGATCGCCTGGCGCGCGCGGTCGGAGGTCGGGCGCGTGCCCTGCCCCTCCGGCGCGACGAGCGCCCGGCCCTTTAGGCTTCCGGCGACGATACGCAACGGGGATCAGCCGCCCGAGCGGGGCCATCATCGCGCCGCCGGCGCCCTGCAGCACCCGTGCAGCCACCATGGTCGGCAGGCTGTCGGCCAGCGAGCACAGGATGGAGCCGCCAACGAACACCCAGATGGAGGCACTGAACACGCGACGCAGCCCGAAGCGGTCGGCGATCGCGCCGCTGGCCGGGATCAGCACCGCCAGCGCCAGCAGGTAGCTGGTCATGGCGATGCTCATCGCCGGCGCGGCCACGCCGAAGTCGCGCGCCAGCGTCGGCAGTGCCGTCGCCAGCACCGTGGCGT
>ERZ501011.127-NODE-127-length-24269-cov-8.689105_pt1 | contig 24269 bp, 21 predicted proteins | sample MGYA00248833_ERZ501011 | MGnify/ENA primary metagenome ERZ501011 (study PRJEB25958, sample SAMN03398530) | human skin metagenome | study: EMG produced TPA metagenomics assembly of the Human Skin Microbiome Metagenome (human skin metagenome) data set. | reverse complement strand
AGATGGCTGCCCCAGCCCTCGCGCAGCTCGGCGAGCTGGGCGGTGCACCGCCGTCCGCGGGCCGCGAAGTCGGCCTCATGGTCGCGGGACTCGGCGAGCCAACGCCGCACCTGCGCGACGGCGTCGTCGGCGAGGGCGGGCAGGGCGGCGGCGAGCGGTTGCAGGCAGGCCGCGCACTTGGCGATCGCCTGCTTCTTGGCGGGGCCGTCCACGCCGCCGACGTGGATGGTCTGCGGACCCTCGCTGGAGCACAGAACAACGGGATGGCCGGGCTGAGCGGCCGCCATGGCCGCGAACGGAACCAGCGAGCCGAGCACGATGGCGAACACCGCGGCCAGGAAGGCCAGGCAGCGCGCGGCGGACCAGTTCTCGACCTGGGAGCGATTCACCCCAAAGGCTTACGGCGTTTTGTCGGACGCGGCTAGGGCGTCCCGTTCTACAGTTCGCCGCGGGCGGCCTGACGGGGGCTGAACTTGGGCGCGGGCGCGAGACGCAGCACCTCGCCCTGGTAACGCTCGTCGTCGCCCACGAGGGCGAAGGGCAGGGCGTCGGCGCAGGCGTTCAGCAGGGCCTGCAGCCAGGGCTGCTCGGCCTTGTGGAAGTCACCCAGGACGTGCGGCATGACCAGGTGCTTCTCGCCCGGGTGGCCCACCCCCATGCGCGCTCGGCGGAAGTCGGCGCCCACCTGGCTGATGATCGAGCGGATGCCGTTCTGGCCGGCCGCGCCGCCGCCGGTCTTCATGCGGAAACGGCCGGGCGCCAGATCGATTTCGTCGTGGAAGACGATGATGTCCTGCGGCTTGACCTTGTAGAAGCGCGCCGCCTCGCCGACCGCACGGCCGCTCTCGTTCATGAAGGTCTGCGGCTTCATCAGCAGGACGCGGACGGCGCCGTCCGCCGTCTCGACCTCGCCTTCGGCCACCACCGACTGGAACTTGGCGCGCGAAGGGCCGAATCGCCAGCGGCGGGCGATCTCGTCGGCGGCCATGAAGCCGATGTTGTGGCGGTTCTTTTCGTATTTGGCGCCCGGATTGCCGAGCCCGGCGATGATGATCATGGCGTCCTCATGCCGTCCGCGACGGGCAAAGAAAAGCCCCGCCGCGGCAAGCCGGGCGGGGCGTGTCTTCAGCGGTGATCCGGGGATCAGGCTTCCGAAGCGGGCGCTTCGGCGGCTTCATCGGCGGCGGCCGAGAGGGCGGCGGACGAAACCTTGATGGTGGCGATCACGAAATCGCGGTCGGTGATGGTGGCCGAGGCGCCTTGCGGCAGGGCGATGTCCGAGAAGCGGATGGTGTCGCCCATCTCGCGGCCGGTCAGGTCCACGACCAGTTCTTCCGGGATGCTGTCGGCGTTGACCAGGATCTCGACTTCGTGACGGACGACTTCCAGCGACCCGCCCTGACGGGTGAAGGGCGCCTCGTCGGCGTTCTTGAAGTGGACCGGAATGGAGATCTTGACCGGCGCATGCTCGTCGACGCGCATCAGGTCGAAGTGCAGCGGGCGGTCCGACACCGGGTCGAACTGGACGTCCTTGGCGATCACCGGCTGGGTCTCGTCGCCGTACTTCAGCGTCACCAGGTGGCCCAGCAGCTTGCCGGTGTAGAGCGACTTGCGGAAGTCCTTCTCGTTCACCGAGATGGCGACGGGGGCCTTGTCGCCGCCGTACAGGATGCCCGGCACCGAGCCGGCGCGACGGGCGGCGCGGGCGCCGCCGGTGCCGACGCCTTCGCGGACGTCCACGTTCAGAATGATCTCGGCCATGTGGCTCGCCTCAACAAACAACGGAAACGCCGCGCCTACGCCAGGCATGCGCGACGGGGTGATGCACCCTCGAATTCAAGAGCGCGGGCTAATACACGCATCACACTCGATACGCAACCGCCAGCTTGAGCGTCAGGCGGCGATCCGATGCTGGGCCAGCAAGGCCTGCGGAGTCTCCACCAGCGACAGCAGTTCGGCGGCGTTGAACGGCTTGGACAGGTGGCTGTCGGCCCCGGCCGCCTGGCCGGCCGCTACGTGCTCGGGCATGGCGTTGGCGGTAAGCATCACCAGCGGGGTGCGCGGCAGACCCAGCGTCGCCTCATGCAGACGGATTTCCCGGGTTGCGGTCAGGCCGTCCATGACCGGCATCTGCATGTCCATGAGGATCAGGTCGAAATCGCAGGCGCGCACCGCCGCGACCGCCTCGGCCCCGTTCTCGACCGACGTCAGTTCCACACCCGCCTGAGCAAGGATCAGCTCCACCACCCGGCGGTTCGTGGGGTGGTCATCGGCGACCAGAACCCTGCGGGAGAGGGGAGCGTTCGTTTCCGAGCAGACGGCCGGTTCGGGAACGCGCGGAGCCTCGGCCTGACGAAGGCCCAGGGTGAAGATGAAGGCCGAGCCGCCGCCGGGCTCACTTTCGCAGTCCAGCCGCCCGCCCATCAGCTCAGCCAGTTGCCGGCAGATCGCCAAGCCCAGCCCGGAGCCTCCATAGCGGCGCGTGATGCGGCTGTCGGCCTGCTCGAAGCGGCTGAACAGGCGCTCGCGGGCGTCCGCGTCGAAACCGATGCCGGTGTCCTCGATCGTGAAGCGCAGGCAGGCCGCGCCGTCTTCCCGGTCGGCCGCGCGTTCAACACGCACGGCGACAAAGCCGTTGTCGGTGAACTTCACCGCGTTGGAGATCAGGTTGGTCAGCACCTGTTTGATGCGCACCGCATCGCCATGGACCCAGACGGCGGCCTCCGGCGCGATTTCGAGGTGGAAGCCGAGACGCTTCTCTCGCGCGTTCGCCGCATACAGGTGCGCGGCCTCCTGCACCAACTCAGGCAGGCTGAAAGGCTGTTCGTCCAGTTCGATGCGGCCGGATTCCACCCTCGCCAGGTCGAGAATGTCGCCCAGAAGGGTCTGCAGCGTGGCCCCGGAAGCCTGGATCAGGTCAACCATCTCGCGCTGCTCGTCCGATAGATCGCTGCTTGCGAGCACCTGAGCCAGGCCTACGACCCCGTTCAGGGGCGTGCGGATCTCATGGCTCATGTTCGCAAGGAACAGGCTCTTGGCGTGGTTGGCGGCCTCGGCCGCGTCCTTCGCCTCCGCCAGGATGCGCGCGTTGTTCTTGAGGTCCGTGATGTCGTTGCAGACGGTGACGACGCCGCCTTCCGCCGTCGAGCGGTGCTGCACCCTGAGCCAGCGGCCATCCACGACCTGCTGTTCAAGGACGGCCGACAGGCGGGTGCGGTGGGTCATCCGTTCCGCCGCCCACTCCGTCTCCCGACCGCGAGCGTCCGGATAGATCTGCTGATCCAATCCGAGTTGCAGGATGTCGCGACCCGTCATGCCGACCCTGAGGTGATCGGCGATCTCCGGATTCACCTCCACAAAGCGCGCGTTCCACAGCACCAGGCGGTCTTCCGAGTCGAAAAAGGCCAAGCCATCGGGCATGGCGTCGACCGCCTCGCGGATCTGGCGCAAGGCGCCGGATCGTGCGGTGAAGGTCGTCCAGCTTCTGATCAGGACGACGCCGATCACGAACAGCACGGCGCCGGCCATGATGATCTGCATGGAAGAGGGGTCGAGGCCGCCGCGAGGCGCGACGGACACAGGCGCGCCCAGCGTCAGCGCCGCCATTCCTAGGAAGTGAAGAACAAGCACCGAGAGCACCGCACCCCCGGTGGTGATCCAGAACCGGAGGCGGTCGTCCCGGCGGTAACAGGCTGCAGAGCCGATCCCGACGATCATGGCCGCGATCACCGACGCAACGACCAGTCCACGATCCCAGGTCACTTCAGACGGCAGGTTCATCGCCGCCATGCCGATGTAGTGCATGGCGGCGATGCTGGCGACGCCCGCGGACGCCGCGATGCAACGCGTCAGCGAACTGGCGCCCGACATGGCCATGACGATCCCTGCGCCGATGCCGACAAGGGCCACGAGGAGGGACGCCAGCGTCATCCAGGGGTCGAACGTCATGTCTGCGCCCGCGACATAGCCCTGTATGGCGATGAAGTGCGTCGCCCAGATCGCCAGTGCGCCGACCAGCGCCGCCAGCACGATCTTGTTTCGACGAACAAGGCCTCGGCGGACGCGCGCGCGCTCCATCAGATGAAAGGCGGTGGCGACGCCGATCAGGCAGACAAGGCCCGCCAGCAGCGTCAACCGCCAATCGTGTTCAAGGGCCAGACAAAACAGGAAACGGTTCAAGGCGGATCTCTCTTCGCCCGCGACCCTGCCACGCACTTCTGAAGATTCCGTGCGGCGAAGCTTGCGTCGGGAAACATCCTCGATCAGCCGTCACAATCTCCGTGCAAGGAGAGGTTCAGCGACAGGCGAGGATGGTCGAGTCCGAACGCCGGAAGCCGCCAGGGGTAAGATGTCTTACGAATTCTCGTCGTCGCCTGTCGCGCCCGCCTCCGGCTCGCGGCTGTGGACCGCCGGCGCCAGCGGCGGCGTGGCGGCGCTGATCCTTGTCGGCCTGGCGGTCCTGCATCCGGAACTGGCGCCTTCGTTGATCGGAGGGGCCGTGCTGGTCGCGGCGTCGACCTGGCTGATCAGCCGCTCCCGCGAACCTTCACCAGGCGTGGAGCCGCTGGCGCCGGAAACGCCCGAAGGCGAGGCGCTGGTTTCGTCCGAACTGCTGGACGGCGCGCTTGAGGCGCTGGAGGACGCGGTTCTGATCGTCAGCGGCGAGGAGCCGGACGACATAGCCGGTCGTCGCATCGTCATGGCCAATCAGGCGGCGCGGGACCTCTTGAGGGTGCAACGCCGGGGCGGGCTGCTGGTCCAGGTCATGCGCGATCCCGGCGTGCTGGAGGCGGTGGACGAGGCGCTTTTCGGCGGCGTGTCGCAGGTCACGGATTATGCGACCGGCGGGGCCCGCGACCGGCGATGGCGGGCCTGGACGCGGCCGCTGTCGCCCACACGGCCAGGCGAAGCCCTGGCGCTTCTGGTGCTGCGCGACGAAACGGATGCCCGCCGGACCGAGATGATGCGCGTCGACTTCCTGGCCAACGCCAGCCACGAGCTGCGCACCCCGCTGGCGTCGCTGAGCGGCTTTATCGAAACCCTGAAGGGGCATGCGCGCGACGATACGCGCGCTCGCGACCGCTTTCTGGACATCATGGCGGCGCAGGCCGAGCGCATGACGCGGCTCGTCGCGGACCTCCTGTCGCTCAGCCGCATCGAGCTGAACGAGCACATCCCGCCGTCCGGCCGCGTGGCGCTGGACGCCGCCGCCTCCGACGTCATCGACGCGGTCAGCGTGCTGGTCAAGGATCGTCAGGTCGAGGTGCGGCTGAACGCCGAAGGGCGCACGATCGTGGTCGGCGAGCGGGACGAGATCGTGCAGGTGGTGCAGAACCTCCTGGACAACGGCGTGAAATACTCGCCGTCCGGCGGCGCGGTGGACGTCATCGTGCGCCGCGACCTGACGTTCGATCAGGCCATCGCAAGCCAGATGGCCGGAGCGACGCGGCTCTCGCTGCTGACGCCCGACCGCACCGTCGGCACGCGCTACGCCGCCGTCACGGTGCGCGACCATGGGCCGGGAATGGCGCGCGAGCACCTGCCGCGCCTGACCGAGCGCTTCTATCGGGTGGAGGGGCAAAAGAGCGGCGAGCGTCTGGGCACAGGTCTGGGCCTCGCCATCGTCAAGCACATCGTCAACCGCCACCAGGGCGGCTTGACGGTGGAAAGCGCCCTGGGGGCCGGCGCGGCCTTCACGGCCTGGTTCCCCATGCCCAGGCAGGAACCCTAGCCGCCGCCGTCAACCTTCGCTGTTACGCAACTGTCATCCAGGCGTCGTAATCCGCTGACCATTCGCGGGCAGGTTCCGCGCCGTGATGCTCCCGGGGGGAGACTCGCGGCTTTTCTCCCTGCGGCGTCTGGTTGGACCCTGAATGATCTGGCTGTCCCTGCTTGTTCTGATCGCGCTGTCCGCGGCGGCGTGGTTCGGCGGTCGCGCGGTGGCGCGTCGTCGCGCTGTGGGCGTGCGGTCGCACTCGCGGCCCGGCCAGCACGGCGCCTACGCCCTGATCTGGGTCGCCGCGCCCGCGCTTCTGGCGCTGGTTCTCGCCGCGGCTTTCTCGGGCGGCGTTGAAAGCCGGTTGATCCGCGCCGGCGCACCGGAAAGCGTCGCTCAGCTTGAGCCTTTCCGCCGTCAGGCCTTTTTCGCCGACGCCCGCCTGGTCGGGCAGGGCCGGCCGGCGCTGCAGATCTGGCCGGCCCCCCTGGCGCAGGAACTGCCCGCCGAGGGGCAACGCATGATCCGCATCGAGCGCACCCTGCAGTGGGGCGGCGCGCTGGCGGCGGTGCTGCTGGCCGTACTGGGAGGGCTGTGGGCCTTCACCCAGCTGCGGCCCGACAGGCGCATCCGCAATCGGGTCGAGGGCTGGGTCTACGGCGCGCTGTTCGTCTGTTCGGCGGTGGCGGTGCTGACCACCATCGGCATCATCTCGTCGCTGGTGTGGGACTCGTTCCGCTTCTTCCAGTCGGTGCCGGTGACCGAGTTCCTGTTCGGGACGCAGTGGAGCCCGCAGGTGGCGATCCGCGCGGACCAGGTGGGCTCGTCCGGCGCCTTCGGGGCGGTCCCGCTGTTCGCGGGCACCCTTTTGATCATGATGATCGCCATGGCCGTGGCCGCGCCGATCGGGCTGATGTCGGCCATTTATCTGTCGGAATACGCGGGATCCCATACGCGCGCGGTGGTCAAGCCGATGCTCGAGATTTTGGCCGGCGTGCCGACGGTGGTCTACGGCTTCTTTGCGGCGTTGACGGTGGGGCCGCTGCTGCGCGTCTTCTTCAACGAGATCGGCCTGTTCCTGATCGGCGGGCCGCTGAACGGCGTCGGCCAGTATCTCGCCCTGGTTCAGAACCAGATGGCGCTGACGGCGGGCGCGGTGATGGGGATCATGCTGATCCCGTTCGTCTCCTCGCTGTCGGACGACATCCTGAACGCAGTGCCGCAGAGTCTGCGCGACGGCTCCTCGGCCATGGGGGCGACCAAGTCCGAGACGGTCAAGCGCGTGCTGCTGCCCGCCGCCCTGCCGGGCATCGCGGGCGCGCTGCTGCTGGCGGTGTCGCGCGCGATCGGCGAGACCATGATCGTGACCATGGCGGCGGGCCTGGCCGCCAACCTGACCTTCAACCCGCTGGACACGGTGACCACCGTGACGGTGCAGATCGTGACGCTGCTGACCGGCGATCAGGAGTTCAACAGCCCCAAGACGCTGGCCGCCTTCGGCCTCGGCCTGACGCTGTTCCTGGTGACGCTGACCTTGAACATCATCGCCCAGCGGATCGTCCAGACCTATCGGGAACAGTATGACTGACGCGACCCCCGACGCCCTGGCGGCCGCGCCCGACAAGCGCCTGGACCGGCTGAAGGTCGGGCTGCGGCGCCGGCACGCGCGCGAGCAGCGCTTCAAGTGGTACGGCCGCATCGCCATCGGCGCGGCGCTGCTGTTCCTGGTCATCCTGTTGGGCCGGATCGTGGAGCAGGGGCACACCGCCTTCTACGCCCACAGCGCGTCCGTTCCCGTTTACATGGATCCGGCGCGCGTCGATCGCACCTATCCGCAAGGCGCCAACTTCGAGGAGCTGACGGCGCAGCAGCTGCTGGCGCGCTGGGGCGTGGCCGATCCGACGGGCGAGCAGGCCACGGCCATGCGCGCGCTGTTCTCGTCCGAGCTGAAGTTCGCGGCGGCCGAGACGGTCAGCCGCCGGCCAGAGGTGATCGGCCAGACGGTCGCGATCGACGCGCCGCTGTCCGACGACGCCGACCTTTATCTGAAGGGCGAGATCTCGCGCGATACGCCCGAAGACCAGCGTCGCCTGACCAACCAGCAGATCGACTGGCTGGAGCGGCTGAAGGCCGACGGCGCGGTGTCCGCCCATTTCAACACCACCCTGTTCACCCAGGGCGATTCGACCCAGCCGGAGCTGGCGGGGGTCTTGGGGGCCATCGTGGGCTCGGCGCTGATGCTGCTGGTCACCGCCCTGATCGCCATTCCGGTGGGCGTGGGCGCGGCCGTGTGGCTGGAGGAGTTCGCGCCCAAGAACAAGCTGACCGACATCATCGAGGTCAACATCAACAACCTGGCCGCCGTGCCGTCCATCGTCTACGGCCTGCTGGGCCTGGCGCTGTTCATCAACTGGATGCACCTGCCGCGCGCCAGCCCGATCGTGGGCGGTCTGGTGCTGGCGCTGATGGCGCTGCCGACGCTGATCATCGCCACACGCTCGTCGCTGAAGGCGGTGCCGCCGTCGATCCGCGAGGCGGCCCTGGCCATGGGCGCCAGCCGCACCCAGACGGTGTTCAGCCACGTCCTTCCTCTGGCCATGCCGGGCGTGATGACCGGCGCCATCATCTCCATGGCCCATGCGCTGGGCGAGACGGCGCCGCTGCTGCTGATCGGCATGGTCAGCTTCGTGCCCGGCGTTCCGGCGGCCATCGACCAGCCGGTCGGAGCCCTGCCGTCGCTGATCTACATCTGGGAGAATGCTTCCGAACGCGCGTTCCATGAGCGCACGGCGGCGGCGATCCTGGTGCTGCTGCTGTTCATGATCGTGATGAACCTGGCGGCCATCATCCTGAGGCGGCGCTTCGAGCGTCGGTGGTAAGAGCATGAAGTTCAATATTTTCCGCGCCACCGACGACCGCACGGGCGGCCGCGCCGACCCGACGGAGGCGCCGCGCATGGGCGGCCAGGTGCTGCCCGAGGTCGCGCCCGCGCAGGAACAGGCGCCGGTCGAGCCGCGCATGGAGGACGCCTCGCCGATGACTGGGCCGACGGTGGTCGACAGCCCGCCCGAAGGCCCCATCAAGATCGCCGCCAAGGACGTGTCCGTCTTCTATGAGGGCAAGCAGGCGCTGTACGACGTCTCGCTGGACATTCCCGACAAGACGGTGACCGCCTTTATCGGCCCGTCGGGCTGCGGCAAGTCGACCTTTCTGCGGACCATGAACCGCATGAACGACACCATCCACGGCGCGCGGGTCACCGGTCGCATCGAGATGGACGGCGAGGACATCAACGACCGCGGCCTCGATCCCGTGCTGCTGCGTGCACGCGTCGGCATGGTGTTCCAGCGGCCGAACCCGTTCCCCAAGTCGATCTACGAGAACGTGGCCTACGGCCCCAAGATCCACGGCTTGGTCAGCGCCAAGTCGGAGATGGACGGGGTCGTCGAAAGCGCGCTGAAGCGGGCCGGCCTGTGGGACGAGGTCGCCGACCGCCTGCACGCCTCGGCCACCGGCCTGTCGGGGGGGCAGCAGCAGCGCCTGGTGATCGCCCGCGCGATCGCCGTGAACCCGGAAGTGATCCTGATGGACGAGCCCTGCTCGGCGCTGGACCCCATCGCCACCGCGCGGATCGAGGAACTGATCGACGAACTGCGCGAGCGCTTCTGCATCGTCATCGTCACCCACTCGATGGCTCAGGCCGCGCGGGTCAGCCAGCGCACGGCCTTTTTCCACCTTGGCCGCCTGGTGGAGACCGGCGACACCGAGACCATCTTCCAGAACCCGCGCGAGCGGCGCACGCTTGACTACATCACCGGACGCTTCGGCTGAGGATCGGGTCATGAACCAGCACACCGTCAAAGCTTACGGCGACGAGCTGAACCAGCTCACGGCCGAGATCGCGCGCATGGGCGGCCTGGCCGAGGCGCAGGTCGCGGATTCCATCGACTCCGTGGCGCGACGCGACGTGGGGCTCGCCCGCGCCGTGATCGAGCGCGACGGCAAGCTGGACCAGCTGCACCGCGACATCGAGAAAAAGGCGATCCGCATGATCGCGCTGCGCCAGCCGGTCGCCTCCGATCTTCGTCGCACCTACGGCGCCATCAAGATGGCGTCGGACCTGGAGCGCACCGGCGACCTGGCCAAGAATATCGCCAAGCGTGCGCTGGTTCTGGCCGAAAGCGAGCCGATGCAGCCGTTGACCCGCTCCATCGAGCGGATGGGGCGGCTGGTGTCCATGCGTCTGCGCGACGTGCTTGACGCCTATACGGCGTCGGAAGTCGACCGGGCGCTGGCCGTCTGGCATACCGACGACGAGGTCGACGAGCACTACAACGCGCTGTTCCGCGAACTGCTGACCTACATGATGGGCGACCCGCGCACGATCGGCGCCTGCACCCACCTGCTGTTCATGGCCAAGAACCTGGAGCGGATCGGCGACCACGCGACCAACATCGCCGAAACGGTCCACTACGAGATCACCGGCGACGACATCATGGGCGAACGGCCGCGCGCGCAGCCGACGCCCGAAGACAACGCGCCGACGCCGAACCTGCCCACAAACTAAGCGTGCCACCTCGCCGGAGAGCCTGACGTGCAGCCCTATATCCTTGTGATGGAAGACGAGGACGCGCTGGCGACCTTGCTTCAGTACAACCTCGAAAAGGAGGGCTACGACGTCGCCGTCGCCTCCGATGGCGACGAGGGCATGCTGCAGATCGAGGAGCGCATCCCGGATCTGGTGCTGCTGGACTGGATGCTGCCCAAGCTGTCGGGCATCGAGGTCTGCCGCCGCATCCGCAACCGGCCCGAGACGCGCAACCTGCCGGTGGTCATGCTGACCGCACGCGGCGAGGAGACCGACCGGGTTCGCGGCCTGGACACCGGCGCCGACGATTACCTGACCAAGCCCTTTTCGATGGTCGAGCTGATGGCCCGCATCCGGGCGGTGCTGCGCCGCATCCGGCCGGGCTTGGCCGACGACCGGTTGAACCACGGCGACATCGTGGTGGACCGCGTCTCGCACCGGGTGAAGCGGGCGGGGCAGGAGGTGCATCTGGGCCCCACCGAGTTCCGGCTGCTGGACCACTTCATGCAGCACCCGGGCCGGGTGTTCAGCCGTGAGCAACTGCTGGACGCGGTGTGGGGCTCGGATGTCTACGTCGAAGCGCGCACGGTGGACGTGCACGTGGGGCGGCTGCGCAAGGCGCTGAACCTCGGCGACAGCCCCAATCCGATCCGCACGGTGCGTTCGGCCGGCTATTCGCTGGACCTCGAGGGCTGAAGGCCCGCGGCGGCTCAGACCTGAGCCGCCGTCACCTCGTCAGGCTCGATGGCGTAGACCGAGGCGCAGTATTCGCAAGTCACGCGGATCTTGCCGTCGTCCTCCACCATGTCGCCCCGTTCGGCCGGATCGAACGAGGCCAGCACCGACACGATGCGGTCGCGCGAGCAGCGGCACACCGCCGCCAGGGGACGCGCATCCTCCAGCCGCACGCCGTCCTCGTGGAACAGGCGGAACAGCAGCGTCTCGGGGCCGACCGTGGGGTCGATCAGCTCGTCGTCGCCCAGCGTGGCGAACAAGGCGCGGGTGCGCTCCCACACCTCCTCGGTCGAGCCGCGCGCGGCGTCGGAGGCGATCACCTGGATCATGGCGCCGCCCGCCCGCCACTGGGTTCCGGCTTCGGTCTGGGCCGAGCCGACCGCCAGCCGCACCTTGGTCGGCACCTGTTCGGACTGTTCGAAATAGTGCTCGGCGCACAGCGACAGGCTCTCGCCCTCGATCGGCGTGATGCCCTGCGTGCGCTCGAAGTCCGGGCCGCGGTCCAGCGTCATGATGAACACGCCCTTGCCCAAAAGGCTTTGCGCGCCGGGACGGGCGAAGCCTTGCGACGCCGCCTCGACCTCCGCCTCATCGTAGCGGCAGTAGCCGCGCAGTGAACCGGCGGTGTCATAGTCGGCCACGACGTAACGCACCGGCCCGTCTCCCTGCGCCTGGACGATCAGCCGGCCCTCGAACTTCAGGCTGGAGCCGACCAGGGCGGCGAGCGCGCAGGCCTCGCCCAGGAGGGCCGCGACCGGCTCGGGGTAGGCGTGGGCGCCGAGGATGGTGTCGATGGTCTCGCCCAAGCGCACCAGGCGGCCACGCACCGGCCAACCCTCGATCTGAAAGGCGGCGGCGAGGTCGTCCGTCGGCGGCGTGGCGGCGTGGTCGTGCGCGTGATCGGTCACGGCGAGGTCCTTTGAGGATCGATGTGCGGATTGGCGGCCTAGATAGGCGCCGAAGCCGACGATGGTAAGGCCCGGGCGCAGCCGCGCATCGGAACGGGTGGGACTGGACCGCGTTTTAGCGGTCCACAGAGATCAAATCCGCGAGCCTCGATGACCCGACCGACCCTGAAGCCGCTAGACCAGCAGATCGTTGTGGTGACAGGCGCCACGTCCGGCATCGGCTTGGCCACCGCGCGGCGAGCGGCGCAGCGCGGCGCGGCCGTGTTCCTGATCGCGCGTGGAGAAGGCGACCTGAAGCAGCTGGGCGCCGAGCTGGAGGCTCAGGGAGCACGCGTCGGTTGGGCCGCAGTCGATGTGGCTGACAAGGACGCGCTGGCCGATGCGGCCGAGCAGTGCCGCCGGCGGTTCGGCGGCTTCGACACCTGGGTCAACAACGCCGGCATCTCCATCTTCGGTGAAATTCGCAAAACGACGCTGGAGGACCAGCGGCGGCTGTTCGACACCAACTACTGGGGTCTGGTGAACGGCTCGATCATCGCCGCCGAGCATCTGCGCGATCGCCCAGGCGGCGGCGCGATCATCAACATCGGCTCGACGCTGGGCGACATGCCTATCCCGGTCCAGGGCGTCTATTCGGCGTCGAAGCACGCGGTGAAGGGCTTCACCAACGCCTTCCGGATCGAGCTGATGCGCGACAAGGCGCCGGTCGTGCTGACCCTGGTCAAGCCGGGGCCGATCGCCACGCCCTATAGTCGGCATGCGCGCAACCTGACCGGCAAGCCCATGCACAATCCCCAGCCGGTCTATGCGACCCGCGTCGTGGCCGACGCCATCCTGCACTGCGCGCAGCATCCGGTGCGCGAGATCACGGTCGGCGGATCGGGCCGCGCCATTTCGTCCTTCTACAATCTACTGCCAGGCTTGGCGGAACCACTTTTCGCCCGGTTCGCTCCTTCGCTGTTGCGGGACCGGGGTTCCGCCTACCCGCCGGCCGACGACGGGCTTTACCGCCCGACCGAGGACGGCCTCGACGAAGAGGTTTACTATCCCATGGTCCGACAGTTCGACGCCCTGGCCGAAGTCCGCAAGCATCCGGGGATCACCGCCAGCGGCGCGGCCCTGATCCTGCTGGGCGCGGCCGCCGCCGTCTATCTGACGCAGCGCAGCGGCCCGACCCGCTATCAGCGCATCCGCAACCGCATCGATCCGCGCGGTTGGGTCGACACCGAGGCGCTGCGCGATCGCCTTGCGGACGCCGTGGACGCCTTCAAGCACGGGGCCGAGGATCTGGGCGATCGCGCGGCCGGCGTCGGCCATGAGGCGCGAGGGCGGTTCAAGTCCGCGCACGCCAAGTCGCGCGAGGCCCTGCACCACCACGGCAAGCAGGCGCGCCGCTACGCCGACGACGCCGGCGCCTACGCCCGCGATCACGCCAAGGAAGGCGGCGCGCTGCTGGCGGTCGCCACCCTGGCCGCCGCCGTCGGCGCCGCCGTCTGGGAGAGCCGGCAGCCCGACAGCCGCGTTCGCCGCCTGATCGACCGCGTCTAGGGCTGAGCGGAACAAGCACGACCTGTCGCGCCGTCCGGCTTTGTCCGGGCGGCGCGGTTCGTTATGCAGGAGGCCATGACCCAGCGCCCGACCCTGATCTTCGACTTCGATTCGACCTTGGTCGGGTTCGAGACGCTGGAGGCGCTGGCGGATGTCGCGCTTGACGGGGCGCCGGATGCGGAGGCCGTGCGGTCCGAGATCGCGGCCCTGACCGATCGCGCCATGGCCGGCGAAATCCCCTTTGGCGAGGCGCTGCGCCGGCGGCTGGCGCTGCTGCCCCTGCGACGCGAGCATGTGGAAGCCGTGGCCGCCCGGGCGGTGGACGCGTTGACGCCCTCGGTGCGGCGCAATCTGCGCTTCTTCGCCGAGGCCAGGGGGCGGGTGGTGATCCTGTCCGGCGGCTTTCGCGAGATCATCGCCCCGGTGGCCCGGGAGCTGGGCGTCTCGGCCGAGCGGGTGTTGTGCAACGACCTGATCTATGACGACGCCGGCCGGGTGATCGGTGTGGACGACGCCAATCCGCTCAGCCATGCGGACGGCAAGCCGCAGGTGATCCACGGCCTCGGCCTGAGCGGGCGCGTGGTGATGGTCGGGGACGGCTGGAACGATGCGGAGGTCAAGCTGGCCGGCGCGGCCGACGCCTTTTACGCCTTCACCGAAGTTGTTCGTCGTGCGCCGGTGGTCGAGATCGCGGACGCTGAGGCGGCTTCGCTGGACGAGGTGCTGCACGCCGAGGGGCTGGTCGGTCGCTGGTCCTTTCCGCGCAGCCGCATGAAGATGCTGCTGCTGGAGAACATCCATCCGGCGGCGGTCGAGCGCCTGTCCGAGGCGGGCTATGCGGTCGAGACGGTCAAGGGCGCGCTGGACGAGGACGAGCTGATCGCCGCCATCAAGGGCGTCCACGTGCTGGGCATCCGCTCCAAGACCACGGTCAGCCGGCGGGTGCTGGAGCAGGCGGACCGGCTTATGGCGGTGGCCGCCTTCTGCATCGGCACCAACCAGATCGACTTGGAAGCGGCGGCGGACCACGGCGTGGCGGTGTTCAACGCCCCCTATTCGAACACCCGATCGGTGGTGGAGCTGGCGGTCGGGCTGATGATCGCCCTGATGCGCGACGTGGCCGACAAGTCCGCCGCCATGCACCGGGGCGAGTGGAACAAGTCGGCCACCGGTTCGCGCGAGCTGCGGGGCAAGACGCTGGGCATCGTCGGCTATGGCGCCATCGGCTCGCAGCTGTCGGTGCTGGCGGAGGCCCTGGGCATGCGGGTGATCTTTCACGACCTGTCCGAGCGGCTGGCGCTCGGCAATGCGCGGCGCATGCGGTCGCTGGACGCCCTGCTGGCCGAAAGCGACGTGGTGACGCTGCACGTCGACGGGCGGACTGAGAACACGAAGATCTTCGGGGCGGCCCAGTTCGCGCGCATGAAGGAAGGGGCGCTGCTGCTGAACCTGTCGCGCGGCCATGTGGTGGATGTCGGCGCGCTGGCGCAGGCGCTGCAGGGCGGGCGGCTGGCGGGGGCGGCCGTGGACGTCTTCCCGGAAGAGCCGCGCACCAACGCCGATCCCTTCGACAGCCCGCTGATCGGCCTGAAGAACATGATCCTGACGCCGCATATCGGCGGCTCGACCGAAGAAGCGCAGGAGGCCATCGGCGAGTTCGCGGCCGAGCGGCTGCTGGGCTATCTCAACCGGGGCGACACCACCTTCTGCGTCAACCTGCCGAACGTGCAGCTGGCGGAGGTGTCGGGCGCGCACCGGCTTCTGCATATCCACCGTAACCAGCCGGGCGTGCTGGCCGAGCTGAACCAGGCGCTGGCGGCGGCCGGGCTGAACATCCTGGGCCAACATCTGAAGACAGACGAGCGCACCGGCTATGTCATCACCGACGTCGACCGCGACTACCAGCCGGAGGCGTTGAAGGCGCTGCGTGAGCTGCCGGGCACGCTGAGGTTCCGCACCCTCCACTGAGCCGCCAAGGCTTACGCAACGGCATCTTGAAACTGTCGCAAACAGGCGCAGAGTGCGCGCGAACGGCCGCGATCACGACGGCCGCGGGAGGATCTGGATGTTTCGCTTTCTTCACGGGGCCGCCGTCGCGGCCCTGACCCTGGCCGCCGCCTGCGGCGCGGCCGCATCGGCCGAGGCCCAGACCTACGACCGCCTGGTCGTGTTCGGCGACAGCCTCAGCGACAACGGCAACCTGTATCTGGCCTCAGGCCGCACCCAGCCGCCGTCGCCGCCCTACTATCAGGGACGCTTCTCGACCGGACCAGTGTTCACCGAGCTGCTGGGCTTCAATGCCGCCAACTTTAACGGCGCGGTGACGGGGAGCATCAACCTGGCGTTCGGCGGATCGCGCACCGACGCCTCGACCACGCCGCCGCCGGGCATGCTGGCGCAGCTGGGCGGCTATGTCGCACGCGGCGGCCGCTTCGGCGCCGGCGACCTAGTCAGCGTTCTGGGCGGGGCCAACGATATCTTTCAGGGACTGCCGGTCGCCGGCGCCTCGGCCAATCCCGTGGCGGCGATCACACCGGTGGCGCTTCAGGCTGCAGGCAACATCAACGCCCTGGTGAACAGCGTGTCGGGAGCCGGCGCGGGCACGATCCTCGTCACCAACTTGCCCAAGCTCAGCTTGACGCCGCAATTCCGAAACACGACGGCGGCGCCGCTGGCCGACTATGCCGTCACCACGCTGAACGGCGCGCTGGCGACGAACTTGGCGGGCACCGCTGCGGCGCGGCCGGACAGCAACATCATCCTGGTGGACCTGTTCAAGATCAGCGACACCCTGGCGGCCAATCCCGGCGCCTTCGGCGTCACCAACGTCACCGACGCCTGCTTTAATCAAGCAACCGGCGCGGTGTGCGCCAATCCGTCCAGCTACTTCTACTTCGACGGCGTGCACCCGACGGCGACCGGGCACCGCATCATCGCGGCTCTGGCGACCGACTACCTCTACTACGGCGATATCGGCGCACAGAGCGCCTTGCAGGGCGAGACCGGCTTCCGCCACCGCGAAGAGACCTTGGACATGGCCAGCGAGGCGCTGTCCGGCCGGGCGCCCTGGACGGCGGGCACCTCCGTCTCGGCGGCGGTCGTGGGCGACAGTGTGGACATCGACGCGCGCGGCCCCGTGCGCTCGGCCAGCAGCGAGGGGTGGGGCGGCCGCATCGCTCTGGAGTCCGGCCCTTCGGAGAGCCTCCGCTTCGGCCTGGCGGGGACCTATCGCGGATCGGAGGTCTCGGGCGGCGCGCTGAACTTCGACGTCGAAAGCTTCGGTCTCGATCTGTACGGCGGCTGGCGCATGGAGGGCGGCCCCTTCGTCAACGCGGCCGTCGGCGTCGCGCGCGACCGCTACGACGACATCGAACGCCTGACCACCATCGCCCCGATCGTCCACACCGCCGACACGGACGGCCTGAGCAAGGGCGCGCGTCTGCAGGCCGGAACCTGGATCGAGATGGGCGGGCTGTCGCTGTCGCCGCGGGCGGCGCTCGCCTGGACCTCGTCGGAAGTGGACGGCTACGTCGAACAGGGGGTGGCGGCGCAGTACGCCTTTGAAAACCGCACGGTGGAGGCGCTGACCGGCGAGGTCGTGTTGCGGGCGGAGGCGGAGATGGCTGGCTTCGGCCTGTTCGCCGAGGGCGGGTATCGCAACGCGCTGGACGACAGCTCCGAAGGCGTGCGCGTCGGCCTGTACAACAGCCCGGCCCGTATCCTGGAGCGTGAGGTCGAGGAGCCGTTCGGCGGCCAGGTGCTGGCGACGGCCGGCGTCGAGGGCGAGATCGGGCGGCTGCAGATCACCGTCGGCTATCGCGGCCGGTTCGGCGACCACGCCGACAGCCACATGGGCGGCGTCCAGCTGCGTCTGCCGCTGTAACCGGAACGTCCTGCACGGAGCGGGAAGGGGGCTCAGCGCCCCCTTTTTCGCACCCACATGGCGGCGTCGGCCTCGGCCAGCCAGGCCTCGGCGTCGGAGTGGCCGTCCCAGCCGCGCACGCCGAACGAACCGCCCAGCCCCGTCGGCTGTCCGTCCCAGACAAAGCCGTCGCCTTCCAGGGCGGACTTCAGCTGGCGCGCCTTGACGCGGCCTTCTTCGACGCCGGCGTTCAGCATCAGCAGCGCGAACTCGTCGCCGCCGAGCCGGCCCACCGCATCCGATTCGCGCACATTGGACATCAGCAGCCTGGCGACATGCACCAGCGCCGCATCGCCCGCCGCGTGGCCCAGACGGTCGTTGACGCCCTTGAACCCGTCCAGATCAAGGTAGAGCAGGGCCGCCGGCACCCTGTGGCGGTGGCAGTAGGCCATGGTTCGGTTCAGCGCCTCGACAAAGCCGCGACGGTTCAGGGCTGGGGTCAGGACGTCGTGGTCCGCCGCGGCCTCGGCGGCCTCGGCGCGCGCGCGCCAGGCGTCGAGCTCGGCGCGCAGACGCGCGATCTCGGCCTGAGGATCGATCTCCGCCACGTCTGTCGGGGCTGGGGTCAAGGGCGGGGCGGCTCCGGGCGAAGCGCGACTCAACCGGGTCACGCTGTTTTGCAATGCTAGCGCGGTTGGTTGCGGGCGCAACGCGCGTGCTGTAACGGGCGGCCTTTCCGGCAGAAGGGCTTCGCCGTGACCGCACCCGAATCGTCCAGCGCACCCGTCGCCATCATCATGGGCAGCCGCTCGGACTGGCCCACGATGAAGCTGGCGGCCGAGCGGCTGGATCAGCTGGGCGTCGCCTGGGAGGCGAAGGTGGTCAGCGCCCACCGCACGCCGCAACGTCTTGTGGCGTTCGCGAGCGGCGCCAGGGCGGCCGGATACAAGGTGATCATCGCCGGCGCGGGCGGCGCGGCGCACCTGCCGGGCATGGCGGCCTCCATGACCGACCTGCCGGTGCTGGGCGTGCCGGTGCAGTCCAGGGCGCTGAAGGGCCTGGATTCGCTCCTGTCCATTGTGCAGATGCCGGCCGGCGTGCCGGTGGCGACCCTGGCGATCGGCGAGGCGGGCGCCGCCAACGCCGGCATCCTGGCCGCGCAGATCCTGGCGCTCGGCGACCCCGATCTGGCCGGGCGGCTGAGCGCCTTTCGCGCGGCGCAGACTGACGGCGTGGCCGAAACGGTCGAGGACTGAAGCGCATGGCTGATCTTCCGCTTAGTCCCGGCTCGACTCTCGGCATCGTCGGTGGCGGCCAGCTGGGTCGGATGCTGAGCCAGGCGGCGGCGCGTCTGGGCTTCGACGTGCTGATCCTGGATCCGGAGGACGACTGTCCCGCCGCGCGCGTCTCCGCCGGTCAGTTCGTCGCGCCCTATGACGATCCGGAGGCGCTGACGGCGCTGGGCCGAGCGTGCGGCGTGGTGACGTTCGAGTTCGAGAACGTGCCGGCCGCTTCGCTGGAGCGGCTGGCCGAGGCGGGCGCCCGCGTGGCGCCCGGGCCGACGGCGCTTCGGGTGTCGCAGGACCGGGTCGAGGAGAAGACGTTTCTGAACGCGGTGGGCGCGCCGACCGTGGACTTTCATCCGGTCGCAACGCTGGACGACCTGCGTGAGGGGCTCGCGCGGCTGGGCGTCCCCGCCGTTCTGAAGACGCGTCGCGACGGCTACGACGGCAAGGGCCAGGTCTGGGTCCGCGACCCGGCCGAGGCGGCTACCGCCTTCGCCGCGATCGGCGGAAGGCCCGCGATCCTGGAGGCCGCGGCGCCCTTCATCCGCGAGCTGTCGGTGATCTGCGCGCGCGACTGGGACGGGCGCATGGCCGTCTATCCGGTGGGCGAGAACAGCCATGAGGGCGGCGTCCTGCGCGTCACCACCGCCCCCGCCATCGCCGACGAAAAGACGCTGGTCCGATCGCGCGCCATCGCCGAGGCGATCCTGGATGGTCTGGACTATGTCGGGGTCATGGGGGTGGAACTGTTCGACCTCGGCGACGGGGTGTTGCTGGTCAATGAGATCGCGCCCCGCGTGCACAACACCGGGCACTGGACGCAGGACGGCTGCGTCTGCGACCAGTTCGAACAGCACATCCGCGCCATCGCCGGCTGGCCGCTCGGTCCGACTCAGGCTCACGCCCGCGTCGAGATGACCAACCTCCTGGGCGACGAGATCGAGCGCTGGACCGATCTGAACGGCGAGAACGACGCCCGCCTGCACCTCTACGGCAAGGCCCAAGCCCGCCCCGGCCGCAAGATGGGCCACGTCAACCGGGTACTGGGACCGATCTAGGCGGCCGTCCTGGAGCCGTAGCGCATCCGCGCCAGCACGTCCGTCGCCTTGCGGAACGGCGCGTCGAAGTCCTTGCCGGCCTTCCACTTCTCAAAAGCCATGACGTTTTCGATGCGGCGGGCGACGAAGCGTTCGGCCGACTCGCGTCCTTCGAACCAGCGCAGCGTCAGCGCCGGGATCAGGATGCCGGACAGGATGGTGCGCTTGGAATAGTGGTTCCAGTCGGTCGAGGTGTCGCCGGCCCAGCGCCAAAGATGGTCGGCGCTCTCCCACGCCAGCTTCAGGCCCAGGTCGGCGTTGGTGGGAAGGGCGAGAAAGGCGGCGCAGCGGCGCGTGGCCTCGAGATCGGCGGCCCCGGCCTCCATGCGCGCGGACACGGCTGTGAAGATGCGCTCGCGGATCTTCAGCGCCTTGGCGTCCGTCGCCTCAAGCGCCTCCAGGGCACGGACGTCGTGCCGACGCGACAGCAGGGCGGCGAGATCACGCGCGCCGTTGGGCAGCAGAAGCTCCTCGTCGCCGCGCGACAGGTCGCAGGCCTCACACGCCTCGCGCACCAGCCGGGCGTTCCAGCCAAGCGCCGGCGCTTGCGCGACGGCGGCGTCCAGGACGGCCTGCTCGGTGCGGCTGGCCCAGTCGGAAGGTGCGGAATGCGGCTCGGTCATGAGCGCACCATACGCCCGTGACGGCGGGCTTTCGAGCCCCGCGAAACACGTGCGGCCATCTGGACAGCCGGGGGTCGCTCGTGTATCAGCCCGCCTTCACCCGAGGACCGCCGTCCGCCGGGAGAGGTTTTGTTTTGTCTGCCCGTCTTCCCTCATCAGGACGCGGCGGGCGGCCAAAGGAGAGATTCACCTGGTTCAGATTTTCGTTCGCGACAACAACGTCGATCAGGCGCTGAAAGCCCTGAAGAAGAAGATGCAGCGCGAAGGCAGCTTCCGTGAGATGAAGCGTCACGTGCACTACGAGAAGCCCTCGGAGAAGCGCGCGCGCCAAAAGGCCGAAGCCGTTCGTCGCGCTCGCAAGCTGGCCCGCAAGCGCGCCCAGCGCGAAGGCCTGCTGCCTGCGCCGAAGCCCCGGGTTCCCGGCGGCCGTTAAGGCTCAAGGCGCAAGCCAGAAGATCAAAGGCCGCCTCCGTTCGGAGGCGGCCTTTTTCTTTGTCGTCCCGGATGGCGAGGAGAGGGTCAGCTTCGGCCGGTGACCGCGCGGCCGAAGCTCTTCCAGCTCAGCTTAACGTCCGACAGGGCGCCGGCGCGGAAGGCGCGGCCGGCCATCCAGACCATCAGCAGCGCCGTGCCGAACATGCCGAGGAGGGTCAGCACGATCTCGATCAGCGCCGGATCGCTGGGCGCCCGCGCGCTCATCAGGAAGGGGGTGAAGAAGGGGATCCAAGACAGCACCTTGACCACGGTGGCGTCCGGCGTGCGCAGGGCCATCTGCATGACCAGGATCGGCACGACCAGGATCATCATGATCGGCCCCATCAGGGTCTGGGCGTCGCGCGGCGTCTCGCAGAAGGCGCCGATGGCCGCGAACAGCACCGCGTACATCAGATAGCCGCCGACCGTGTAGAGCAGGAAGTAGATCAGCAGGCCGTCCCTCATCAGCACGGACATGACGTCCCGAGCCACGTCCGGCACGCCCGCCTGCAGGCCGGCCGCCCCTATGCCGGCCCAGACCAGCAGCACCGTGCCGGTGAGGAAGGCGACGCCCAGCACCTTGCCCGTCAGGATCTCGGTGGCCGAGGCGGAGGACAAGAGCACCTCCAGGATCTTGTTCGACTTCTCCTCCATCACGCTGTTCAGCAGGATGGAGGCGCCGGTGATGATCAGCGACCAAAGAAGAAAGCCGAACACCAGGCCGACCAGACCCGGCAGGCGATCGCGGAACGACACCTCGCCGCCGCTGGTCGCGCGGGGCGAGAAGACGGACACCTCGGGGCGGAAGCGGTCGGCTTGGCGCACCACCTCGGGATCAACCCCGGCCCGAACGAAGACGCTCTGGCGATTGACGTCGCGCAGGGCGTCGCGGATGGCGCTTTCCACCGTCGTGTCGGTTGCGCGCTCGGTCCAGACACGCGCGGAGGGAGCGGCGCCCTGCTGGTTCAGCAGGACCACGGCGCTGAGCGGCCGCTCCTCACGGTCGGCTGTCTCCAGCGCCTCGCGGATGGCGGCGTCGCGTTCGGCGCCGGGTTGCGCGTCCGCGATGCTCGCCGGCGGCGCGACCAGCACGATCTGGCGCTTGGCTGGTTTTACGCCCGCGCCCGCGCGGGGGGCGATCCGCCGAAGCTCCGCCAGCCCGGCCTCATAACCGCCGGCCTCTGCCGCCGCGCGGACCCGGTCGCCGCCCGTCGTGCCCGCTTCTGGAATGGCCGCCATGCGCAGGGCGTCGATATCGGATCGCCGCTGGTCCGCCTCCAGCGCAGCGCGCACCGCGCCCGCCAAAGAGCCTTGGGGCGTTTCGTCGATGATGGCGACCTGGCGCACCGGCTCGGCCGAGCGGATCAGGAAGGGGATCCCCCCGCCCAGCACCGCGAACAACGGAAACGCCAGCAGCGACAGCCAGAAGCCCGCGGTCTTGGCGTAGGCCATGAACTCGCGCTGAGCGATCAGCAGGGTGCGCTTCATTGGGCCGCCTCCAATTCGCGAGCAGATGTGGTCGGCGCATCGGGCCGGTCGCCCGTCAGATTGATGAAGGCGTCGTGCAACGTCGGCTCTTTCAGCGCAAAGGCGCGCACATCCAGTCCGCCGAGGAAGGCGGCCTTCAGCGTGTCCTGGCCGGCCGCATCGGGACGCAGGCGAATGCGCAGGTCGTGGACGCCGTCGTGGCCGCCGGTCGTCTCCACCGCCTCGACGCCCGGCAGGGCCGCAGCCTGATCGGGCGAGATGGCGCCGGTCAGGTCAAGAAAGCGCGGCGAGGTGGCGCGGGCCTGATCCACCGTGCCCTCGAACGCCTTCCTGCCCCGCGCCAGCAGCACGACCTTGTCGCAGAGGCGCTCGGCATGCTGCATCACATGTGTGGAGAACAGGACGGTCGCGCCGTTGGCGGCGAGGCCCCGGATCATCTCCTCCAGACCCTGCTGGTTCACCGGGTCGAGGCCGGAAAAGGGTTCGTCCAGGATCACGAACTCGGGGCGATGCACCACCGAGGCGATCAACTGGACCTTCTGGGCCATCCCCTTGGACAGGTCCTTCATCTTCTTTTTCTGGGAGGCGCCGAGGCCCTGCTGCTCCAGCATGTCGCGGGCGCGCGCCTTGCCCTCGGCCGGCGGCAGGCCCTTCAGCGAGCCGAAAAAGGCGATGGCCTCGACCGGCGTCATCTTCTTGTAGAGGCCGCGTTCCTCGGGAAGAAAGCCGATGCGGTCGCGCACCTGCCGACCATCGGGCGCACCCAGGATGTCGATGCGGCCGCTGCTGGCGGGCTGCAGCCCCAGGATCATGCGGATGGTGGAGGTCTTGCCCGCCCCGTTCGGGCCTAGGAAGCCGCAGATCGATCCCTTGGGCACGGAAAAACCGAGATCGCGCACGGCGTGAAAATCGCCGTAGCTCTTGCTTACGCCCTCCAGCGTCAACGCCGCCGTCATGCCGTCTTCCCCCCTTGTCCCTGCGCGGGAGCCTAGCGCCCATCAGGGAAGGGGAAGATTAATTTCCTGTCATGCAGGGGAGGCGCTTCAACCCTCGGCGGCGACCTTGAAGTCTCGGCCCATGATCTTGGCGGGATCGACCTGGGCGCCGCCGCGACGAACCTCGAAGTGCAGGTGCGGACCGGTGGAGAAGCCCGTCGAGCCGACCAGACCGATACGCTGCCCGGTCGCAACGACCGCTCCGTTGGTCACATCAACGCGGCTGAGATGGCCGTAGAGGCTGGTCAGCCCGTTGGGATGGCGCACCTCGATGAACTTGCCATAGCCGCCGGCGTCATAGCCGGTGCGCAGCACGCGGCCTTCGCTGGTCGAGAAGACCGACGTGCCCATGGGCGCGGCGATGTCGACGCCCTTGTGCGCCCGCGCCTTCGCCTCGATCGCGAGCTTGCGCAGGCCGAAGGGCGAGTTGATCGCGTAACCCTTGACCGGAGTGGAGAAGGCGATGGTGCGGGTGACAGGACCGGGCTTCTCCACCGTCGCCTTGATGGGCGGGGCGACGGGGGCCGCTGAGGGAACAGACGTCTCGGCGGCAACGCTGCTGCGTGTTGCCGATGGCGCGGCGGCCATGGCCAAGACGGCGACCACGCCCAGCACGGCCGTCTGGCCTGAGTGGGCCAGGAAGGCCTTGAGGCGCGTCATGTGGGCGTAGCCTGTCGGTCGTCGCATTCGGCGGCGTCTCCCAGCTCTTCGAGCGGCGGAAAAGCGGCCGTGGCCCGCACAGGTGCGAAGGCGCTCGGCCGAGGCCGCGCTTATGTCTTTGTTATTTGACCGCTTTGGGGCGTCGCGGCGGCGGCGAAAGGCCGCAGCCCGAGCATCGATCAAGCGATGATGTCGGGCAGGATGCGGGCTTCGATCTTTACGATCTCGTCCCGTAGCACCAGCTTCTTGCGCTTCAGGCGTGCGATCAGAAGCTGGTCCGGCGTCGGCG
>ERZ501011.126-NODE-126-length-24287-cov-12.343719_pt1 | contig 24287 bp, 21 predicted proteins | sample MGYA00248833_ERZ501011 | MGnify/ENA primary metagenome ERZ501011 (study PRJEB25958, sample SAMN03398530) | human skin metagenome | study: EMG produced TPA metagenomics assembly of the Human Skin Microbiome Metagenome (human skin metagenome) data set. | reverse complement strand
GCGAACGCCACGTCGAACGGGATGCGCGCGCCGAGGTCGAAGTCCTCGATGGCGCTGCAGTCGAAGTCGAGTCGGTCCGGACCGAAGCCGCCGGCGACCGCGGCCCGGCGGGCGGCGTTCACGGCCTGAGGCGACCGATCGACGCCGAGTACGAAGCCGTCGGGTCCCACCCGCCGCGCCACCTCGCGTGCTGCCGGCCCGGGCCCGCAGCCGATCTCGAGGACTCGCAGACCAGGGGCCAGTGGCAACGCGTCGACCGCGGCAGCGAGGCGTGGTGAGAGCATGCCGCCATCATCGCCGTTCGGAGAGCCGCGTGGCCCGACCGAACTTGCTCACCTCACCGGCGTGCCCGCCGTGCGGGGCGCTCAGTTCAGCGGAAGTGGTTGTGCGCCACGCAGGGCCAGCATCTGGGTGATGATGGCGATCTCCTTGTCCTGGGTCCGTTTCATGCTCGACGCCAGGTCGCGGACGTAAGCCTGCTCGACGTTGGCCGGGTCGGCGGCGTATTCCATCATGTGCAGACCGCCCTCGTGGTGACGCAGCATCAGCTGGAGGAACCGGATGTCGACCTCGGGACCCCGCATCGCGCGGAACTGTTGCATCTCCGCCGACGTCGCCATCCCGGGCATCGGCGGCTGTTCGGCGTCGGAGTCCGCGGCACCCGCCGCTGGTGCGCCGGAGGAGGGTGCCGACATGTCCCCGTGGTCCATGTCTCCGTGGTCCATGTCCCCGTGGTCCATGTCTCCGTGGTCCATGTCCCCGTGGTCCATGTCCCCGTGGTCCATGTCCCCGTGGTCTGAACCACCGTCACCACCGTGGCCGTGATCGTGACCGCCGGCGGTGTGATCCGCGGGATCGGAGTGGTCGTGCCCGTTAGTCTCGGAACCGCCGTGGCCCATCCACGCCATGGTCGCGCCGGGGTTGGTGACGGGCTGACCCCATCGCGTCAGCCACGACTGCATCTGGCCGATCTCATTGCTCTGGGCGGTGAGGATGTCGAACGCCATGCTCCGCACCTCGGGGTCGGTGCCGTGTTCGAGTTCGATGGCGGCCAGTTCCACACCCTGCTCGTGGTGGCGGGTCATGTCCTGCGCGAAGCCGACGGCCGCCGAGTTCGCAGCCGGGGAATCGTCGCCGGTGGAGTCGTCGGCGAGGCTCGCCTGGATCAGCAGTCCCAGGCCGAGACCGAACAGGAGGAGTGCGGCGCCGCCCAGGGCGAGCAGGATCCGTGGGCGCGACGATGGCTCGGCGGTGTCGTCCGGACCCTCGGGAGTCGTTGTCTCGTCCCGGGATTCGGGCTGGTCGCTGTTGTCGGTCATCGCTGGTCCTCGCCGATCTCGTCGGGGCGTGCGGCCCGGTCCGTTACCTGGTCTGCTGCTCGCTGGGAACCCGCGTCAGCCCGCGGGCTGCTGGTTGCCGCCATCCATCGGGACGGCGTCGGGGCCGGGCTCACCCTCGTCGGCCGGCGGGGGGTTCGACGGATCGAACCCGGGGATGGCGGTACAGGTGGCCTGGGTCTCGGGGTAGGCGGCGGTCTGCGGGTTCTCCGGGTAGACCCCGGGCATCATGTTGCGGCGCAGCGCGGTGATGAACTGGTTGACGCGCGGATCGCGGGCGGATTCGAGCTTGAGCTGGTGTCCCCAGCTCTGCAGCGACACCGGCTGGTCGAGTCCGGGGTAGGGCGAGAGGAACAGGTACTGCTCACCGCGGACGAGCTGCTTGAGGTAGTCGAGGTCCTCGGGTGAGATCGTGTCCGGGTTGTAGGTGATCCAGACCGCGCCGTGTTCGAGGGCGTGGACGGCGTTCTCCGACCGCAGCGGGTTCGGGTAGACGACGCCGGTGCAGGTCGCCCAGATCTCGTCGTGCGGCCCGCCGAACGGAGGCGACTGGTCGTAGGCGACACGCTGGGTCGCGGTGACGTGCCGCGCGGCCTCGTAGTAGCGCTTCGTGACACCCGGGATGTTCGCCGACGGATCGGGATTCTGCGGTGAGGGCACGAACTCGGACACCGTTTCCACGGCGAAGTCGTCCTTCTGTTCGGCCCGCCGCTCGTTGAACTTGGGGACGAGGTAGATCGCGAGTCCGGCGATGAGGCCGATGACCACCACGACGGCGCCGATCAGCATCCAGTCGACCTGACGTCCCGTCGCCGAGGGAACGGATCCTGCTCGCTTGCGGGACTTGGGGACGTTGGCCCCTGGTTTGCGCGCCATTGACTTCTTTCCTCATCCGACTGCGGGGGCCGAGCGGACCCGCGGGAGACCCGGCCCGCGCTCGGCGCACACGAGTGTACTGGTGGGCCCGATGGGTGGAGCAGGGTGCGATTGTCGGTGTAGTGGCCGCGGCCAATAGGATGGTGTCCTGTGACTCCCGCCGACCTGGCCGCGCTGCTGCGCGACGTGACCCTGACCGTGGTCCGCGACCGCGGACTGGACGAGAACCTGGTGCCCGACTCCATCGTCGTCGAGCGCCCCCGTCACGCTGACCACGGCGACTATTCCACCAACGTCGCCCTGCAGATGGGCAAGCGGCTCGGCGTGAACCCGCGGGAACTCGCCGGCTGGCTCGCGGAGGCGTTCGCCGCGGCCGAGGGTGTCGCGAAGGCCGAGATCGCCGGTCCCGGGTTCGTGAACCTCTGGCTCGGGGCCGCCGCGCAGAACACCGTCGTCGCGGCGGTGCTGGCCCGGGGTGCGGACTACGGCCGCGGAAACGAACTCGCCGGTTCGGTCATCAACCTCGAATTCGTGTCGGCCAATCCGACCGGGCCGATCCACCTGGGCGGTACCCGCTGGGCGGCCGTCGGCGACGCGCTCGGCCGCGTGCTGGCCGCTCGCGGTGGTGCGGTCACGCGCGAGTACTACTTCAACGACCACGGTGCCCAGATCGACCGGTTCGCCCGGTCGCTGGAGGCCGCGGCACTGGGCAACCCGACCCCGGAGGACGGCTACGCGGGCGATTACATCGCCGACATCGCCGCGAAGGTCGTCGAGACGGTCCCCGAGGTGCTGTCGCAGCCCGACGCCGACCGCCTCGAGACGTTCCGTTCGGTCGGGGTGGACCTGATGTTCACCCACATCAAGCAGAGCCTCCACGACTTCGGCACCGACTTCGACGTCTTCACCCATGAGGACAAGATGTTCGCCACCGGCCTCGTCGACGAGTGCATCGGCGAGCTCAAGGCCAATGGCAACCTGTACGAGAAGGACGGCGCGTGGTGGCTGCGGTCCACCGAGTTCGGTGACGACAAGGACCGTGTGGTCCTCAAGAGCGACGGCAACGCCGCCTACATCGCGGGCGACATCGCCTACTACCGTGACAAGCGCAACCGCGGCTTCAACCTCTGCATCTACATGCTCGGCGCCGATCACCACGGGTACATCAGCCGGCTCAAGGCCGCGGCGGCGGCGCTCGGCGACGACCCGGCCACCGTCGAGGTGCTGATCGGCCAGATGGTCAACCTCGTGCGCGACGGCACGCCGGTCCGTATGAGCAAGCGTGCCGGCACGGTCATCACGCTCGACGACCTCGTCGACGCGGTCGGCGTCGACGGCGCGCGCTATTCGCTGATCCGCTCGTCGGTCGACGTCAACATCGACATCGATCTCGACCTGCTCACCAAACAGTCCAACGACAACCCGGTGTACTACGTGCAGTACGCCCACGCGCGGATGTCCGCACTGGCCCGCAACGCCGCTGACCTCGGGGTCGTGTCGTCGCTGGACCATCTCGACCTGCTCGACGATCCCGCCGAGGGCGAATTGATCCGCACCATCGGCGATTTCGACGATGTCGTCGCGACCGCCGCCACGTTGCGCGAACCGCACCGGGTCTGTCGCTACCTCGAGGTCCTCGCCGGCACCTACCACCGGTTCTATGCCAAGTGCCGTGTCCTGCCGCAGGGTGACGAGAAACCGGCGGACATCCACCGGGCCCGGCTCGCCCTGTGCGAGGCCACCCGTCAGGTCTTGGCCAACGGCCTGGGGCTCGTCGGCGTCACCGCGCCGGAGCAGATGTGAACGCACACCCCGCCGGCCCCCGGCACGCCGAACTGCTGGCCGCACCCCATCTCGCCGAGCGTCCGAACGACCCGGCGGTGCTCGCCGCCATCCCCGCACAGGTGTGGCCGCGCAACGCATCCCGCGACGAATCGGGCGAGCTACGGTTGGCCGGCGTGCCGGTGAGTCAGCTCGCCGAAGAGTTCGGGACGCCGGCGTTCGTCGTGGACGAGGCCGACTTCCGGTCGCGCTGCCGGGACATGATGGCGGCGTTCGGCCCGTACGGGCGAGTGCACTACGCGTCGAAGGCGTTCCTGAGTACCGAGATCGCGCGCTGGGTCGACGACGAGGGGCTGTCCCTGGACGTCTGCAGCGGTGGTGAACTCGCCATCGCACTGCGCGCCGGTTTCCCGCCGGAGCGAATCGCATTGCACGGCAACAACAAGAGCGTCGACGAGCTGCGCGCTGCGGTCGACGCCGGGATCGGGCACGTCGTCCTCGACTCGATGATCGAGATCGATCGGCTCGACGTGATCGCCGGCGAACGCGGTGTCGTCGCCGACGTGCTGGTGCGCGTGACCGTCGGTGTCGAAGCGCACACCCACGAGTTCATCTCGACCGCACACGAGGACCAGAAGTTCGGATTCTCGCTCGCCGGTGGGATCGCGATGGAAGCCATCCGGCGGGTCTTCGCGACCGACAACCTCAGGCTCGTGGGTCTGCACAGCCACATCGGGTCGCAGATCTTCGACATGGACGGATTCGAGCTGGCCGCCCACCGGGTGCTCGGACTGCTCCGCGACGTCGTCGGCGAGTTCGGTGTCGAGAAGACCGCGCAGATGTCGGTCGTCGATCTCGGTGGCGGACTGGGGATCTCGTACCTCCCCGACGAGCGTCCGCTGCCGGTGCAGAAGGTGGCGGAGACGCTCGCGGCGATCGTCGAGCGGGAGTCGGCAGCACTCGGGCTGCCCATGCCGACCATCGCCGTCGAACCGGGCCGCGCCATCGCCGGTCCCGGCACGATCACGCTGTATCGCGTCGGCACCGTGAAGGACGTCGCACTGGGCGGCGGCGCCGTACGACGCTACGTCTCCGTCGACGGCGGCATGAGCGACAACATCCGCACCGTTCTCTACGACGCCGAATACGACGTGCGGCTCGTGTCCCGGGTGTCGGAGGCCCGTGCGGTGGTGTGCCGGGTCGTGGGAAAGCATTGCGAGAGCGGCGACATCGTGATCAAGGACTGTTGGCTGCCGGAGGATCTCGGCCCCGGCGACCTGATCGCGGTGGCGGCGACCGGTGCCTACTGCTACTCGATGTCGAGCCGATACAACATGACCATGAGACCGCCCGTGGTGGCGGTGGCCGACGGGAACGCCCGGCTGCTGCTGCGCCGGGAGACCATCGACGACTTCCTCAGCCTGGAGGTGGGCCTGTGACCGGATCAGTGCAGAACACAAGTGGCGCAACCGATGCGGACTCGCGCACCATCGGTGTCGCGGTGCTCGGCATGGGCAATGTCGGTGCCGAGGTGGTGCGCATCATCACCGACAACGCCGACGACCTCCGGGCGCGCGTCGGGGCTCCCGTGGAGATCCGCGGCGTCGCGGTGCGGGATCTCGGCCGTCCCCGCAAGATCGCGCAGGATCTCCTGACCGACGACCCGGCGGCACTCGTCGCGCGCGACGACGTCGACATCGTCGTCGAGTTGATGGGCGGCATCGACCCGGCCCGCGGTCTGATCCGGTCGGCGCTCGAGAGCGGCAAGTCGGTGGTGACGGCGAACAAGGCGCTCCTCGCCGAGTACACCGGCGAACTCGCGACCGCCGCGGCAGATGCCAAGGTGGACCTCTACTTCGAGGCCGCGGTCGCCGGCGCCATCCCGGTCATCCGTCCGCTGATGCAGTCCCTGGCCGGCGACACCGTCGAGCGGGTCAACGGCATCGTCAACGGCACCACCAACTTCATCCTCTCCGCGATGGACGAGACGGGCGCCGACTACGCCGACACCCTCGCCGAGGCCGGCCGCCTCGGATATGCCGAAGCCGATCCGACGGCCGACGTCGAGGGCTACGACGCCGCGGCCAAGGCGGCGATCCTCGCCTCGATCGCCTTCCACACGCGGGTCACGGCGGCCGATGTGCACCGCGAGGGCATCTCCTCGGTCACGTCCGCCGACCTGATCGCGGCCAAGAAGTTCGACTGCACGATCAAACTGCTCTCGATCTGCGAGCGCGTCCGCGACGCCAATGGCGCGCAACGGATCTCGGCGCGCGTGTACCCCGCGCTGATTCCGCTGACCCACCCGCTGGCGACCGTGAACGGCGCGTTCAACGCCGTCGTCGTGGAAGCCGAGAACGCCGGGCGGCTGATGTTCTACGGTCAGGGTGCCGGGGGATCGCCGACGGCATCGGCGGTTCTCGGCGACATGGTCATGGCCGCCCGCAACCGCGTGCACGGCGGGCGCGGACCGCTCGAGTCGACCTACGCCTCCCTGCCCGTCGCCCCGATCGACGACGTGTTCACGCGGTATTACGTCTCGATGCGGGTGGCCGACAAGCCCGGCGTGCTGGCGCAGGTCGCGGGGGAGTTCTCGAAGCGGTCGGTCAGCATCGCTGCGGTGCGCCAGGAGGGCGCGGGCGACGACGCCCGCCTGATCCTGGTCACCCACCGCGCCCCCGACCGAGCTCAATCGGATTGTGTTGCGGCGCTTGAAGACATGGACGCCGTCATCAAGGTGTCGAGTGTGTTGCGATTGGAAGGTACCGATGACTGAAGCGACTTCTACGCCTGTGCACCGCGCGTGGCCGGGCCTCATCGAGGCCTACCGGTCGCGGTTGCCCGTCGCCGACGACTGGAAGGTCGTCACGCTGCTCGAGGGTGGCACCCCGCTGATCAGTGCGCCGCATCTGTCGTCGCTGACCGGTTGCGAGGTCTACCTCAAGGTGGAGGGCCTCAACCCCACCGGTTCGTTCAAGGACCGCGGCATGACGATGGCCGTCAGCAACGCGGTCAACAACGGCAAGACCGCGGTCCTGTGCGCATCCACGGGCAACACCTCGGCATCGGCCGCCGCATACGCCACCCGGGCCGGGATCACCTGCGCCGTCCTGATCCCGCAGGGCAAGATCGCGATGGGCAAGCTCGCTCAGGCGGTCATGCACGGCGCCAAGATCATCCAGGTCGAGGGCAACTTCGACGACTGTCTCGAGCTCGCGCGCAAGGCGACCGCCGAGTTCACCGAGATCGAACTCGTGAACTCGGTCAACCCGGCGCGGATCGAGGGTCAGAAGACCGCCGCCTTCGAGATCGTCGACGTGCTGGGCCGTGCCCCCGACGTCCACGCTCTGCCGGTCGGGAACGCGGGCAACATCACCGCGTACTGGAAGGGCTACAAGGAGTATCACGCCGACGGCGTCTCGTCGTCGGTGCCGCGCATGCTCGGTGTCCAGGCCGCGGGCGCCGCGCCGCTGGTGAACGGCGCGCCGGTGAAGGACCCGGAGACCGTCGCCACCGCCATCCGCATCGGTTCCCCGGCCAGCTGGAACCAGGCCGTCGCCGCGAAGGACGAGTCGACCGGGCAGTTCCTGGCGGCCACCGACGAGAAGCTGCTCGAGGCCTACCGACTCGTCGCCGGCAAGGAGGGCGTGTTCGTCGAGCCGGCGTCGGCCGCCAGCGTCGCGGGCCTGCTCGCCGCGAGTGCCGACGGCTGGATCGAGCGGGGCTCGACCGTGGTGTGCACGGTCACCGGCAACGGTCTGAAGGACCCCGACACCGCGCTGGCGGGCATCCCGGCGGTCGAGGCCATTCCGGTGGACCCGGTGGCGGTCGCGAATGCTCTCGGTGTCGGCTGACGGGGCCGGGTCCGCGGCGGCTGCTGCGGGAACGGTGCCGGTAGGGCTCTCGACGAGGGTCCGCGTGCCCGCCTCCAGTGCCAACCTGGGGCCCGGATTCGACTGTCTCGGAATAGCTCTCGGAATCTACGACGAGGTGATCGTCGAGACGGTCCCGGATGGCGTCACCCTCGAGGTCGAGGGTGAGGGCGCCGACGCCGTGCCCCGCGACGACTCGCACCTCGTGGTGCGGGCGCTCACGCACGGACTGGCACACGCCGGGCTGCGGGCCCCCGGTCTGACATTGCGCTGCGTCAACCGGATCCCGCATTCCCGGGGTCTGGGTTCGTCCGCCGCCGCCGCGGTGTCGGGTCTCGCCGCCGCGTCGGGCCTGATCTCGGCCGCCGGCCTCGGTCCGGGGCTCTCGGCCGACGAACTGGTACAACTGTCCAGCGAATTCGAGGGTCACCCCGACAACGCGGCCGCGAGCGTGCTCGGCTCGGCGGTCGTCACGTGGACCGAATCAGCCGACGGCGTCGCCTCGTATCACGCGCACCGTCTCCCGGTGCACCCCGACATCTACGCAACGGTCTTCGTGCCCGACACCGAGTCGTCGACGTCGTTCACCCGCGGGCTGCTCCCGGATTCGGTTCCGCGCGCCGACGCCGTGTTCAACCTGAGCCGGTCGGCCCTCGCCGTCGTCGCGCTGACCACCGATCCGCGCAACCTCATGGCCGCGTCCCAGGATCGGTTGCACCAGCCGTACCGGGCGTCGGCGATGGCGCCGACGCACGATCTGGTCAGCGCGCTGCGTGCTCGGGGACATGCTGCGACGGTGTCCGGAGCGGGACCGACCGTCCTGGTGCTCGGTACGGCGCCGGTGCCCGCCGAGATCCGTCAGCTGGCGCAGGGCCTCGGGTTCGACGCCCGGTCGGTCGCCGTCGCCGGCGGCGTCGAGATCACCGTCGGCTGATCGGCGTCGTCCGCACGACCGCCGGAGTGAAAGCGCATTCATTTGGCGCTTCCGGCGTGTTGCCCCTATCATGCGAACGGGGTTACCATATTCTGGTCTAGCCGCGCAGGCTTGTCCTGCCGCTTCTCATCCTTCACCGATCGGAGATGACCGGCTGTGTATCCGGGCCGGGGTCATGGATCTCTGTCGACGGTGCCGAAGCGCAGGTGTTTCCGGGCACGCTCGCAGCGGACCACACATTCTCACCGTCCACCGCGGACGGACTCCCTAGCGCACAGAAGCAGGGAAACGTAGACCTCACGCAGTTCTCGTCTGCGGGAGGAACGAAAGGACTTCCGTGACCGATACGGACCTGATCACCGCACCTGCCGAGCAGGAATCCGCGGGTTCGGCCGGCCCCGACTCGGGACGACCGGCCACCAAGACACGTGCACGAACCGGCCTGTCCGGCATGGTGCTCAGCGAACTGCGGACGGTCGCCGGTGAACTCGGCATCAAGGGCACCTCCGGGATGCGCAAGGGCGATCTGATCGCCGCGATCAAGGAGCGCCAAGCGGGTGGCGACGCCCCGGCCGCGAAGAGCGCTCCCGCCCGGTCGAAGGCCGGCACGTCGAAGCCGGCGACGAACGACGACCAGCTGACCATCGGCGACTCCCCGGCCGCGACCGGGGCGGACACGACCGAGAAGAACGACGCCCCCCGGAGCGGCGCGCGCACCCAGCGCGGCGCCGGCCGCAAGGCCGCTGCCGCCGACGAACCGGCCGAGGCGTCGTCCACCGAGACCGCGAACGCCGACGCTTCGGGAACAACGAACAACCCGGCTGCCACCCAGGCCGACGGCTCGCGGAACGGCGCCGACGCGGCGAAGTCCGAGGCCCAGGCCGGGGATGCACCCAAGGGCGGCAGCGCTTCCGAGACCGACTCGTCGGAGACTGGTGCGGGACGCGAGCGACGCCGCGGCCGTGACGGCTCGGGCGAGGCCGCGGGTGACTCCGACGGCAACGACCAGCGCACTCGGCGCAACCGCAACCAGAACCGCGACAACCAGAATCGCGACGGGGGCCAGAACCGCGACGGGGGCCAGAATCGCGACAAGCAGAACCGCGACGGCAACCAGAACCGCGACGGCAACCAGAACCGCGACGGAAATCAGAATCGTGACGGGGGCCAGAACCGCGACGGGGGTCAGGACGACGACGGCGAGGGCGGCGGTCGCCGTCGGGGTCGCCGGTTCCGTGAGCGTCGTCGCGGCCAGAATCGCGACACCCCGAACGAGCCGCAGGTGTCCGACGATGACGTGTTGCAGCCCGTCGCCGGCATCCTCGACGTGCTCGACAACTACGCCTTCGTGCGCACCTCGGGGTACCTCGCCGGTCCGAACGACGTCTACGTCTCGATGAACCTGGTCCGCAAGAACGGACTTCGACGCGGCGACGCGATCACCGGTGCGGTCAAGGTGCCGCGCGAGGGCGACCAGCAGAACCAGCGCCAGAAGTTCAACCCGCTGGTGCGGCTGGACACCGTCAACGGCGGAGACGTCGAGACGGCCAAGCGTCGCCCCGAGTTCAACAAGCTCACGCCGCTGTACCCGAACCAGCGCCTGCGGCTGGAGACCACCCCCGAACGACTCGACACCCGTGTGATCGATCTGATCATGCCGATCGGCAAGGGGCAGCGCGCCCTGATCGTGTCGCCGCCGAAGGCCGGTAAGACGACGATCCTGCAGGACATCGCCAACGCGATCGCGACCAACAATCCCGAATGCCACCTCATGGTCGTCCTCGTCGACGAGCGTCCCGAGGAGGTCACGGACATGCAGCGTTCGGTGCGGGGTGAGGTCATCGCCTCGACCTTCGATCGGCCGCCGTCAGACCACACCTCGGTGTCCGAGCTCGCGATCGAGCGCGCCAAGCGACTCGTCGAGAGCGGGAAAGACGTTGTGGTGCTGCTGGACTCGATCACCCGTCTGGGTCGTGCGTACAACAACGCGTCGCCCGCGTCGGGTCGGATCCTGTCCGGTGGTGTCGATTCGACCGCGCTGTACCCGCCGAAGCGGTTCCTCGGCGCGGCGCGCAACATCGAGAACGGCGGATCGCTGACGATCATCGCCTCGGCGCTCGTCGAGACCGGCTCCACCGGCGACACGGTGATCTTCGAGGAGTTCAAGGGCACCGGCAACGCCGAGCTCAAGCTCGACCGCAAGATCTCCGAGCGCCGGGTGTTCCCGGCGGTGGACGTCAACCTGTCGAGTACTCGTAAGGACGAGCTGCTGCTGTCGCCGGAGGAATTCTCCATCGTGCACAAGCTGCGTCGCGTGCTCTCGGGTCTCGACTCGCAGCAGGCCATCGACCTGCTGATCAGTCAGCTCAAGAAGACCAAGACGAACATCGAGTTCCTGATGACGGTGCAGAAGACCGCGCCGGGCGGGAACAACGACGACTGAGTTCTGCGACTGCAAACGAGCCACGAAGGTCACCGGACCTTCGTGGCTCGTCGTTTTCGCTCCTCGGGAACTGCGGCCTGGCGGCCGTCGTGGACTACGACACAACACTCGCGAGCATCTGAACCTCATGCTCCCTGAGGTGCGAGCGAAGCGAGCCACGAAGGGTGTAGCAACGTGTCTCGCCAGCCCTTCGTGACTCGTCGACCTCGACGCGCTCCTTCGTCGCTTGCTCGGCCCGGCGGCTTGCGCTCCTCGCACCTCAGGGAGCAGGGGTTTTGTAGTCTCTTCGGATCAGCGAGCGATGGGGGTTCGCTTCTCTCGGATTGGGGAGCGGTGGGAGACGGACGGGGTTGCGCGACTCGCGCGGTGTCCTCTCAGCCGGCGAGGTCGGCCGCCAGGTGTTGCCACGCCTGCGCACTCGGCGGTGCGACGGCCCCGGTCTGGGTGACGATCAGCGCGCACTCGCCTCCGCGGCTGTAGATCTCGAGTGATCCCGTGCGGTCCCACACCCCCCGGGGCCACGTCACCCAGCACTCGCCGACGAGATCGAAGTTGATCATCACGCGGGTGCTGCCGGATGCCAGCACCATCTGGCCCCGATGCTCGCGGGCTCCATCGAAACGGTCCTGGCGCATCTGGATGCATCCCGGCGCCGCCGTCGCGAAGGTCACGGTCATCCCCAGTCCCGCTGCGTGCTCGAGTGCGGCGATCACCGCACGTGTCTCGACGCGGACGGTACGCGCGCAGTCGAGATGGGCGAGGGCCGCCAGGCGGGCGACACCTCCGTCGGTGAGTACCGCGTCGAATTGTGCGACCTGATCGTCGTCGATCGAGGCGGACGGGTCCACGCACTGTGGCGCAGGCGAATCCACGAAGGGCCCATCGAGGACCGCGGCCGCGCCGGTGCAGGTCATCGCCTCGAACGCCAGCCGGTCGGAGTTCTCCGTCAGGTAGGTGGCGTGAGCGGTGTTGCCGCGGTGGTCGAACAGTCGCAGGGTCGGCGGAACGTGGGCGGCGGGATCGCTGAGCAACGCCGACGACAAGCGAGAGGGGTCGAGCCGCAGTGCGATCTGCTGCGAGTCGACACGAAGCGGACCGCCCACGGTCGTCGGGAGGTCATGGACTCCGACCGCGTTCATGATCACCGGACCGGCAACGGTGACGCCGACGACCTGGGCCAGACCGGGCAGGCGCGCGGCGACCGCGGGGACGTCGTGATTCACCGAGGATTCCGCGAATCCGGCTGTCCGCAGCAGGATCTCGAGATCGCTGCGGGCGTGCGGATGGTCCCCGGCGGAGTGGGTCATCTCAGTAGACGTCGCGAGAGTAGCGATTCTCCGCGCGCACGCGATCGACGTACGCCGCGGCCTGGTCGGGCTCGAGACCACCGTGTTCGGCGACGATCTCGTGCAGCGCCGCATCGACGTCGTCGGCCATCGTCGTGGCGTCGCCGCACACATACAGATGCGCGCCGGCCTCGAGCCACGCGAACAGCTCACCGCTGTGTTCGCGCATCCGGTCCTGGACGTAGACCTTGTGTTCCTGATCGCGGGAGAAGGCGAGGTCGAGCCGGTCGAGAAGCCCGTCGGTGACGAACCGGTCGAGCTCCTCGGCATAGAGGTAGTCGTGGCCGCGATGCTGGTCACCGAAGAACAGCCAGTTGCCGCCGGGTGCGCCGGCCGCGGCCCGCTCATGCAGGAAACCGCGGAACGGGGCGATGCCGGTGCCCGGGCCGATCATGATGGCCGAGACGTCGTCGGCGGGCAGCCGGAACTTCTTGTTGGGGGAGATGAAGACGGGCACGGTGTCGCCGGGCGCGCAGCGGTCGGCCAGGTGGGTGGAGCACACACCTCCGCGATCCCGGTCGGCGACGCGGTAGCGCACCGTGGCCATCGTGATGTGCACGGTGTCGCCGTGGACCCGCGGGCTCGACGAGATCGAGTACTCGCGGTGCGCGAGGGGACTCAACTCCTCGAGCAGTTCCTCGGGAGTCGGGGTGAAGATCGGGTCCAGATCCAGCAGATCGAGGACGTCGAGTCCGTGGAGCCACGCGTCGAGTGCCTGCGGGTCACCGGCGTCGAGAAGTCGGGCGAGTTCGGGGTGTCCGGTGCGTTCGGCGACGACCCGGACGAGGTACTTCGACGGCGCGCCGATCTCGTACCTGCTGGTCAGTGCCTCGCGCAGGGTGTAGGTCGCCTTGCGGTCGGCGATGATCTCGTCGCCCTCCGCGCGCAGCCGGGCGAGCAGGAGATCGACCAGCGCGGGATCGTTCGTCGGAGCGATCCCGATGCCGTCGCCGGGCTCGTAGGTGATGCCGCTGTCGCCGAGATCGAGTTCGAGATGCCGGACCTCCTTGGCCGATCCGGGACCGGAGAGGAGTTCGTTCCGCACGACCGTCGCCGGGTAGGGATTGCGCCGGTTCCACGGCGATCGGGCCGTCTTGCCGGTACGACGGGCGGGGGAGGTCCGTGCGGTGTCGACTGCGAGGCTGCTGCCGGTGGAGGCGGCGTCGTACATCGAGGATTCCTTCGGGGACGGGGTGCGGGGGAGCGTGTGCCGCCGACAGGGCGGGCGACGCCACGGTACTACACTTAGGCAACCCTTACGAGGATCGCGATCTGCGTCACGTGTAGCGAAGTGGCGGTGGCCGTGTCGGGAATGGATCCGAGCAGCCCGCCGTTGAGGCACCTGCGACCGCGGTGACCGGGATTTTTCCCGGGTGATGCCCCCGTGGCATACTGATCGGTCGAGTCCGGTTCCGGTTCACACCGTCGACAAGCGACGGTGACCCGGCGACCTCAGAAAGGGACAGTCAGACATGAAGCAGGGAATCCACCCCGAGTACGCGACGACCACCGTCGTCTGCGGCTGCGGCAACACCTTCGAGACCCGCAGCACCGCTGCCAACGGTCGGATCAACGTCGAGGTCTGCTCGCAGTGCCACCCGTTCTACACGGGCAAGCAGAAGATCCTCGACACCGGCGGCCGCGTTGCCCGGTTCGAGAAGCGCTACGGCAAGCGCGCCAAGTAGACCACGCTGCGACGCCCGCCCGACGATGTCGGGACGGGCGTCGCTGTGTTTTCCGGTCAGAGTTCTTCCCGGTGTCGCCGATCATCCGTTGTGGCGCCGGTCGACAAGTGAGGTCGCCTTCATGAGTACGCAGAGTCCCTCGGCCATCGACGACATCCTGGCCGAGCACTCGGGTCTCGAACGCCAACTGGCCGATCCCGCCCTGCACGACGATCCCGCCGCGGCCCGCCGCGTCGGCAAGCGATTCGCCGAGCTCGCGCCGGTCATGGCGACCTACACCCGGTTGAAGACGGCACGCGAGGATCTGGAGGCCGCACGTGAACTGGCCGCCGACGATGCGTCGTTCGCCGCCGAGATCCCCTCTCTCGAAGAGGCCGTCGAGGAACTCGACGCGACGTTGACCGACCTGCTCGCCCCGCGCGACCCCCACGACGCCGACGACGTGGTCCTGGAGATCAAATCCGGTGCGGGCGGCGAGGAATCTTCACTGTTCGCGGCGGACCTGGCCCGGATGTACCTCAAGTACTGCGAGCGTCACGGTTGGAAGGCGCAGGTGCTCGGCGTGACCGAGTCCGATCTCGGCGGCTACAAAGAGGCCACCTTTTCGATCAAGTCGAAAGAGGCCGTGCGCGACGGGGTCTGGTCGCGACTGAAGTTCGAGGGCGGTGTGCACCGCGTCCAGCGGGTGCCGGTCACCGAGTCGCAGGGCCGCATCCACACGTCGGCGGCCGGGGTGCTGATCTACCCCGAGCCCGAAGAGGTGGCCGAGGTGACGATCGACGAATCAGAACTGCGTATCGACGTCTACCGCTCGTCCGGCAAGGGCGGCCAGGGCGTGAACACCACCGATTCGGCGGTCCGCATCACCCACCTGCCCACCGGAATCGTCGTCACATGCCAGAACGAACGTTCGCAGTTGCAGAACAAGGCGCGCGCGATGCAGGTCCTCGCCGCCCGGCTGCAGTCCGCAGCCGAGGAAGAGGCGGAGGCCGCCGCCGCGCAGGGTCGTGCGGCCCAGATCCGCACCGTGGACCGGTCCGAGCGGATCCGGACCTACAACTTCCCCGAGAACCGCATCACCGATCACCGCATCGGTTACAAGGCCAACAATCTCGACGCGGTGCTCGCCGGTGACATGGACAACCTGCTCGACGCGCTCGTCGCCGCGGACCGGCAGGCCCGCATGGAAGCGGAATAGGAGTCGTGACCGGCAGGCCGACCCCGTTGTCGGACGAACTGCGTGCCGCGACCGCCCGTCTCGCCGCGTCCGGGATCGACTCCGCACGCCGTGACGCCGAATGGCTGATGGCCCACGTGCTCGGGATCGATGCGGGCCGACTGGTGCTGGTGGACACGATCGACGACGCGCCGGCCCGCGCGTTCCGGTCGGCGATCGACCAGCGGTCGCAGCGGATTCCCTTGCAGCACATCATCGGGACCGCCGCCTTCGGCCCCGTCGAGCTGGCCGTCGGCCCCGGGGTGTTCATCCCCCGGCCGGAGACCGAGTACCTCCTCGAATGGGCGGTCGACCGACTCCGCGCCACCCCCGGATCGCATTTCGCGGCTGATTTCTGCAGCGGCAGTGGGGCACTGGCGATCGGCATCGCCGCGATGAGTCCGGCGACCCGGGTCGTGGCGATCGAGGCCGACGAGGATGCGCTGGTGTGGTTGCGTCGCAACGTCGCCGACGCGACACCGGCCGTCGGGTCACGGGTCGACGTCGTCGCCGCGGACGTCACCGATCCGGATCAGGTCGCGGGAGCCATCCCGGCCGGCAGCGTGTCGGTCCTGGTCACGAACCCGCCCTACGTGCCGCTCGACGCCGTGGTCGGACCCGAGGTCGCCCACGACCCGGCTCGCGCGGTCTTCGGCGGCGCGGACGGGATGTCGGTCATCGTGCCGATGGTGCCGGTCATCGCCCGCACGCTGACGCCGGGTGGCGTCGTCGGGATCGAACACGACGACACGACCGCCGACGCCGTCGTGTCGTGCCTGCACGCGCACGGCGACTTCGAGGAAGTCACCCGGCACACGGATCTGACGGGCCGGCCGAGGTTCGTGATGGCGCGCCGACGGCAGGCCGGGTCCGTCGGACGCGGCATGGCAGGATGATCGCGTGAGCACTGTTTTCGACTGCAACGATCCACAGAACCGCTCGTCGGGGATTCGGGCGGCGGTCGGGGCGGCGAAGGCCGGACGGCTGATCGTGATGCCCACCGACACGCTCTACGGAGTCGGTTGCGACGCCTTCGATTCCGACGCCGTCGGTGCGCTCCTCGCAGCCAAGCACCGGGGACGCGACATGCCCGTGCCGGTCCTGGTCGGTTCCTGGCACTCGATCGACGGCCTGGTCCTGTCCGTCCCGCAGCCCGCACGCGACCTGATCGAGGCCTTCTGGCCGGGCGGCCTGAGTCTGGTTGTCCGACAAGCACCCTCGCTGGCGTGGGACCTCGGCGACACCGACGGCACCGTCATGCTGCGGATGCCGCTGCACCCGGTCGCGATCGACGTGCTGCGCGAGGTGGGGCCGATGGCGGTCTCGAGCGCGAACGTCTCGGGGCGTCCGCCGGCGACCACCGCCGACGAGGCGCGCGAACAACTCGGCGACGAGATCGCCGTGTATCTCGACGGTGGCCCGGCGCCGGCCGCGCAGGCGTCGACGATCGTCGATGTCTCCGGGCCGAGTCCGCGCATCCTGCGCGAGGGCGCGGTCCCGACGGACGCCGTCGCCGACGTACTCGACACGGACCCGGCCGCACTGCTCGCGGAGCGATGAGCCCCGACGCGCCGAGGTTCGGACCACACGGCGTCGAGGCGGGCGGCGCACCGACCGGCGACGCCGCGGTCGACGCCCTGGTGAGCCGCGAGGTCGGACGGCGCCGCGACACCGTGCAGCTGCTCGCCAGCGAGACCGATCCGACTCCCGGCGTGCGGGCCGCGATGGCGTCGGTCTTCGACGCGAAGTATGCGGAGGGGTATCCTGGGGCGCGCTACCACGGCGGTTGTGACGTGGCCGACGAGCTCGAGGAGCTCGCCGTCGGCCGGGCCCGTGCGCTGTTCGGCGCCGCGTACGTCAATGTCCAGCCGCTGTCGGGCAGTGCGGCCAACCTCGCCGTCTATGCCGCCTTCGCCCAGCCCGGAGACCCGGTGCTCGCGCTGCGCCTCGAACACGGCGGCCACCAGACGCACGGTTCTCGGGCGAACTTCTCCGGGCGATGGTTCTCGCCGTTGCACTACGAGGTCCGCCGCGACGACGAACTCGTCGACTACGACCAGGTCAGGGATCTCGCGCTGGTGCACCGCCCCCGCATCCTCGTCGCCGGCGCCGCGTCCTACTCGCGGACGTTCGACTTCCCGACCCTGCGTCGGATCGCCGACGAGGCCGAGTGCATTCTCTGGGTCGACGCCGCACATCTCGCCGGGCACATCGCGGCGGGCCTGCTGCCCTCGCCGGTGCCGCACGCCGACATCGTCACCCTGTCCACCAACAAGGTGATCCGCGGTCCGCGCGGCGGGGTCATCCTCGCGCGAGCCGAACACGGCGAGGCCCTGCGCAAGGCGGTCTTCCCGTTCGTGCAGGGCGGGCCCGCGATGCACTCCGTCGCCGCGAAGGCGGTCGCCTGCGCGGAATCCGGTACCGACGAGTTCGCCGGCTACGTCCGTCGTGCGGTGGACAACGCCCGCGGTCTCGCCACGGAACTGGCCTCTCGGGGCGCCCGGGTGGTGTCCGGCGGCACCGACATCCACCTCGCGGTCGTCGACGTCAGCGGCTTCGGCATCTCCGGGATGGAGGCGCAGCACCGGCTCGGCGCGGCCGGGATCGTCGTCGACAAGGCGGTCCTCCCGTTCGACACCCGCCCCGTCTCCGAGGGATCGGCGATCCGGATCGGTACGCCGGTGGCCACCGAGCGCGGCATGACCGCCGCGATGCATCCGATCGTCGCCGACGCGATGGCCGCCGCGATGTCGACGCGCGACCGTGAGACACACCAGCGGATCCGTCGCGAGATCGCCGCACTGGCCTACGGGTAGCGTGGTCGCAATGTCGGAGACCCTTGCCCGTCTGACACCGGTGGTGGCGCGATGACCGGTGCCGCACCGGTGTTGCTCGCCGCCGCCGCGGACGGGGGAGGGACGGGCGTTCCTCTGCGCGAGCTCCTGCTCGTGGGGCTCACGGCCGCGGCCATGACCTACCTCCTGACCTCGGCGGTCCGCGTCTTCGCGATCCGCGCCGGCGCGGTCGCCGTGCCGCGGGTCCGCGACGTGCACGTGATCCCGACACCTCGCCTCGGCGGGCTCGGGATGTTCGGTGGGGTGGTCGCCGGGATCGCGCTCGCCGCGAACCTCCCCGCGCTCAATCGCGGTTTCGCCTACACCACGGACATGACGGCGGTGATCGCCGCCGGCACGGTGATCGTCCTCGTCGGCGTCGTCGACGACCGGTGGGGCCTGGACGCGCTGACCAAATTCGTCGGTCAGCTCACCGCCGCCGGCGTCCTGGTGCTGCTCGGCATCAGCTGGCTGCAGCTCTACATCCCGTTCGCCGACATCGGCACGCTGGTGCTCGACCCGCTGCAGGCCGGTCTCCTCACGGTCGCGATCACGGTCGCGACGATCAACGCGATCAACTTCGTCGACGGCCTCGACGGTCTGGCCGCGGGATTGGGACTCATCGCCGCGGCGGCGATCTGCATGTTCTCGCTCGGTCTGCTGCGCGACCAGGGCGGCGACGTCAGCTACTACCCCCCGGCCCTCATCTCGGTGGCACTGGCCGGCGCGTGCCTCGGATTCCTGCCGCACAACTTCTCGCCCGCACGGATCTTCATGGGTGACTCGGGTGCGATGCTGATCGGTCTGCTGCTCGCCGCGGCCTCCACGAGCGCCTCGGGCCGTATCGCCGTGAACGCCTACGGACCGGCCGACATCTTCACGCTGCTGTCCCCGCTGATCCTGGTCGCCGCCGTCGTCTTCATCCCGATGCTCGACATGCTGCTGGCGGTGATCCGGCGGACCCGGGCCGGCGTCGGTTTCTACACCCCGGACAAGATGCACCTGCACCACCGGCTGCTCGAACTCGGGCACTCGCAGCGCCGGGTCGCGCTGATCATCTATCTGTGGGTCGGGGTGCTCGCGTTCTCGGCGGCGGCCAGCACGCTGTTCCCGCTGTCGGTCGTCGCGCCGGCCTTCGGTGCGGGCCTCGTCGTCGCGATGCTGGTGACGATGGCGCCGCGCCTGCATCGACGCCTCGCCGAACTGCGAACGTCGACGAAGGCGTACCGCTGACCGGCGTCTGCGACCCTGTCATTTCCGTGAGGGCGATACCTCGGCCTAAGGTAAGGAAACCGTAAATTTTCGTGTACTATCGCCCGTAGTAGTCAACATGTGCGCAGGCCCGGACACAAAGCCCCGGTTCTGTCTCACACGACGCAATACCCCCCGGTGAGACACCAAGAACGGTGTTGGTAGGGTCACAACGAAACGCGAGCTGACGCCCAGCGGCCATGTGCTGCTGCACGTACGCGGGTGATCCGTGCCATCGGTATGGAGTAGGAGAGCTGAGGAGGGACATGACCGCATCTGCCCCTGATTCGGCCCCCGTCTATCCCCAGGCGCCGACCGGACTCCGCCGCCCCGCGCTCATCGCGGGCGGGTTCATCGTGGTGGTGGCTGCCGTCTCGCTCGCCGTCGGACATCCGCTCTTCGCGGTGTTCTTCCTTCTCGGTGTCGCCGGGATCTTCGTCAACGCGATCCTCGTCCGACGTGCCGTCGACGTCGTGGTCGCCGACGAGAACCCGCGCAAGACCGCCCTTGCACTCAACTCCGCCATGCGACTCGGTGCCATCACGGCGCTCGCGCTGCTGGCGGCTTTCCTGGTCCAACCCGACGGGTTGGGCGCGATGTTCGGACTCGCCATCGGCCAAGTGGTCTTGGTGCTGAACACGGTCATTCCGGTGATGAAAGGACTTCGTAGCCAACCATGACGACCGCCTTCAACCTTGCCGCAGAGGATGGCGAACCGGCCATTCAGGTGGGTCATTACACCAAATTCGAGCTGTTCGGACTGACCTTCAACCTGGAGACCATCATCGCGACGGCGCTGGCCGCGGCGATCATGCTCGCGCTGGCGTTCTACCTGAAGTCGAAGGTCACCTCGACCGGCGTGCCGTCGGGTGTGCAGCTGTTCTGGGAGGCCATCACCATCCAGATGCGTGGGCAGGTCGAGAGTGCCATCGGCATGAAGATCGCCCCCTACGTTCTCCCGCTCGCGGTCTCGCTCTTCACCTTCATCCTGATCTCCAACTGGCTGTCCATCCTGCCGGTCCAGGTCGGTCACCACGAGATCCTCAAGCCGCCGGCCGCGGACGTGAACTTCGCCTACGCCCTTGCGCTCTTCGTCTTCGTCTGGTACCAGATCGCCGGCTTCCGGAAGCGCGGCCTGCTGGGTCACCCGAAGCGGATCATCAAGGGCCACGTCGCATTCCTCGCGCCGATCAACGTCATCGAGGAGTTCACCAAGCCGATCTCGCTCTCGCTGCGACTCTTCGGCAACGTCTTCGCCGGCAGCATGATGGTCGCCCTGATCGCACTCTTCCCGCCGTACATCATGTGGGCGCCCAACGCGATCTGGAAGTCCTTCGAGCTCTTCGTCGGTCTGATCCAGGCGTTCATCTTCGCGCTGCTGACGATCCTCTACTTCTCGCAGTCGATGGAGACCGAGGATCACTGACCCGCCCGAACCAGGGCACCGCGCGGAGACGGACACGGCCGCGCCCACAACCGAACATGACGACCTGCTCCGGCACCTGTCGGCGCAACTCCAGACCTGACACACCAGATGTCAGCAACGAAAGGGAAATATCACAATGGATCCAATGATTGGCCTCGGCGCACTCATCGGTGGCGGCCTGATCATGGCCGGTGGCGCCGTCGGTGCCGGTATCGGTAACGGTCTGGCCGGTAGCCAGCTGATCGCCGGTATCGCTCGCCAGCCCGAGGCACAGGGTCGCCTGTTCACCCCGTTCTTCATCACCGTCGGTCTGGTCGAGGCGGCCTACTTCATCAACCTGGCCTTCATGGCGCTCTTCGTGTTCGCCACCCCGATCAGCGCCGGCTGATCGTCGCTCTCCCTTTTGTCGCCGAGTAGAAACGACACCTCACCACAATGACGCTTGCTGCAGAGAACTTCCTGCTCCCGAATGGAACGTTCTTCGTTGTCCTGCTCATCTTCGTGATTTTGCTGCTGGTCATCCGCAAGTTCGTGGTTCCGCCGATCCAGCAGGTCCTCGAGGAGCGGGACGCGATGATCCACCGCACCGTGGAGGACAACCGGACCGCCGCCGCCGAATTCGAGGATGCGGACGTCCAGTTCCGTTCGCTCCTCAAGGAAGCGCGCGGTGAGGCCACCGCCAAGCGCGACGATGCTCGCGCCCAGGGGCGGGAACAGCTGAACGAGATGAAGCAGCGAGCGACCGCCGAGGCCGACGCCGCCCTGCAGTCGACCAGCTCCGAGCTGGCGACGCAGGGTGAGCAGGCCGCCTCGACGGCTGCAGCTGATGTGGACGCACTCGCCAAGACGCTTGCGGCGCGTGTGCTCGGTGTCGACTCGGCAACTCTTTCCGATACCCGATCGACGAGCGGAGCGGTGAACTGATCATGGCTGCCAACACTGAGACCGAATCCGACCAGGGCCCCATCGGCACCTGGCTGCACGACATCGGTGCTGCGTTCGACCCCGCGATCTTCATCGCTCAGCTCTTCGGCTTCGCGGTCATCCTCTTCCTCCTGTGGAAGTACGTCCGGCCGCCGGTGGCGAAGATGATGCGGGATCGACAGGAGACCGTGCGTCAGCAGCTCGCCGAGAGCGAGGCCGCTGCCAAGCGCGTCGCCGACGGCAAGCAGGCCCGCGAGAAGGCGGTCGCCGAGGCCAAGGCCGAGGCGGAACAGATGCAGAAGGACGCCGCGGCCGACGCCGAGGCGATCACCTCCGACATCCGCGCACAGGCCGACCACGAGGTCAAGCGCATCTCCGAGCACGGCCGCAACCAGGTCGCCCTGGTGCGCGCCAACCTCGTTCGTCAGCTGCGCACCGATCTCGGACTCACCGCGGTCGACAAGGCCGGCGAACTGGTGCGCAACCATCTCGCCGACGACTCGGCCCAGGCGGCCAGCGTCGATCGGGTCATCGACGAACTCCAGGAGATGTCGTCGGGTTCGGCGAACGCGGTTCCCTCGAGCGCCTCGCTCGTCGGTCTGCACGCGATGCGTGCCGCCAGCCGCGACGCCGCTCTCGCCGTGTCGGAGCACTTCGATTCGGCGGCAATCGATCTCGACGGTTCGGCACTGGCCGACGCCTCGGGTGACCTCACCGCGGCCATCAACTTCCTCGGCGAGAACCCGGTGCTGCGCAAGCGCCTGGTCGAGGACGACGAGAACCCCGAGGGCAAGAAGGCCATGGTGCACCGTCTGTTCGACGGCAAGCTCGCCCCGGTCGTCGTCGAGGTGCTCGCGACCGCGTCGAGTCAGCGGTGGTCGTCGTCGAGCGACTTCGTCGTCGGTCTGCGTCGTCAGAACTCCCTGATCGTCCTCACCGCCGCCGAACGCGACGGGGTCATCGAGCAGGTCGAGGACGAGCTCTTCCGGGTGAGCCGAGTCCTCGAGGCCAACCCGCAGCTGTCCTCGCTGCTGTCCGACCACGGCAAGGACGCCGACAAGCGCGTCGACCTGCTGAAGAAGCTGGTCGGCGACAAGGTCGGCACCCACACCTGGACGCTGCTGTCCTCGACCGTGCGCCTGCTGCACGGCCAGGCCGCCGACGTCGCTGTCGATCAGCTCGCCGAGCTGGCCGCCGCCCGTCGCGGCGAGTCGGTCGCCCACGTGGTGTCCGCCTCACCGCTGTCCGATGCCCAGATCGATCGACTGTCGGGCGTGCTCGGCGGAATCTACGGTCGGACCATCTCGGTGCAGACCGAGATCGCCCCGGAACTGCTCGGCGGTCTCCGGATCAGTGTCGGCGACGAGGTCATCGACGCCGATGTCGCGACACGGCTGGCCAAGGCCGCCGAGACGCTGCCGCGCTGACGACCACCCCGACACACCCGAACCCACGAAGCCCAGAGCTCAGAGCCTTCGAGACTCAGAGCCACATCAAGGAAAGACGAGAACCCATGGCGGAGTTGACGATCTCACCAGACGAGATCAAGGGAGCGATCGAGCAGTACGTCTCGTCGTTCGAAGCCGAAGCGTCGCGTGACGAGGTCGGCATCATCACCGATACCTCGGACGGCATCGCCCACGTCAGCGGCCTTCCGAGCGCAATGGCCAACGAGCTCCTCGAGTTCCCCGGCGGCGTCCTCGGCGTCGCACTGAACCTCGACGAGGACGAGATCGGCGCCGTGATCCTGGGTGACTACGAGTCCCTGGAAGAAGGCCAGCAGGTCAGCCGCACCGGCGACGTGCTCTCCGTCCCCGTCGGTGATGCGTTCCTGGGACGCGTCATCAACCCGCTGGGTGCCCCGATCGACGGCCAGGGCGACATCGAGGCCGACGAGCAGCGCGTCCTCGAGTTGCAGGCCGCCACCGTGCTCGAGCGCCAGCCGGTCGAGGAGTCCCTCGCCACCGGCATCAAGGCCATCGACGCCATGACCGCCATCGGCCGCGGACAGCGTCAGCTCGTCATCGGCGACCGCAAGACCGGCAAGACCGCGGTCTGCATCGACGCCATCCTGAACCAGAAGGCCAACTGGGAGACCGGCGACCCCACCAAGCAGGTTCGCTGCATCTACGTCGCGATCGGTCAGAAGGGTTCGACCATCGCCGGCGTCAAGTCCGCCCTCGAAGAGGCGGGCGCGATGGAGTACACCACCATCGTCGCGGCTCCCGCCTCGGACTCGGCCGGCTTCAAGTGGCTGGCCCCGTACACCGGCTCGGCCATCGGCCAGCACTGGATGTACCAGGGCAAGCACGTCCTCATCGTGTTCGACGACCTGACCAAGCAGGCCGAGGCCTACCGCGC
>ERZ501011.124-NODE-124-length-24558-cov-10.706648_pt1 | contig 24558 bp, 22 predicted proteins | sample MGYA00248833_ERZ501011 | MGnify/ENA primary metagenome ERZ501011 (study PRJEB25958, sample SAMN03398530) | human skin metagenome | study: EMG produced TPA metagenomics assembly of the Human Skin Microbiome Metagenome (human skin metagenome) data set. | reverse complement strand
ACGTCGCCAAGGGCCTCGTCGCCTCGACGGTCCGCCAGCAGGACATGAAACGCGCGGTGGCCGTGGCCCGTTCGCATCGTCGGGCCGAGCTGGTCCGCATCGCCTCTGCCGACGTGCTGGGACTGCTGGACGTACCGGCCGTCTGCAAGGCGCTGTCCAGTGTGTGGGCGGCGGTCCTGAACGCAGCGCTCACCGTCGCGATCAAAATCTCCGAGCGCGAACGGGGGAGCCGGGCGCCGGCGCGCATCGCGGTGATCGGCATGGGTCGGCTCGGCGGTGGCGAGCTGGGTTACGGATCCGACGCCGACGTGATGTTCGTGTGTCAGCCCGATCGGGACGCCGAGGAGTCCGAGGCGCTCAAGTGGGCGCAGACGATCGCCGAGAACGTGCGGTCGATGCTGGGGAGCCCGAGCGCGGATCCGCCGCTCGAGGTCGACACGGGGCTGCGCCCCGAGGGTCGGAACGGTCCGATCGTGCGGACTCTCGCGTCCTACGCCGCCTACTACGCGCAATGGGCGCAACCGTGGGAGGTGCAGGCGCTGCTCCGGGCGCATCAGGTCGCGGGCGACGAGGCCCTCGGCATCGACTTCCTGCACATGATCGACCACGTGCGGTATCCGGCCGGCGGTGTCAGCAACGACGCCGTTCGGGAGATCCGCCGGATCAAGGCCCGCGTGGACGCCGAGCGACTGCCGCGCGGAGCCGACCCGGCCACCCACACCAAGCTCGGCCGCGGTGGTCTCGCCGACATCGAGTGGACGGTGCAGCTCCTGCAGCTGAAGTATGCGCACCGCTATCGGAGCCTGCACAACACGTCGACGCTGGACTCACTGGATGCCATCGGCGCGGCGGAGTTGTTGTCGGAGAACGACGTCGCGCTGTTGAAGGACGCCTGGACGACCGCGACGAAGGCGCGCAACGCGCTGGTCCTGGTGCGTGGCAAGCCGATCGATCAACTACCTGGGCCGGGTGCACAACTGCGCCAGATCGCGTTTGCCGCGGGATGGCCGGAGGACCAGGCCAACGAGTTCCTGGAGAATTATCTCCGGGTGACGCGCCGGGCCAAGGCCGTGGTGCTGAAGGTCTTCGGGGCCTGAGCGCGGAGAGAAGCGGACGGGCGTGGAAGGGCGCAGCTGACTCCGGCGGGGGAACACCGGATCACATGGGGGAGCGATGACGAGATTTCTGTGGGCGGCCGCGTACGTCCTGGGGTGGGCGATGCTCGCCGGCGTGGTGCTGGGCGTGTTCCTGCACTTCTACCCGTCCCGCGGTGACGTCGCGCTGTACCTCACCAGCGCCGTGCAGTTCGCGTTGATCCCCGGAGTGATCGCGATCGTCGTCTTCGCGGTCCTGCGGCGCTGGTTCATGCTGGCGATTGCGCTCGTGGCCGTCGGCGGTCTGGCCTACACCCAGGTGCCGCTGGTCATCGCCAACGCGGCGCCGTCCGGCGAGCGGTTCACCGTCGTCTCCGCCAACCTCCTCTTCGGCGGAGGCGACCTGGGTGCGCTCGAGAAGATCGTCGCCGATGCCGATCCGGACCTCGTGTCCCTCCAAGAGGTCACCCCCGAGGCGCTGGAACGTCTGCGGCGCAGCGAGATCGGCCGAACCCTGCCGCACGAGTTCGCGATCCCGTACACCTACGCGGCCGGCACCGCGATGTTCAGCAAGCGCCCGCTGGACGAGCGATACAACATCCCGGGGACGGTGCTGCACAACCTGCAGGCCCGCACCGACCTGCCGGGCGCCGCCGGGACCCAGGTCCTGGCCATCCACCCGGCGGCGCCGCTGTGGGGTCGCAACTGGGACTGGCACGACGACATGGACACGCTCGCCGCACATTTCGCCGAGCTCCCACCCGGCCGGGTCATCGCGATCGGGGACTACAACTCCACCTGGAATCACGCGAAGTACCGCAGCCTGCTGACCAACGGGCTCGTCGACGGCACCGACATGGCCGGTGCCGGGTTCCTGCCGAGCTATCCCACCGACAAGCAGCTCGGCAACCGGCCGCTGGTCGCCATCGACCGGGTCATCCTGCGCGGTTTCGTGGCCACGTCGATGGACACCCACTACCTGCCGGGTTCCGATCACCGGACTCTGGTGGTAACACTGGTGGCATCATGACGCCCGATCCCGAGAACGTCGGACCACACGACCGCCCGAGTATCTCCGAACGTCTGCGTTCGGCCACCGCGGTGGCGCACGAACGCGCCGAGCATGCGCCGTTCATCGACGATCTGATGTCGGGCCGGTTGGACTCCGGCGAGTATCAGCGCCTGGCGGTCCAGTTGTACTTCGTCTACGAGGCGCTCGAGCGTGTCGGTGCCGACCTGGCGGGGGACCCGGTGGCCGACGCCGTGCTCGACCCGAAACTGCTTCGCCTGCAACGCCTCGGCGCCGACCTCGCCTCCTTCGGCATCGACCCGTCGACGGCGTCGCCGCTGCCGGCGGTCGCGCGCTATGTGACCGCGATCGAGTCCACGCGTGACGACCCGGCACGATATGTCGCACACCACTACACCCGCTATCTCGGCGACCTCAGCGGTGGCCAGGTGGTGGCCCACCGCATGCGAGAGCATTACGGGGTCGACGACGCGGCGCTGAGCTTCTACTCGTTCGACGGGATCGACAAGCTCAAGCGCTACAAGGACGCCTACCGGGCACGGCTCGACGCGCTACCGCTCGATGCCGAGGGGATCGAACGGCTCGTCGACGAGGCCATCGCGGCCTTCGACCACAATCAGGCGGTGTTCGGCGATCTCGACGGCGCCCGGGCGGCCTGACCCATAGGTCCGCCCGAACGTCGGGATCGTCGAATCAGGCGTCAGTTGACCTGCAGCTTGACGGTGCGGTCCAGGATGACCTCACTCAGGTCGTCGTGGCCCTTGACGAGCTCGATGCGTAGCTGGTTGTCGTCGAGACGGCTGGTGGTGCGAACCACTCGCGGGGTGCCTTCGAGGCGAATCCGGTCACCGGGTACGAGGTCTTCGACGTATACATCACGGGTCATTCGTCCAAACTACGGTCGTATTCGGTGAGTCGGCAGGGTAACAAGTCCCAAAAGTGTTACGGATCACATGCCGTATTGCGGGTGCTGTTTCGACGCACGTCAGCGTTGCCGTTCGGCACCCGATTGCACATCCAGCGCGCGTCGCGCGCTGACACCCTGCGGAAGGTGAATCGATGGCAGATGCCGCCGTGCCCGATCTCAGCGAGATCCTCGCCGACTCGCCCACCAATTGGGGCAGATGGGGACCCGATGACGAGGTGGGCAGCCTGAACCATCTGACGGCCGCACAGGTCTTGGCGGGCGCGGCGCAGATCAGGCGGGGCGCGGTGTTCACGCTTCAGCGCCTGATCGGCGATCCCCACGGTGACCCCGTGTGGCCGGGTCGTAGCCCTGCCACTCGCGAGATGACCCTTGACGAATCGCACTGGGATGACGGCAAAGGGCCTGCTTTCCCCGGAGGCATGCACTGCGCCGACGACAAGCTCACCGCATCGCTCCAGGGTTCCACGCAGTACGACGCGCTCGGCCACGTCTGGTACGACGGCCAGATCTGGAACGGGTACGACTCGAGGACCACGATCGGGGGCTTGTCGAGGGCCAGCGTCGCGCCGATCGCCGAGCGTGGAGTGGTCGGTCGCGCCGTGCTCCTCGACATCGCACGTCACCGGGGTAAGGCCTACCTGGAGCCGTACGAGACGTTCGACCACGAGGATCTGATCGCGTGTGCCGAGTACCAGGGCACGGAGATCCAGCCGCGCGACATCGTGGTGATCCGAACCAATCACCTGCAACTGTTCTTCGAGAACGCCGTCGAGTTCTACAGCGACTTCTGCGAATCCGGCCTCGTCTACTCCCGCGAACTCGTGTCCTGGTTCCAGGAGATGGAGATACCGAATCTCGTGACCGACACCATCGCGAACGAGGTGACCGTGGACCCGAACAACGGCGCCGCTCTGGTGCTGCACAACGCGCTCATGCGCAACCTCGGCGTGGCGTTCACCGAGATCTGCGACCTCGAGAAGCTCGCCGCCGATTGCGCCGACGACGGGGTCTACACGTTCTTCTACGTGGCCGCGCCGCTGAAGATCAACGAGGCCACCGGTTCTCCTGTCAACCCTGTCGCCATCAAGTGAGACTTCTTCCCGGCCGGGCAGTCGTCTCAAGGTGAGACGTTCTGCGAGCGCACCCATGCCTAATCTTCGCGCGAGGACCCGCAACCACAAGGAGTCGGCCATGAAAGCTCTCGTGTATCACGGTCCAGGTCAGAAGGCCTGGGAGGACGTTCCGAATCCGGTCCTGCTGGAACCGACGGACGCCATCGTCAAGATGGAGGTGACCACCATCTGCTGAACCGATCTGCACATCCTCAAGGGCGACGTAGCGGCGGTCACGCCGGGTCGGATCCTCGGGCACGAGGGCGTCGGAGTGGTCACCGAGGTCGGTCCGGGCTGCGAGCGGGTTCGGGTCGGGGATCGCGTGATCGTGTCCTGCGTGAGCAAGTGCGGAACGTGCGAGTTCTGCCGAGCGGGTCTGACGTCGCACTGCCAGACAGTGGGTGGCATCGGCTGGATCTTCGGTCACCTCATCGACGGCACCCAGGCCGAGTACGTCCGGGTTCCGTTCGCGGACAACGGTCTGATCGCGCTTCCCGAGAAGGTGACTCCCGAGCAGGGCACGATGCTCAGCGACATCCTGCCGACCGGCTACGAGATCGGGGTGCTCTACGGCGCCGTCGCAGAGGGCGACGTCGTCGCCGTCGTCGGGGTCGGGCCGGTCGGGCTGGCGTCGGTGATGACGGCGTCGGCGGCCGGCGCGTCGAAGGTGATCGCCGTGGACGGCAACAAGTTCCGGCTCGAGCAGTCGCGCGACTTCGGTGCGACCGACACGATCGACGTCAACGCAGGCGGGGACGTGGTCGCGCAACTCAAGGAACTCAGCCGAGGCGGGCTCGGGGTGGACGTGGCGATCGAGGCGGTCGGGGTGCCCGCGACGTTCGGCGTCGCGCTCGATTCCGTCCGTCCCGGCGGTCATGTCGCCAACGTCGGCGTGCACGGGGAGAGCGTCACCTTCCCGATCGAGCGGGACTGGATCAACAACCTCACGATCACCACCGGATTGGTCAACGCCACGACCGCACCCGAACTCCTGGAGAGCATCGAACGCGGGGACATCTCCCCGGAGAAGTTCATCACCCACCGGTTCACGTTCGATCAGTTCGACGAGGCGTACGACACGTTCGCGAACGCTGCCGACGAGCACGCGCTCAAGGTGATCATCGCCGCCGGCGACTGACGGTCCGGCCTGGTCCGACGGCGCTGGCTCGGGTCGTCACTCCTTGGCCTCGGCGATGGAGAGAACGACCGTTGTCCGCTCGTCGGAATCCGCTACGACGTCGTCGGTCTCGTCGACCAACGAGAAGTGCCGGACGTTGGCGAGATTCACGATGTGCGCCGACCCCTCGAGCTCGAGGGCGATCGGTTCGCGCTGCCGGACCACGTCGCGGACGAACTGCATCACCTCCGGGACCGACTCCGCGAACAGCAGGCGGATCTCGAACTCGTCGGACGTCAGCAGTGTGCCCATGCGGCTCATCGTCGCACGGCGGGACGGTCGGACACGGCTGCTCGCGCGGATTGATGGATCGAGTCGGCCGACAACGAAACGGCCCGCTCGGCGATCGGAGAGCGATCGCGGAGCGGGCCGAGTCGACGTCGGAGCCTGGGCTCAGCAGTCGTAGTACAGCGAGAACTCGTACGGGTGCGGACGGATCTGCACCGGCTCGATCTCGTTCTCACGCTTGAGCGCGATCCAGGTCTCGATGAGGTCCTCGGTGAACACGCCACCGGCGGTGAGGTATTCGTGATCCTCTTCGAGACGGTCGATGACCGCGGCCAGCGAGGTCGGGGCCTGCGGGATGCTCTTGGCCTCTTCCGGCGGGAGCTCGTAGAGGTCCTTGTCGACGGGCTCGTGCGGCTCGATCTTGTTCTTGATGCCGTCCAGGCCGGCCATCATCATCGCGGCGAACGCCAGGTACGGGTTGCCCGAGCTGTCCGGGCAACGGAACTCGAGGCGCTTGGCCTTCGGGTTGTTGCCGGTGATCGGGATACGCACACAGGCCGACCGGTTGCGCTGGCTGTAGACCAGGTTGATCGGGGCCTCGTAGCCCGGCACCAGACGCTTGTAGGAGTTCACGGTCGGGTTGGTGAACGCCAGCAGCGACGGTGCGTGGTGCAGGATGCCACCGATGTAGTAGCGCGCCAGGTCCGACAGGCCCGCGTAGCCGGCCTCGTCGTGGAACAGCGGCTTGCCGTCCTTCCACAGCGACTGGTGGGCGTGCATGCCCGAACCGTTGTCGCCGAAGAGCGGCTTCGGCATGAAGGTGACCGACTTGCCGTTCTGCCATGCGGTGTTCTTGATGATGTACTTGAACAGCTGCACGTCATCGGCTGCGTGGAGCAGAGTGTTGAACTTGTAGTTGATCTCCGCCTGGCCCGCGGTGCCGACCTCGTGGTGGCCGCGCTCGAGCTCGAAGCCCGAGTTCTGCAGGTTGGTGGACATCTCGTCACGCAGGTCGACGTAGTGGTCGTACGGTGCGACGGGGAAGTACCCACCCTTCGGGCGGACCTTGTAGCCGAGGTTGGGGCTGCCGTCGGGATCGGTCGGCGACGCGGTGTTCCACCAGCCGGACTCGGACTCGACCTCGTAGAAGGTGCCGTTCATCTCGGAACCGAAGGACACCGAGTCGAAGATGTAGAACTCGGCCTCGGCACCGAAGAAGCAGGTGTCGGCGACGCCGGTGGAGGCGAGGTAGTCCTCGGCCTTGCGGGCGACGTTGCGCGGGTCGCGGCTGTAGGCCTCGCGGGTGAACGGGTCGTGGACGAAGAAGCTGAGGTTCATCGTCTTGGCCTTGCGGAACGGATCGATCCGCGCGGTGGCCGGGTCGGGCAGCAGCATCATGTCCGACTCGTTGATCGACTGGAAGCCACGCACCGACGATCCGTCGAACGCCAGCCCGTCCTCGAAGACGTCCTCGTCGAAGGCCGACGCGGGGATCGAGAAGTGCTGCATGACACCGGGCAGGTCGCAGAAACGGATGTCGACGTACTCGACACCTTCCTTCTTGATGCCCTCGAGTAGTTCTTCTTTACTGCTGTACACCGTGCGGTGACTCCTTCGTGATCGGTGGTCCGTGTATGGGGACACGCCACATCCGCCACTGAGAAACAGCAGCGGATCTCAGCGGCAACCGTATGGAGGCGAAGTTGCCCATGCGTCAAGTCCGTGTTTCCCCCGTGTTACACGCGCAGTGGTGTTGGCTACACAGCGTGATCGGGGGCCGTCGCACTCGGCGCATCCCAACCCTAGCGGCAGGGGCCAACGGGCGGGACGGGTCACGACAACCAGCGACTACGATGGTTCCCAGTGCGGCGACGACGCGGACCGAGGGGGTTGCGCGGTCGCGTGAGAGGAGTCATCACCGATGGGACGAGTCACGGGTTCCTGGCTGTCGGGACCGCAGATCGGTCCCGAGAACGGCGTGGACAACGAGTACCGGGGACAGGATCTCGGCCTACCGCAGAGCGGTCCCGGGTCGCTGGCCACCGGCTGGCCGCGGGTGGCCGGCCTGCTCGTCGACTGGCTGATCGCCGGCGGGCTCGCGATGGCGTTCTTCGGTGGCTTCAACTCGCCGCATCTGGGCACCGCGCAGATGGGCGTGTGGTTCGTCATGGGCATCTTCGCGGTGACGCTGTTCGGGTTCACCCCGGGCCAGCTCGTCATCGGGATGCGCGTGGCGCGAGTGGATTACGGCGTCGAGCGCAACACCGCCGAAGCGACCGGCGAGCAGAGCCCGGCGGCGGTCGGGATCGTCCGGGCCTTCTTCCGCCAGCTGCTGATGATCTTCCTGGTCCCGGCGCTGATCAACGACTACAACGGGCGCGCTCTGCACGACCGCGCAACCGGCACCGCGCTCGTCCGGACCCGCTGACCCGGGGCGGCAGCTCGTTCTCCATACGCCTATCGATTCGCTGTGGAACTAGGGGCGGGATGGTCATCGTCGCTGTGATTTAGTGGTCGCATGCGGGGGAAGTCGGGGGCCGTCGTGGCCCTTTTCATGGGCACGGTGATCGTTGCGATGGGGGTGATCGTCACTCTGGCGGTGCCTCGGTCTGTTGACGGGCACGCCGCGGTGGTGGCAGACAGCGCGACGACCGCGGACCGCAGCGCGGCCGACGACAGGTATCCCGATGTCGACCCCCTGGCAACCACCCCGACCCCGCGGTGGTCGGCGGACATGTCTGACATCGCCGGGCTGCGAACCCCGGACACCACCCGGGTGCCGACGGTGCTCGCAGCTGATCGGCAGATCGTCGTCGGCGGTCCCACGAGCGCATCCGTCACCGAACTGATGGCCTTCGACGCTGCGGACGGCAGGCAACTCTGGCCCGAGACGTCGGCGTTTCGAGCCGAGACCTGCGCTCTCAGCCGCGATGGCAGACTCGCCTGCCTCCGTCGCGGGAGTGCGCCGAGCACCGTCGATCTCGGGTTCATCGCGGTCGGCACCGGTGCGGTGACGGCGACGAAATCGTTCGAGATCGCAGACGGTCCACAAGACCCGACCCTCGCCTCCGCAGGTAACGGCTTCCTCGTCACGAGCCGGCGGTTCGTCGAAACCGAGGCCGTTTATGCGGCGACCTTGAACTGGTTCAGTTCCGACGGTTCGCGTTCCTGGGTGCAGCGTCCTCCCGTGGGGCTATCCGATCCGGAACTGTCCGAGTCCGGCAACGTGGTGGCGGTCTCTGACTACAAGCGCGGAGCGCGGGTGTACGCCCTCGACAGTGGAACTGTGCTGTACGACTCCGCCCGGGACCTCGAGCCCCACGGTGGTCCGGGCGGGTCGGCCATCATCCAGGTCGCCGTGGCCCGGCCCGGCTTCGCGGTCAGCATCCTGACGAGCGCCCGTACCACCACCGTCTATGACGACAGCGGCACCCTACGCGGCGCGATCGACGGCGTCGTCCTGCCCTTCGCGCCGTCCGGTTCAGAAGGAGACCTCATCCCCGTCACCGGAACCGATGTGGACAAGCGTCAGGCCATCGGTGCCGCCTCATTGGAGACGCTCGAGGTCGTCGCTCTGACGGCGTTCGCCGGCAGCCTTCTCGGTACCGAACTATTGGGTGAGCAGTATGTGGCCGGTTCTGAGACGACCGGCAGCAACTCCGAGGAATGGGTGGTCCTCGACCTCGACAAACCGCAGAGCGCGACGACCATGGCCGCCGGGAACAACCGTCTCCTTGCTTTCGACGGAGTTCGGGCCGTCTTCGCAGACAGGTTCGGTTCGAACTACGGTGTCCCGAAGATGGTCGCCTACGAACTGTCGAGCGGACGTGAGGTATGGACGCTTGGAAACCCGGACGGCGAGCGCGAATACCGTTTCGTCGGACCGTACCTCTTCCAGGTCATCACCGGTGTGGCCGGCGAGTCGGGTTCGCTTCGTCTGTTGGATGCGAAGCCTTGACCCGGCCGTACCCGGGCGACCATCACTCGGTCGGAATGCCGCCCTCGCGATCCCCGAGGGCCCGTCGCGGAACCGGTACGACGGCCGGGCTGGCGATCCTCGTACTCGGGACGCTCGCGCTCGCGACTGTGCTGACCGTGACGCTGGCGGTACCGCGCACTGTCTAAGGATCGGGTACCGTGCTCGGTGCGCCGACGGGGGAGCACGGCGAGGACCCGATCATCCGCGTCTTACCCACGCAACCCGAACCGCTGTGGGAAACGTCGGAGGAACTCGCTCTCGGCTCGCCGGAACCCGCGACGTACGTGATTCCCCTCGCCGCCGACGACCGGATGGTCATCGCTGGTGCGTCATCGGACCTCACGTCGGCAGGCGGGGTCGTGGCGCTCGACCAGACGAACGGAAGAGCGCTGTGGCGCAACCCGTCAACGTTCCTGGCCAGTGATTGCGCGTTGAGTCGGGACCGACGACTCGCCTGTGTCGCCTCGGTGAGTGACCGACAGACCGAAGTGGCATTTCTCGAGGCTGCCACGGGCGCGGTCCCGGCGACCGCGACCGTGCGGTCTGGCCGGAGCCAGATCGTCCGCGCAGCAGACGGCTTTCTGGTCACGTCGGTGTTGTACGACTCTGTGAGCTATCGGGCCACGACCACCCTGACGGCGTTCGAATCCGACGGGCGACAGCGGTGGACCCAGGTGCTTCCCGAGCAGATAGGTGACCCGGCTTTGTCCGAGGCTGGCGACGTGATTGTCGTCGGCGACACTGAAGCAGGAGTTCGGGTCCTGTCGCTGCCTACCGGCGACGTCCTCTACGACTCCGCCGCCGACGACGAGCTTCGCGGCCCGGGTGGCGCGGCCGGTGATGATGACGCGCAGGGAAGTGCGAATACCTGGATCAGGGTCGCGGCGACGGGAACCGGTTTCGCGGTCAGTCACACCGTGTATCCGCGCCGATCCCTGAGGCTCTTCGATCGGCAGGGTATCGAACACGGCCTGTTGGCGGATCTCGAACTCCCGAACGGGCGCCCGACCGCGACCGAGGGTGCATTGTTACCCGTCCGGGGCGAGAACAAATCCGACCGCCCGATCGCCGGCGCAGTGTCCACCGTGAACGGGAAGCTGCTCTGGTCCGTCGAGGGCAACATCGTCGACGACGTCTCCCTCCTGGGTGGCCGCTACGTCGGCGTGCAGGCGCTGGCCGATGTCGGCTACCGGTGGACTTTCATCGAGGCCGCTTCCGGCGTCGCCGGGGCAACGATCCCGATGAGCACTCACCAGCGGTACAAGGCCTTTGACGGCACACGCCTGATCTTCGAAGGAGACGAGGAGCAAGACGAACCCGGCCCGCGGGCGTTGGTTGCCTATGACCCGCAGAGCGGTGAGCAGGCGTGGCGGTTGAAAGAGACGCGAGACGCGGACGACGTCGACGTGCAGATCGTGGGGCCGTACCTTTTCGTACTTGAGACGCGCTCGGGTCGCTCATTACCGACGATGACCCGTATGGGTTGAGTCGGGCCACGCGGAAGCGTCAGCCGCGGCGGCGCGCCGTGCGCTGCATGCTGCGCATCTTGGCGTTCGCGGGCAGGGGACCCTTCGGCATGCCGGGGCCGGGGGCCTTGCTGCCGAGGGCGGACAGCCGGCCCTCCAGGGTCTCCATCCGCTTACGGTCGATGTTGCTGGGCAGCTTGTTGAGGTGCCGCTCGAGCTTCGACAGCGGGACCTGGCCGTCGTCGTTGCCGACCATGATCTCGTAGATCGGGGTGTCGCCGACGACCCGCGCGACCTTCTTCTTCTCCTGGCCGAGCAGCGACTTGATGCGGGTCGGGGAGCCCTCGGCGACCAGGATGATGCCCGGCTTGCCGATGACACGGTGCACGGCGTCGAGCTGGGAGGTGCCGGCCACGGCCTGCTTGACCCGCCATTGCCCGCGCATGTTGCCCAGTGCCCATCCGGCGGCGCCGGGCTGTCCCTCGGCCTTGGTGTACACGTTCTTCTGGACGCGGCGGCCGAACAGGATGAAGGCGCCGAGGATGCCCAGCACCACGCCGAGCGGGATCAGCAGCCACGGCGAACCGAGGACGAATCCGAGAGCGGTGAAGACCGCGATCGACAGGACGATGACACCCACCATGTAGGGGATGAGTCGTTTGTCTTCCTTGCGCTGCATCTGGAAGGCCTGCCAGAGCTGCTGGCGCCGTTCCTTCGATGCGGCCTTACGGGCCTTCTTCTTCTCGGCCTTGACCTCTTTGCTCACCTGCGCCTTTGCCATGAGGCCAGTTTACGTCCGTGGATCGAGCGATCGGGGCATCGGGTGACCGTCCGATGATCACCGGACGCGCGGGGCGTCAGCGGGCGAGGCGTGCCATCAGGCTGGAGGCCTCCTGGCTGGCCGATCCCTCGGCCGCCAGGTGCGCGAGAGCCGGTGAGATCTCGCGACCGTGATGGGCCATCGCCTGCGCGTACAGGCGGCCCGCCCGGTACGACGACCGCACCAGCGGACCCGCCATGACGCCGGCGAATCCGACTTCCTCGGCGAACTCGGAGTGATCGACGAACTCCTCGGGCTTGACCCACCGCTCAACCGGATGATGCCGCGGCGAGGGACGCAGGTACTGCGTGATGGTCAGGATGTCGCAGCCCGCCTCGTGCAGATCCACGATCGCCGACTGCACCTCCTGCGGGGTCTCGCCCATCCCGAGGATGAGGTTCGACTTCGTCACCAGGCCGAAATCACGTGCGGCGGTGAGGACTTCGAGAGACCGCTCGTAGCGGAAGGCCGGGCGGATGCGCTTGAAGATGCGCGGCACGGTCTCGAGGTTGTGCGCGAGTACCTCGGGCCGGGCGTCGAAGACCTCGGCCAGCAGGTCGGGCTTGGCGTGGAAGTCCGGGATGAGGTTTTCCACACCGGTACCGGGGTTGAGGCGGTGGATCGCGCGGACGGTCTCGGCGTAGAGCCAGGCACCCTCGTCGGGCAGGTCGTCGCGGGCGACGCCGGTGATCGTCGAGTAGCGCAGGCCCATCGCCTGGACGCTCTCGGCGACACGACGCGGTTCGTCGCGGTCGAGTTCGGCGGGCTTGCCGGTGTCGATCTGGCAGAAGTCGCAGCGTCGGGTGCACTGCTCGCCGCCGATGAGGAACGTCGCCTCGCGGTCTTCCCAGCATTCGTAGATGTTGGGGCAGCCGGCCTCTTCGCAGACGGTGTGCAGACCCTCGCGCTTGACCAGGCCCTTGAGTTCGGTGAACTCCGGGCCCATCGTCGCGCGGGTGCGGATCCACTCCGGCTTGCGCTCGATGGGGGTCTGCGCGTTGCGCACCTCGAGCCGGAGCAGCTTGCGGCCCTCAGGGGCCGGGGTCGGGGTCTGTGGTGCGGATGCCGAGGCCGAGGGTGTGGCTTCGGGGGCACCGGGTCCGGGGGTGATGGGGGACGCGGTCACTGGATCGATCCTACGCTCGCAGAAGTGGATGGAGAGGACTGTGCCGACGCGACCGGGCTCGCAGTGGCGTCGAGCGCGGTGAGCACGGCATCGGCGGTGACGTCGAGCAGAGAGGCCACCGACAACGGCCGCCCCAGTTCGCGCGCCAGGGACGTGACCCCGGCGTCGGCGATCCCGCAGGGGACGATCGCCTCGAACGCCGACATGTCGGGGTCGATGTTGAGTGCGAATCCGTGCAGGGCCACGCCGCGTGCCACGCGGATACCGATCTGTCCGAGTTTGCGTTCCCCGGCGTCGTCGGTGATCCACACGCCGGAACGTCCGTCGACGCGGCCGGTGGTCACGCCGAGACCGGCGCAGACCGAGATGAGGGCCGCCTCGAGGCGACGGACGTACTCGACGACGTCGAGCGGCTCGGCGAGCTTCACGATCGGATAGCCGACGAGTTGTCCCGGTCCGTGCCAGGTGATCCGGCCGCCGCGGTCGACGTCGATGACCGGCGCCCCGTTGGTGGGCCGGTCGGCGTCCTCCGTGCGCTTGCCCGCCGTGTAGGTGGACGGATGCTCCAGCAGGAGCAGCACGTCGTGGTCCAGGACGCCGTCGGCGCGGTCGGTCGCCAGGCCGTGCTGCAGGTCGTAGGCCGTCTGGTAGTCGACGACGCCGAGATGGCGGACCTCGACCGGTTCGGCACTCCCGCGGATCGGACGCTCAGTCATGACTGGTGGAACCGGTGGCGTAGGCGAGGGCCTCGTCGACACCGGGATGGGTGAAGGTGAATCCGTGATCGGTCAGCACCTTGGGTGTAACGCGCTGACTGAACAGAATCATTTCCTCGGCCATCTCGCCGCCGACCCGGCGCGCCGCGAAGGCGGGTACCTGCAGGATCGTCGGGCGGTGCACGGCCCGGCCCAGAGCCGAGGTGAACTCACCGAACGGGACGGCGCCCGGCGAACTCAGGTTCACCGGTCCGGACAGGTCGGAGTCGAGGAGGAACTCGATGGCGCGGATCTCGTCGATCAGGCTGATCCACGAGAAGTACTGCTTGCCGTCGCCGATCGGTCCGCCGAGCCCGAGCTTGAACAACGGCCGGAGTTTGCCCAGCAGGCCGCCCTGGGTGCTGAGGACCGGCGCCGTACGGAGCAGGACCAGACGCGTGTCCGCGCCGACGCCGGCGGTGGCGGCGCGCTCCCAGTCGACGACCAGGTCGGCGAGGAACCCCTCGCCGGGGCCGTCGGTCTCGACCGCGGCGTGGCCACCGGTGTTCCCGTAATAGCCCGTGGCGCTGGCACTCACGAACGTCGGGATGCCGAGATCGCGGACGGCCTCGGCGAGCAGTTCGGTGGGGGTGATCCGCGAGTCCCGGAGTTCCTGTTTGAACCGGCCGGTCCAGCGACCGTCGCCGACTCCCACGCCGCCCAGCGAGACCACCGCCTCGACGCCGTCGAGACTCTCCGGCGGGACGCCGATCGTCTCGGGATCCCAGCTGAACTCGTCATCGGCGCGTGCCTCGCGGCGGACCAGACGTGTGACCGTGTGGCCCGCCGCGCGCAGCGAGTTGACCAGGGCGTTGCCGATGAGTCCCGATGATCCGGCGACGGCGATGCGCATTCTGTGTCCTCGGTGTGCCGTCCGAAGGAGATCTGGGCTAGAGGCCCAGGTCCGCGGCGAAGGCGGCCTCTTCGAGACGCTTCTTCACCGTGGTGAGGAAGCGGCCCGCGTCGGCGCCGTCGATCAGACGGTGATCGTAGGTCAGCGGCAGGTAGGACATCGACCGCACCGCGATCGATTCCGAACCGTCCTCACCGGTGATGACGACCGGGCGCTTGACGATCGCGCCGGTGCCCAGCATCGCCGCCTGCGGCGGCACCAGGATCGGGGTGTCGAACAGCGCGCCCTGACTTCCGATGTTGGTGATGGTGAACGTGCCGCCGGCGAGCTCGTCGGGCTTGAGGCCGTTGGAGCGCGCCCGGGACGCGATGTCGGCGATGGCGCGGGCCAGACCGGCGATCGACAGGTCGTCGGCGTTGTGGATGACCGGCGACAGCAGCCCCTGCGGGGTGTCGACGGCGATGCCGAGATGCACCTTGTCGTAGTAGGTGATCTCCTTCTTGTCCTCGTCGATCGACGCGTTGACGTTGGGATGCGCCTTCAGCGCCTCCACGACGGCCTTCGCGATGAACGGCAGGTACGTCAGGTTGACGCCCTCGGACGCCTTGAAGCTCTCCTTCGCCGCCTTGCGGAGCCCGGCGATGCGGGTCATGTCGACCTCGAAGACCTGGGTGAGCTGTGCGCTCTGCTGCAGCGACTCGCGGGTCTTCTTCGCGGTGATCTGACGGATGCGGTTGATCTTCTGCGTCGTCCCGCGCAGCTCGGCGAGCTCGGGCCGGATCTCCGGCGAGCCCGACGACGCGGCCGGCGCCGACGATGCCGCGGGCTTGGCGGCCGGGGCGGACTCCTGCGCCGGGGCCTTGGCCTCCTCGGCCGCGGCGAGCACGTCCTGCTTGCGGATGCGGCCACCGACACCGGTGCCCTTGATGGCGTTCAGGTCGATGTTGTTCTCCGCGGCGAGCTTGCGCACCAGCGGCGTCACGTACGGGGTCGACTCGACGGTCGGCGGGTCGGACTTCTCCGCGGCCTGTGCCTTGGGCTCGGGGGCCTTGGACTCCTGGGCCTTCGGCTGCGGCTTCTGCTCTTCCTCGGGGGCAGGCGCCTGCTCGGGCTCCGGCTCCGGCGCGGACTCCTGCTCGGGCTCGGGTTCCGGTTCGGGTTCCGGCTCGGGCTTCTTCTTCGACGGAGCCGCCGAGGCATCACCGATGACGGCGAGCTTGCCGCCGACCTCGATCACGTCGTCCTCCTGCGCGAGGATCTCGAGCAGGGTGCCGGCGACCGGCGAGGGGATCTCGGTGTCGACCTTGTCGGTGGAGACCTCGAGCAGGGGTTCGTCGGCGGCGACCTCGTCGCCGACGGCCTTCAGCCAGTTGGTGACCGTCCCCTCGGTGACCGACTCGCCGAGTTCGGGCATGAGCACGTCGGTGCCCTCGGCCGAGCCCGAGCCGGTGTCGGCGGTGGGCTTCTCGGCGGGCGCGTCCTCGTCGACGGAGGGCTCCTCGGCGGCCTGCTCGGGCTCGGGTTCGGGGGCGGCCTCGGACGGCTCGTCGCCGCCGGCGGCGTCGGAATCGGAATCGTCCGAACCGGAGTCGTCGGAACCGGCCTCGTCGGCGTCACCGATCAGGGCGAGATCGCCGCCGACCTCGACGACGTCGTCCTCCTGCGCGATGATCTTGGTCAGCACACCCGAAGTGGGGGCGGGGATCTCGGTGTCCACCTTGTCGGTCGACACCTCGAGCAACGGCTCGTCGGCCTCGACGGTGTCGCCCTCCTCCTTCAGCCACCGGGTGACTGTCCCCTCGGTGACACTTTCACCAAGGGCGGGCATCTGGACGGAGAAGGCCATCGTTGTGAACTCCTGAACTCGACGTGGTGGTCTGTAGGTGATGCCCAGTGGTGTGTGCGCCGTGGGCACGGGGGTCGGGAGGCGGTGGAAGACCGCGCAGATGAGTGGCGGATCAGCCGCTCATCCCCGCGGCCAACCCTACCCGTACGGTGAGCCGCCGACTCGGTTCGGCTCGTACTCGTCGGTAACGATTCTCCGGCGGCCGCGGCACCGGTCTCGGCCGCGGCTCGCCGAAGGTGTTCTCAGCCGTTTGCGGCGATGTCCTCGAGCACGGCCGCGATGGTCCGGACGGGGACGCCCGTACCGCCCTTCGTCGTGTAACCCCAGGGGCCGCCGGTGTTGAAGGCGGGCCCGGCGATGTCGATGTGGGCCCACTGCACGTCCTCGGGCACGAACTCCTTCAGGAAGATGCCCGCGGCGAGCATCCCGCCCCAGCGGTGGGGGGTCACGTTCGCCAGGTCCGCGACGCGGGACTTCAGGTCTGCGCGCAGCTCGGCCGGGAGCGGCATCGCCCAGGCGTTCTCACCTACATCGGCCGACCGGGCCGCGACCCGGTCGCGGAACCCGTCGGTGCCCATGACGCCCGGTGTCCGGGTGCCGAGTGCCACCATCTGGGCGCCGGTCAGGGTCGCGGTGTCGATGAGATAGTCGGGATCGTCCTCGCAGGCCCGCACGATGGCATCGGCGAGGATCAGCCGTCCCTCGGCGTCGGTGTTGAGGACCTCGACCGTGCGACCGCCGTACTGGGTGAGCACGTCGCCGGGGCGCTGCGCAGTCGACGACGGCATGTTCTCGGCCATGGGGACGGTGGCGATCACCGTCACGTCGACATCGAGCCGGGCGGCCAGGATCGTCGCCGCGATGACCGCGGCCGCGCCGCCCATGTCCGAGGTCATCGCGTCCATGTTGGCGGCGGGTTTGATCGAGATACCGCCGGTGTCGAAGGTGATGCCCTTGCCGACGAGCGCGACCTTCTTCGGCGACTTCTTCGCGGTGTGGGTCAGCCGGACGAGGCGCGGCAGCCGGGACGAGCCCTTGCCGACGCCGATGATCCCGCCGTAACCCTGCGCCTCCAGCTGCTTGTCGTCGAGGATCTCGACCTTGAGCCCGGCCTTGCTGCCGAGGGTGCGGGCGCGGGCGGCGAACTCCTCGGGATACAGGTGGCTCGGCGGGGTGTTGACGAAGTCGCGGGCGATCGCCACCGAGTCGGCCACTGCGACCGCGCGCTCCACAGCGGCCTTGGCCTCCTTGGACTTCGATTCGACCAGCAGTGTGATGCGTTGCGGCGGAGTCTTCTTGGGCTTCGACTTGTCCGAACGGAACTCGTCGAACCGGTAGGCGCCGAGGAACAGTCCCTCGGCGGCGGCAGCCAGGTCGACGGCCGAGAGCGTGGTGGCGACCGACTCGTGCCCGTCCAGTTCGCGGGCGACGACACCGGCGGCCTGCCGGACCTGGTCGGCGTCGTCGAGGTTGTCGGCATCGCCCAGGCCGACGGCGACGACGATGTCGACGGGCAGCGACTCCGGGGCCGCGGTCCGGGTGACCTCGCCGTGGGACCCGGTCGCGCCGAGGGCGGTGAGAGCGGCGGTGATGGCGGCGGCCTGGGCGTCGTCGAGGATGCCGTCGCCGATGGCGAGGGTCGGTTCGGCTGTGGGGTCGGCATTCTCGGCGTCGTCGGGGGACGAGGCGCTGATCAGGCCGATGACCAGGGCGGAGTCGTCCTTGCCGATCGAGGTGGACAGTTCGAGTTCGGGGCCGCGCGTGCGGTCGACGGTGTCGTTCTTGCTCACCCGGTCAACTCTGCCACAGCTCCGGCGGCGCCGAGTCCCAGCGGGAAGACGTGCAGACGAACGCCGCGTCCGTGCCCGGCCGGCGGGGTCGCCCGATAGCGTGGACGGCATGAGTGAACTCCTCGCCGGGCCGATCGCCGACCGTCATGCCGCACTGGGGGCCACCTTCGCCGAGTTCGGCGGCTGGAACATGCCGGTGTCGTACTCCGGCACGGTCGCCGAGCACGCCGCGGTGCGGGAGAGCGTGGGCATCTTCGACGTCAGCCACCTCGGCAAGGCACTGGTGTCCGGCGAAGGTGCGGCGGCCTTCGTCAACTCGACGCTCACCAACGACCTCGGCAAGATCGTGCCGGGCAAGGCGCAATACACGTTGTGCTGCAACGACTCCGGTGGTGTCGTCGACGACCTGATCGCCTACCTCGTCGGCGAGGACGAGGTCTTCCTGGTGCCCAATGCGGCGAACACCGCGTCCGTGGTCGCCCAGCTGCAAGCGATTGCGCCGGAAGGGATCTCGATCACCGACCAGCACCGTGACCTGGCCGTGCTCGCGGTGCAGGGCCCGAAGTCGCCCGAGATCCTGGCCGGGCTCGGACTGCCCGCCGACATGGAGTACATGGCGTTCGCCGACGCCGACCTGACGACCGCCGGTGGTGTGGCAGCGGTCCGCGTGTGCCGCACCGGATACACCGGTGAACGCGGGTACGAGATCGTGCCGCGGTGGGACGATGCGGGCGCCGTGTTCGACGTCCTGCTGGAGGCGATCACGGCAGCCGGCGGGTTGCCCGCCGGCCTGGGCGCACGGGACACCCTGCGCACCGAGATGGGATATGCGCTGCACGGCCACGAGCTGGGGCCCGACATCTCGCCGGTGCAGGCGCGGTCGAGTTGGGCGGTCGGCTGGGACAAGCCGTCGTTCTTCGGACGCGACGCCCTACTCGCCGAGAAGGAGGCCGGACCGACGCGTCGTCTGTACGGGTTGCGGGCGACCGGCCGCGGGGTGCCGCGTGCGGGGTGCGTGGTCCGCCTGGCGGGGAAGGACCAGCAGATCGGCACCTGTACGTCGGGGACGTTCTCGCCCACCCTCAAACAGGGCATCGCACTGGCCCTGCTCGATACGGCGTCCGGGGTGCGCAAAGGCGACGAGGTCGTCGTCGACGTCCGCGGGCGGGACCTGGCGTGCGAGGTCGTGATCCCGCCGTTCGTGCCGTCGCACGTGTGACCTGCGGGCCCTCGCGCGACGTCCCACGCAGCCCCGGGGGTCAGCCGACCGGGCCGGGAAATGCTTTTGTGCCCGGCGGTACGATGGCGTGATGACCTTGGAGTTCAACCGTACCGAGCATCCGCACCCGGTGTCTGAGGGCCGGCGCGCGGAGATCCTGTCCGCCCCCGGATTCGGGCGCCACTTCACCGACAACATGGTGATGATCGATTACGACGCAGGGGTGGGTTGGCACAACGCCACGGTGAAGCCGTACGGTCCGATCGCCCTCGACCCCGCGGCCACGGTTCTGCACTACGGCCAAGAGGTGTTCGAGGGGCTCAAGGCCTATCGGCAGCCGGACGGTTCGATCGCCGCGTTCCGCCCCGAGGCGAACGCCGCGCGTCTCCAGCGCAGCGCGGAGCGGCTCGCGATGCCCGCGCTGCCGGTCGAGGATTTCATCGCCTCGCTCAAGGCCCTGCTCGAGGCCGACAACGAGTGGGTGCCCGCCGCCGGCGGCGAAGAGGCGCTCTACCTCCGTCCGTTCATGTTCGCGTCGCAGGCCAGCCTCGGCGTCAACGCCCCGTCCTCCAGCTACATCTACTCGGTCATCGCCTCGCCGGCGGGCGCCTACTTCGCCGGTGGGATCAAGCCGGTGAGTGTCTGGCTGTCCACCGAGTATGTGCGCGCGGCACCGGGCGGCACCGGATTCGCCAAGTGCGGTGGCAACTATGCCGCCGCGTTCCTCGCCCAGCGGCAGGCCACCGAGCAGGGGTGCGACCAGGTCGTGTGGCTCGACGCGATCGAACGCCGCTTCATCGAGGAGATGGGCGGCATGAATCTGTTCTTCGTGTTCGGCTCAGGCGCCGACGCCCGGCTGGTGACCCCCGAGTTGTCGGGCTCACTGCTGCCCGGCATCACCCGTTCGTCGTTGCTGACGCTGGCCACCGATGCCGGCTTCGAGGTCGAGGAACGCAAGATCACCACCGAGGAGCTGCGCAAGGGCGTGGCGTCGGGCGACATCACCGAGGTGTTCGCCTGTGGCACCGCCGCGGTCATCACCCCGGTCGGTCGGGTCAAGGGTGAGGGCGAGGACTACACCATCAACAACGGTGAGACCGGTGAGGTGACGCAGGCGTTGCGTGACACCCTGACCGGCATCCAGCGCGGGACGTTCGCCGACACCCACGGGTGGATGACGGAGCTCTACCGCCGCTGAGCGGCGCCACGACGCCTCAGAGCAGGAGACCGACGACGCCGATCGCGACCCCGAGTTCGATGGTCGCGCCCAGCACGTCGCCGGTCATCCCGCCCATCCGGCGAGCGCAGTGCCTCGTGAACCACCACGCGAAGGCGGTCACGGCCAGCACGATCGCACACCCCTGGACGACGGCGGCCACCTCGACGTGGCCGCCGTCGATTCCGTTGGCGGACAGTCCGAGCGGCACGGTTGCGAGCAGGGCCACCACGAACCACGCGGCGACCGAGGTGCGCTGGGTCCCCGCGACCAGGGCGCCGAAACCGTTGTGGTGGGCCGGTTCCAGGGACCGCCGGGTGCCGACGACTGCGCCGAACCGCCCGAGGGCGATCGCGAAAGCGAGGTCGTACCAACGAGACCCGTTCGCGAGCGCGGCGAACCCGGTCGACTGCACGGCCAGCGTGAGGACCAGCGTCGCGACGCCGAACGGTCCGACGGTGCCGCTGCGCATGACCTCGGTGACACGATCGGGCGGCCCGTAGCACCCGAGTCCGTCCGCGGTGTCGGCGAGCCCGTCGAGGTGCATGCCCCGGGTGACGACGCCGAGCAGCACGACGATCAGCACGCCCGCCGTGACCGCCGGGAGGTCGGTCTGCGCGAGCCCGAAAGCCAGTCCTGCCGACGCCGCGCCCAGGGCAGCGCCGATCACCGGGACCGACGCCATGACCGCCGCTCCCAGCTCCCGGTCGGGTGCGGAAGCGCCTGCGTGACCACCGACGGGTACCACCGTGAGCCAGCTGAACGCGGTGCGCAGCGCCCGGATCGGCGAGATCATCTCGGATCGGTTCGGCGTCAGGTCGTCTCGACGGTGGCGTGCTCGGCCTCCCGGTCGGACACCCCCGCCTCGTCGAAGGTGGCCATCGAGCCGAGCAGGTCGGCGGCGGATTGCACGATCGGCAGTGCCAGGACGGCACCGCTGCCTTCGCCCAGGCGCATCGAGAGGTCCAGCACCGGAACGAGATCGAGGTGGTCCAGCGCGATCTGATGGGCGGGTTCGACCGACCGGTGTCCGGCGATCCACCAGCGCATCGCCCCCGGTGCGAGTTCGTTGGCGACCATCGCCGCGGCGGTGATCACCACGCCGTCGAGAATGACCGGCGTCCGACGCAGCGCCGCTTGGGCGAGGAAGCCGACGGTGGCGGCGAGATCGGCGCCGCCGACGGCGGCGAGCAGCGCGAGGGGGTCGTGGATGACCTTGCGCGCGCGACGCATTCCGTCTCGGATCGCGGCCGTCTTCCGCATCCATCCGGCGTCGTCGACGCCGGTGCCGCGGCCGACGATCTCGACCGGCTCGCGCCGGGTCAGCGCGCCGATGAGGACGGTCGCCGGGGTGGTGTTGCCGATGCCCATCTCGCCGGCGATGAGCAGGTCGGTGCCCGAGTCGACGAGGTCGTCGGCGATGGCGCGGCCGGCGGCCAGCGCCTCGCGTGCCTCGGCGAGGCTGATGGTGTCGGTGGTGCGGAGGTCTTCGCTGCTGCGACGGACCTTGTACCGCGACAGTTCCGGCGGGGTGTCGGCGTCGACGGACATGTCGACGACCTTCACCGCGGCGCCGACACGGCCTGCCATCACGTTCACCGCGGCACCGCCCGCGGCGATGTTGGCGACCATCTGCGCGGTCACCTCGGGTGGGAACGCCGACACCCCGCCGCGTGCGACACCGTGATCGCCGGCGAAGACGACGACGGTGGGGGAGGTGAGTGGCGCGGGCGGACACTGCCCCTGGCAGGCGGCGATCCAGACGCCGATCTCCTCGACGCGGCCCAGCGACCCCGGCGGCTTGGTGAGTACCGCCTGCCGTTTCCGCGCGTCCTGCGCAACCGCCTCGTCCGGCGGCGCGATCGGTGCGAACACCTCGGCATCCGTGGGGTCGGGCCGGGGCCGTTCCGAGACACCCACGCCCGCAACAGGTTCGGGTGCTGTGCCGAAAGTGGTTGCCACCGCGGCCGCCGCTGTGCTCGGCGGTGTCGGAGTGGGGTCGTCGGAGGCGGGCGGAGTCGTCGTCGGGGTGTCCGATGACGGGGTGTCCGAAACCGGGGTGGCCGACGCCGGGGCGTCCGACGCCGGGTCCGCGCCGGCTGTTGAATGTGGGATTCCGGACTCGTCGGCGGGTGCTCCGGCGGGGAGGTTGAGGACCCGGCCGGCGACGACGAGATCGACACGCTCGCACACCTCGGCGACCCGGACGTTGAGGGTCCCGAGCAGGTCCTGGAACACCCGGCCGGCGGGGGTGGGCGGTACGAGCGAGAGGCCGGCTTCCGGGCTGATGATCACCACGTCGGCCGACATCGCGCGCAGGGCATCGCAGAGGTCGTCGATCCGGCCGTCCAGGTCGATCTCCGAACCCGAGGTCCATCCGTGGACGGCGTCGATCTGCGCGGTGAGCCAGTTGCCCAGGTCGTCGACGAGGGCCGGGATGTCGGGCGCGGCGCGCAGGGCCTGGCCGAGATCGGTCGTCTCGATCGTCGTGTACCGGTCGTCGCGGCGTTCGCGATGGCGCCGGACCCGGTCCATCCACTCCCCGTCGGAGGACGTCAGCGGGCCCGTGGCCAGGTAGCGGATCTGACGGTGGCCGTCGAGCAACGACTCTCCGTGCGCGGACTTACCCGAGCGCACGCCGCCGAGGACGAGGGTGCGCACTGCGCGATCGGTCATCGATCAGACTTCGTCGCCCGGCGAGACCATCGGCTTGGGGGCGCGCATCTTGCGCAGCTGCATCGCGCGCGTGAACGCGTACCAGCCCAGCTTGAAACCGCCGTCGCTGGACTCGGGGAAACGTTCGGCGACCCGCCGGTTGACCATGCGGCCCAGGATCACACCGTCGGCCGCCATCAGCACGACGAAGGCGACGAGGATCAGGTTGGTCAGCGCCGCCGCCTGCGGGACCAGGAACATCAGCACGATCAGCAGGATCGCGAACGGCATGAACAGCCCGGCGAAGTTGCGTCGGGCGTCGACGATGTCGCGGGTGTAGCGCCGCGAGGCGCCCTTGTCGCGCGGCATCAGGTAGGCCTCGTCGCCGGCCATCATCCGTTCGCGCTGCTGGAGCCGCTTCTCGCGGCGCTCGGCGGAGAGTGCGCGCTTCTCCTCTTTGGAGAGCGTGGACTTCAGTTCCTTCTTGCGGGCGCGTGCCTCGGCGCGGTTCGTCGGGGGCGGTGCGACGGGACCGCGTCGCTTGTTCTCGGCCTGTCGGCGAGACGGCGTCGGACGACCCTTGCCCGGGGTGTACTTGCTGCCCTTGGTGGAGGGCGCGACGTCGGTGCCGGACTCGTCGTCGGCGGTGTAGGTGGAGACCGAGCTGTCGCCGGAATCCGCCTGGGTGTCGTCCTTCTTCCATGGCAGCTTCACGCTGTAGAGCCTAGGTGATCGATGTTGCGAGACAAACGCGTGGTCGTCGCTTTCGGGTGGTCACCCCGGCGGACTCGGCATCTGCGGCTTCGCGCGGTGTATCGCGGATCCGTCCAGCGTCGATGTCGCGCTGCCGGGTCGGGTTCGGCCACTTACACTCCGTGCTCATGACCGGGAACGGCGCGAAGCGCGGTGGAGCACCCACGGGGCCGACGGCGGGATCCCGGTGCGGATCCTGATCGCGCCGGATTCGTTCGGTGACACCATGTCCGCAGTGGTCGCCGCGCGGGCGATCGCCCGGGGGTGGCGTGCGGCACGGCATGGGGACGAGCTCGTCGTGGCTCCGCAGTCGGATGGCGGACCCGGCTTCGTCGACGTGCTCGCCTCGCGGTTCGGGACCGTGATCGCCGAACCGGTGTCCGGTCCGCTCGGGGCGGGGGTCATCGCGCGATGGCTTCTCGACGACGCGTCGACCGCATACATCGAGTGCGCCCAGGCGTGCGGTCTGCACCAGCTGGGCGGGACGCCGACGCCGCGGACGGCGACGGCA
>ERZ501011.123-NODE-123-length-24638-cov-8.245007_pt1 | contig 24638 bp, 27 predicted proteins | sample MGYA00248833_ERZ501011 | MGnify/ENA primary metagenome ERZ501011 (study PRJEB25958, sample SAMN03398530) | human skin metagenome | study: EMG produced TPA metagenomics assembly of the Human Skin Microbiome Metagenome (human skin metagenome) data set. | reverse complement strand
ACACGATCAGGCGCAGCTTGACCTTCAGCGGCGCGGCATAGGTCATGTCGCGCTGGATGCACTCCTCGACGTCGTATTTGGGCTCTTCGAACTCGTAGGAGACGTACTCAAGGATTGCGCGCTCGTTGAAGTCCTTGATCGGGAACACCGACTTGAACACCGCCTCGACGCCCTCGTCACGACGCTGGCCCGGACGGACCTCACGCTGCAGGAACTGTTCGTAGGAGGCCCGCTGAACCTCGATCAGGTTCGGCATCTGCACCGCTTCCGGGATGCGGCCGAACGACTTGCGGATGCGCTTCTTGCCGGTGAACGAGGTGGCGGTGGCGACCTGACCGTTGATGGCGAGACCGTGGGCGACGTCAGTCATTCAATGTTTCCCAATCCGCGAAGGCCTGGGCGGACCCTCGCGTCAAATGCGGCGGCCACGGCCCGCCTTCGGCGTCCGCAGCCTTGTTTCTTCGGCGTCCGCCCTCGGCCGGATCACGGCCTGGACACCTCAAATGAACCGGCTCCCTTGGGAAGGAGCCGCGCCTTCGCACCGGTCGGAGGGCGACGAACCGGGCCTCGGCGCTTGCGCGCAGACTCGTGGCTGAGTGTTGCGGAAGGCGGACTTATACTCGCTTCCTTGACGAAATAAAGGCCCGCGCGGAACCTTTTACACGGTGACGAAGCAGCGCCGTTCCTCTCATCCCATGGCTGCGCGTGAGGCAGGAGAAGGCGCGGCTGGACGGCGGCCTGGCGTAGCCGTAAGCCTTGTCCATGACCCGCATCGCCCTGGCCGCCCTGTCCGCTCTCTCGCTCGCCGCCTGCGCGCACCGCGAGCCCGTGTCCTATCCCGAGACCCAGTTGGCGGCCGCCCGCGCCGCGGACAATGTCGCGACGCCCGGGACGCAGGAAGGCTGGGACGCCGGCAACGCCGCCTATCTGGTCTGGAGCGGTGCGCGGCGCGGCTGGACCACCACCGAGAGCGGGCTTCAGTATCGCCGCGTCGGCAAGGCGCATCCCGAGGGCGCGCAGCCGACGGCGACCGACACGGTACGGGTTCACTACCGCGGGACCTTCATCGACGGGCGGGAGTTCGACAGCTCCTACGCCCGCAACGAGCCGGGCGAGTTCCCGCTGAACCGCGTCATCAAGGGCTGGACAGAAGGCGTCGCCTTGATGCGCGAGGGCGAGACGTTCGAGTTCGTCATCCCTGCTTCGCTGGGCTACGGCTCGCGCTGGGTCGGCGGCGACGAACTGCCCCCGAACTCGACGCTGCTGTTCACCGTCGAACTGCTGGACGTGAAACCGGCGACCTGAGAGCCAGGGCCTCTGCTCGCAGCCGCTTTTCCACCAGCCCCATCGAACTTGCCCCAGCGTTAACCACCCTGTGGTGTGGACACCCTGACCGACGCCCTCCATCGTCGGGTGTTCGCGGTGCCCCCTCCCCCTGAAGCGCGCCGCTGCAAGGATGCCGATGCCGCGCTACTTCCTTCATCTCCGCCGGGGCGAAGAGGCGTTCCTGGACGCCGAGGGTTCGGAGTTCGCCGACTTGGAGGCGCTGCGGCGCGCGGCGCTTCATGACGCTCGCGACACCATGTCATGGGACATCAAGGAAGGCGGGCTGGATCTGAGCTTTCGCATCGAAGCGGTGGATCAGACCGGGCGCACGGTGCTGTCGCTGGGCTTCAACGAAGCGGTGACGATCACCCAGCCCGAGAGGCTTCGGCGCGAAGGCTGACGCTTCGCCGCAGCACGGAACCGCGCGCGCCCGCCCACGCTTCGCCCGTCATGATGTATCGCCTCTCCACCGCCATCGCTCTGTCCTGCGCCCTGCTGTCGGCGACCGCCGCGTCCGCCCAGGATCGACCCACCTACGGTCCTCGCCTGGAGGGCTACGACTATCCTCATCCCGTCCAGAGCTTCGCCTTCACCTCCCAGCGCCAGCCGCTGGAGATGACCTACATGGACGTGGCGCCCAGCGGATCGGCGAACGGCCGCACGGTGGTGCTGCTCCACGGCAAGAACTTCTGCGCCGCCACCTGGGCGCCGACGATCGAGGTGCTGTCTCAGGCCGGCTTCCGCGTTCTGGCCGTCGATCAGGTCGGCTTCTGCAAGGCGTCCAAACCGCAAGGCTACCAGTTCAGCCTGCCGCAGCTGGCGACGAACACCCGCGCCCTGATGGCGCATGCCGGCGTAGAACGGGCCGTGATCGTCGGGCATTCGATGGGCGGCATGCTGGGCGCGCGCTTCGCCATCCAGCATCCCGAAGCGGTCGAGCGGCTGGTGCTGGTCAACCCGATCGGGCTGGAGGACTGGCAGGCCGAGGGCGTGCCCTACGCCCCGCTCGACGCCGCCTACGAGACCGAGCGCAAGACCAGCTTCGACAGCATCAAGGCGTATCAGCGCAAGTTCTACTACGACGGCGACTGGAAGCCGGAGTACGATGCCCCCGTCGAGATGCTGGCGGGGATGTATGCGGGCCCGGGCGGCGACGCCGTCGCCTGGAACCAGGCCCAGACCTCCGACATGATCTTCACCCAGCCGATCGTGCACGAACTCGGCCTCATCTCCGCGCCGACCACGCTGATCATAGGCCAGACCGACCGCACGGCGCCCGGCGCGAACCGCGCATCACCGGAGGTTCAGGCGCGCTTGGGCGATTATTCCGCGCTCGGCCGCCGCACCGCCGAGGCCGTGCCGAACGCCAGGCTGGTGGAGTTCGAAGATCTTGGCCACGCGCCGCAGATCGAGGATCCCGACCGCTTTCATCGCGCGCTGCTGGACGCGCTCGCCGACTGACGCTTGACTGCGGGAGGCCTGCGGCGGAGGGTCGCACCTTCCCCCAGCCCCCGCGGAGCCCGCCTTGTTTCCTGCCCGTCTCGCGCTGCTTGGCGCAGCCAGTCTGCTCGTCCTCGCCCCCCTTGCGCCGCCGGTTTCGGCGCAGACTCAAGCCGCTGCGTCCTCGCCCGCCGCCGCCGGTCCCGCCCTGCCGATCCCGCTGCCGCCGCTGCCGCAGGTTCAGGACACGCCCTGGCCCGGCGTGGTGCGGCTGCAGGTGAACGCCACCGACCTGAACCGCCGCATCTTCGACGTCACCGAGACCATCCCGGTGGAGCGTGCGGGGCCGCTGGTGCTGTTCTTCCCGGAATGGCTGCCCGGCAACCACGGGCCGGTCGGCCCCATCGCCCAGCTCGCGGGGCTCGAGATCACCGCCAATGGCCAGAGGGTGGAGTGGGTGCGCGACACCCTGCACCCCTTCGCGTTCCACCTGGAGGTTCCGCAGGGCGCCAGCGAGATCACGGCCCGCTTCCAGCACCTGTCGCCGACCACCGGCAGCCAGGGTCGCGTCACCATGACGGCCGAGATGCTGAACATTCAGTGGGAAAAGATGCTGCTCTATCCCGCCGGCCGCTGGTCGCGGAACATCACGGTCCAACCCAGCGTCACCCTGCCCGACGGCTGGCGCTTCGGCACGGCGCTGGAGCCGGAAACCGCGTCGGGCGCCGTCACCACCTTCAGGCCCGTAAACCTCGAGGTGCTGGTCGACAGCCCCATGTTCGCCGGCGTCCACTATCGCCAGATCGACCTTGATCCGGGCGGCCGTTCGCCCGTGCGCGCCAACATCGTCGCAGACAAGCCCGAGAGTCTCGAAGCCACCGACGAGCAGATCGGCATTCTGCGCGATCTGATCACCCAGGCCGATCGCCTCTATGGCGCGCGCCACTTCGATCATTACGACTTCCTGATCGCCATGACCGACAAGCTGGGCGGCATTGGTCTCGAGCATCACCGCTCGTCCGAGAACTCGGTCGATCCCGAGTTCTTCACCGGATGGGCCACCCACGTCGGCGACCGGGACCTGCTGGCGCACGAGTACAACCACTCCTGGGACGGCAAGTGGCGCCGCCCGGCCGATCAGCTGGTCCCCAACTTCAACACCCCGCTGCAGAACAGCCTGCTGTGGGTCTATGAGGGCCAGACCCAATACTTCGGCCAGGTGCTGGCCGCCCGCTCGGGCCTGACCACCAAGCAGCAGGCTCTGGACAGCCTGGCCATGACGGCGGCGACCTTTGACACACGCGTCGGCCGCCAGTGGCGCGCCATGCAGGACACCACCAACGACCCGATCATCAGCCAGCGCCAGCCCAAGGGCTGGCTGTCGTGGCAGCGGGACGAGGACTACTATTCGGAAGGCCAGCTGATCTGGCTCGACGTGGACACCCTGATCCGCGAGCGCACCAACGGCCGCAAGTCGCTGGACGATTTCGCCCGCGCCTTCTTCGGCGTCGAGGACGGCGACTACACGCCGGCACCCTACACCTTCGAGGATGTGGTTCGCACCCTGAACGGCGTGGTCCCTTACGACTGGGCCGACTTCCTGCGCACCCGCCTGGACGGTCACGGACCCGGCGCTCCGCTGGACGGACTCGCGCGCGGCGGCTACCGCCTCGTCTACGCCGAGACGCCCAGCGACTGGCAGAAGACCCTGTATGGCGAATACAAGCGCAATGACTTCACCTACTCGCTGGGCATCCAGACCGGTGAGGGCAATGTGATCCGCAGCGTCCAGTGGAACAGCCCCGCCTTCCAGGCGGGGCTCGCCACCGGCATGGAGATCGTCGCCGTGAACGGACGGGCCGCGTCGCCCGGCGCCATCTCGGAGGCCATCACCGCCGCCAAGGACCCGAACACAGCCGTGGAGCTGATCCTCAAGGACGCCGACCGCTACCGCACCGTGCGCATCGACTACCACGACGGCCTGCGCTACCCGCGGCTTGAGCGGATCGCCGGTACGCCCGACCGGCTGGGCGACATTCTGACGCCGCGCCGGCGTTAGACGATTGCATCATCGACCTTGACGCAAGGGAGGCGCGCGGCCGAGGTTGCGCGCCTCTCTTTTTGTCCGGACTCATCGATGACGCGCACTCGCCTGACCGCCGCTTGCCTCGCCCTGCTGATGACCAGCGTCTGCGGCCCCGCGCTGGCCCAGCAGCAGCCGAACACGGCGGACGTCATCGCGCCGGCGGCCCTGCCGCGCGCGGTTCCGCCGATCCCGGCCCCGACCAGCGCCGCCTACCCCGGCGTAATCACGCTGAACGTCGACGCCTCGGATGTCGAGCGCGGCCTGATCAACGTCACCCAGACCATCCCGGTCTCGGCCGGGTCGGTCACCCTGCTCTATCCGAAATTCCTCCCCGGCAATCACGCGCCGACCGGCCCCATCTCCATGTTGACCGGCCTGACGGTCGCCGCCAACGGTCAGCCGCTGCAATGGCTGCGTGATCCGGTCGATCCCTGGGCCTTCCATGTCGAGGTTCCGCAAGGCGCGACCCAGCTCGACGTCGCCTTCACCACCCTCACGCCCACGGGCGAGGGCCAAGGCCGCCGGCTGCAGACGCCCGAGATGCTGAACCTGCAGTGGGAGAAGGCGCTGCTCTACCCCGCCGGCTACAACGCCAAGGGCGTGGCCGTCGTCCCCAGCGTCAAGCTGCCGGCCGGGTGGCGCTACGGCGTGGCGCTGGAGACCGCGTCGTTCGAAGGCGACCTGGCGCGCTTCGCCCAGACCGACCTCTACACCCTGGTGGACAGCCCCATGTTCGCCGGGATCAACTTCCGCGAGATCGCGCTCGGCGGCGGCGACCGGGCCGTGCGCGCGACGGTGGTGGCGGACAAGCCGAACCAGCTGGAGGGCGGGGCGAACCGCGTCGAGCAGATGGAATCCCTGGTGGTCCAGGCCGATCGCCTGTTCGGCGGCCAGCGCCACTTCGACCACTACACCTTCCTGGTCGGCGTCACCGACACGCTGGGCGACATCGGGCTGGAGCACCATCGCAGTTCAGAGAACACGGTCGCCACCGGCTACTTCAACGGCGAAGGCCGGGTGCCCTACGGCGATTTGGCGGTGATCCCGCACGAGTACGTGCACTCCTGGAACGGCAAGTTCCGCCGCCCGGCGGACCAGATGTTCCCCAACTACAACGTCCCCACGACCAACAGCCTGTTGTGGGTCTATGAAGGCCAGACCCAGTACTGGGGCGATGTGCTGACCGCGCGCTCGGGCTTTGTCTCCAAGGACGAGGCCTTGGCGGTGCTGGCGGGCGTCGCCGCCTCCTACCAGAACCAGGCGGGTCGTCAGTGGCGCCCTCTGCAGGACACCACCAACACCCCGGTGATGGGCTATCGCGCACCCAATCCCTATTCGACCTGGGCGCGCGGCACGGACTACTACCGCGAGTCCGGCCTGATCTGGCTGGACGCCGACACCCTGATCCGCTCAGAGACCAACGGCCGCAAGTCGCTGGACGACTTCGCCAAGCGCTTCTTCGGCGTCACGGCCGACAGCTGGTCGCCGCAAGGCTATGCGTTCGAGGATGTGGTTGCGGCGCTCAACGCCGTGCATCCGCACGACTGGGCGACCTTCCTGCGCACGCGACTGGACGCCGTGAACGCCCCTCCCTTCCTGGATGGGCTGGAGCGCGGCGGCTACCGCCTGACCTACACCGATGCGCCGTCAGACGCCGAAAAGAAGATCAATTCGAGCTGGGAGAACGACTTCCAGTACTCGCTGGGCTTCTCGCTGGCGGGACCCTCCAACCGCATCACCGGCGTCCGCTGGGGCGGCCTGGCGTTTGATCAGGGCGTGGGCGCGGGCTGGGAGCTGGTGGCCGTCAACGACATGGCCGCCTCGCCCAAGGCGCTGCGCGACGCGGTCACCGCCGCCAAGGGCGGCTCGGAGCCCATTCGCCTGATCCTGAAGAACGGCGAGCGGTTCCGCACCGTGGCGTTCCCCTATCACGACGGCCTGCGTTACCCCCGGCTGGAGCGCATCGCCGGATCGCGCGACCACCTCGGCGACATTCTGGCTCCGCGTCGTCGCTGATGACGGCCGTCGCCTTGCGCCTGCTGCCCGCGCTTCTGCTGCTCCTCCTGTGGAGCCCGGCGGCGGCGCGGGCGGCGTGCGATCTCGGACAGCCTGCGGTGACGCAGCGGGTGGAGATCGGCCGCACCGGCCGCTCCATGCTGCTGCACCTGCCACAGGGTTTCGATCGGGCGACGCCCGCGCCCCTGATCTTAGTGCTGCACGGAAGCGGCGGAAGCGGCGCCGACATCCTGCGCGACTCCCGCATGGCCGAAACGGCCGACCGCCACGGCTTCATTGTCGCGGCGCCGGACGCCGGCATCCCAGTCGAGCGCGGCTTCGTCTGGAACATCCCCGGCGTGCCCACTGTCACCGGCGAGGTTCCCGGCCCCACAGACGCCGATGATGTGGCCCACCTCAAGGCCGCGATCGACGATCTGGCGGCCCAAGGGTGCGTGGACCCGGCGCGCGTCTACGTCACCGGCCTGTCCGGCGGCGGACGCATGGCGTCCTGGCTCGGGTGCGTCGCCGCCGACCGCTTCGCCGCCATCGCGCCGGTGGTGGGCCTGCGCGCCGGCAACCCGGACGAAGAAGACCCCTCGCGCCCCGATCCCCGCACCTGCCGCCCCTCGCAGCCCGTGCCGGTAATGGCCTTCGCCGGGGACATCGACACCACCAATCCGATCAACGGCGGCGGCGCGGGCTACTGGCGATACACCATGCACGCCGCCGAACAGCGCTGGGCCCAGCTGAACGGCTGCACGGAAGTCCGTCCCACCCGATGGATCAGCCCCACGATCTATGAGGAAGGCTACACCGCCTGCCGCTCCGCCGCCGACGTCCTCGCCCGCATCACCCACGGCGGAGGCCACAGCTGGGTCGCCGACAACGACGCCATGTGGGCCTTCTTCGCCCGACGTGTGCGGGAGTGATGGCGGCTGTGGGCGGCGAAGGAGACGCTGTTGTTGATGTCTCTTAAGGGTAGATACCGTTGAAAAAGTCGGCAATTGCCACGGGCGGCGAGTGCTGATTCACTCTGGTCATTGAGGCTGGAGGCAGCGCGATGATGGGCGAGCGGCGGGTCGATCAGGCGGCCCTGTTCTATACTTTCTCGCTGGAAGACCACGTCCCTGCGAACCATCTGCTGAGGTCGATCGACCGGTTCGTGGAGTTGGAAGGTCTGAGAGGGCATCTGGCGCCGTTCTACAGCGCCATGGGTCGCCCCTCGATCGACCCCGAGCTGCTGATCCGGATGCTGCTGGTCGGCTATTGCTTCGGCATTCGCTCGGAGCGTCGGCTGTGCGAAGAGGTTCACCTGAACCTGGCCTACCGCTGGTTCTGCCGGCTAGGCCTCGAAGGTGCCGTGCCGGATCATTCGACCTTCTCCAAGAACCGCCACGGCCGCTTTCGCGACAGCGATCTGCTGCGCCAGTTGTTCGACACGGTGCTGCGCCGCTGCATGGCTGAAAGCCTGGTCGGCGGCGAAGGCTTTGCCGTGGACGCCAGCCTGATCAAGGCCGAGGCGAACCGGGAACGCAGCGTGCCTGGCGATCCGGGCCTTCCGCCCGAGGCGTCGAGCCGGGCCATCGACGAGTATCTGGCGGTGCTGGACGACGCGGCGTTCGGTGCGGCTACTCCGGTGACGCCCAAGTTCATCTCGCCGGTGGATCCGGCAGCGCGCTGGACCGCCGCCAACAAGGGGCCGGCCTTCTTCGCCTATGCCACCAACTACCTGATCGACCTGAAGCACGCCGTCATCGTCGATGTCGAGGCGTCCACCGCCGTGCGGCCGGCTGAGCTGACGGCGGCCCGCACCATGATCGAGCGGGTTCAGGATAGGCATGATCTCCACCCCGACCGCCTTGCCGCTGACACCGCCTATGGCTCGGCCGAGATGCTGGAATGGCTGGTCAACGACCAGGGGATCGCACCCCACATCCCGATCATCGACAAGTCTGGCCGGACGGACGGGACCTTCTCTCGAGCCGACTTCACCTATGATCCCACCGCCGACCTTTATCGCTGTCCGGGCGGCAAGGCGCTGAAGCAGTATCGGCGTGCCTTCCGAGCCGATCATCCCGAGACGCCGCCGGATGACACCTATCGCTATCGCGCCTCCAAGATAGACTGCGACGCCTGCGCTCTGAAGCCGCGCTGCTGTCCCAACACGCCCGCCCGGAAGGTCACGCGCTCAATCCACGAAGGTGCGCGGGACTTCGCTCGCGACATCGCCAGGACCGACGCCTACGTCGTTTCACGGCGCGAGCGGAAGAAGGTCGAAATGCTGTTCGCCCACCTGAAGCGCATCCTCAGGCTGGACCGACTGCGTCTTCGTGGTCCCTGCGGCGCCCGAGACGAGTTCCTCCTCGCCGCCACCGCCCAGAACCTGCGCAAAATGGCTCGACTGATCCCGCAACCGACCGCTCCCACGCCCGCCTGAAGGCCTGAAGCGTCACGATCCCATCACAGCCTGACCACGCAGCCGTGCTGTCCCGTCAGCCATCCGACTTTTTCAACGGTATCCGCCAACAGCGGTCATTGGCGAAGTTGCGAGAACCAGACATGAGCTTGGGTTCGATGACCGAGCTTAACTGCGCCGATCCCGGCACCTCATTGTGCCGCGATGGCGATGGATGACAAATCGGACGCGGCGTCGACCGGAACGCCCTCCGCCTTTCGTTCGGAATACCGATCGACGAGCTGGACGGCGTGGGGCCGGACCAGAATGGTGAAGCGCACCAGTTCCTCCATCACGTCGACGATCCGCTCATAGTAGGCCGAGGGCTTCATCCGGCCGGCCCCGTCGAACTCCTGGAAGGCCTTGGCCACGCTCGACTGGTTGGGGATGGTGATCATCCGCATCCAGCGGCCCAGAAGGCGCAGGGTGTTGACGGCGTTGAAGCTCTGCGACCCGCCCGACACCTGCATGACGGCGAGGGTCCGGCCCTGCGTCGGGCGCATGCCGCCCTGGCTCAATGGCAGGTGATCGATCTGCAGCTTCATCAGCCCGGAGACCTGGCCGTGCCGTTCCGGACTGCACCAGACCATGCCCTCCGACCAGAAGGCGTGTTCGCGCAACTCGCGCACCGCCGGGTGGTCGTCGTCGCCGGGCGCGCCCGGCAGGGGGAGGTCGGAGGGGTCGAAGATGCGGGTCTCGCATCCCATGCGCTGCAGTAGGCGGGCCGCTTCCTCGACGCAGAGCCGCGAATACGACCGCTCGCGCAGCGATCCGTACAAGAGAAGGATCCGCGGCGCCGGGTCGGTCGAGCCCAATCCCCGGGCGGGCTCGGCGGACAGATAGGCCGCGTCCAGGGCCGGCAGGTTATCCGGATCCGGCAGCGAACGCAGACGGGTGAAGGTCATTCAAAGGTCCTTGGTCAAATAGACGGCAGACGCCGGGCAGAGGTCCGCGAACTCGCGAGTTTGCCGGATCGCGGGCGGCGCGGACTCACGATCGGCGGCGACAAAGCCGCGCCCGGTGAAGAAGCGCTCGGCCGTCGTGGTGAGCAGGTGCAGACGTGCAGCGCCCAGGTCGCCGGCGGTGGTCTCGGCGGCGGCCAGCACCCGACTTCCCAGGCCGCGGGCCTTCTGGTCGGCAAGTACGACCAGGGAGCGCAGCAGCAGGTCGCGCCGCTCCCCTTCCAGCCCGCCGTAGCCGATGACCGCGCCGTAGTGGTCGGCGCTGAAGTATCGCCCGGCGCCCGGCTCAGGCAGGTTCTCGCCACGCAGGGCCGCGATCAGATCGACATCGGTCGAGTCGACCAAATGCAGACTGACCATCAGCCGGCGTCCTTCGGCGGGGCCGTGTCCGGGAACCAGCGTCGGCCCATCCAGAGCGCGACCGACACGAGCAGGATCAACACCGGCACCTCGACAAGGGGGCCGATGACGGCCGCGAAGGCGACCGGCGAGGTCAGGCCGAAGGCCGCGATGGCCACCGCGATGGCCAGTTCGAAATTGTTCGAGGCCGCGGTGAAGGCCAGGGCGGTGGTGCGCGGATAGTCGGCTTCGATCAGCTTGCCCATGAGGAAGCTCACCACGAACATGACGAGAAAGTAGATCGTCAGGGGAATGGCGATGCGCAGGGCGTCCAGCGGCAAAGCCACCACCTCCCCGCCCTTGAGGCTGAACATGACCACGATGGTGAACAGCAGAGCGATCAGGGTGATCGGCCCGATGCGCGGCAGGAAGCGCCGCTCGTACCAGTCGGCGCCGCGGCGAGCGATCAGGCTGCGTCGGGTCAGGAAGCCGGCTAGGAACGGTAGGCCAAGGTAGACGAGCACCGCGCCGGCGATGGTCCAGACGCTGACGTCCACCACGCTGCCCTGCAGGCCGAACAGGGGCGGCAGGACGGTGAGGAAGATCCAGGCATAAAGGTTGAAGAACAGGAACTGGAAGATCGAGTTGAAGGCTACGAGGCCGGCGACATACTGGTTGTCGCCCCGCGCCAGCTGGTTCCAGACCAGGACCATGGCGATACAGCGCGCCAGCCCGATCAGGATGACGCCGGGCATGTATTCCGGCTGATCACGCAGGAAGATCACCGCCAGGGCGAACATCAGCACCGGGCCCAGCACCCAGTTCTGGAACAAGGACAGGGCCAGGACCCGCTTGTCGGCGAAGACGCGCGGCAGTTCCTCGTACCGGACCTTGGCCAGCGGCGGGTACATCATCAGGATCAGACCGATGGCGATCGGGATATTGGTCGTGCCGATTGAGAGGCTGTCGACCCAGGTCGGCAGGCCCGGCGCCAGCGTCCCCATAGCCACGCCCAGGCCCATGGCCACGAAGATCCACAGCGTCAGCCAGCGGTCGAGGAAGGACAGGCGACGCGGCGCAGCGTCCTCCACGCGGGTGTCGATCATCGCTTCACCCGCTGGCCGGCGGCGTCGATGACGACCTCGCCGTCCTCCTTGGTGAAGGGCTTGAGATCATCGGCGGGCAGGAGGTCCAGAACGGCCTCGGACGGTCGGCACAGGCCGACGCCGAGCGGACTGACGACGATCGGGCGATTGAGCAGGATCGGATGGGCCTCGATCGCATCGAGCAACTGATCGTCCGTCAGGCCCGGGTCCCCTAGGCCCAGTTCGGCGAAGGGCGTGCCCTTCTCGCGCAACAGATTGCGCAGCGGCTTGCCGGCCCGTTCGGCCAGCCAAGCGACCATGGTCCGCGACGGCGGGGTCTTCAGATACTGCACGACATGCGGCTCGATGCCGACGTGGCGGATCAGCTCGAGCGCGTTGCGCGACGTCCCGCAGGCGGGGTTGTGATAGATGACGATGTCCACGGGATCCTTAGGGGCAACAGGGCGCGAGTTCAGCCAGCAGGGGTTCGCACAGGTCCGCCCTGCCCCCGCAGCAGTCCTTGAGCAGGAAGAGGACCAGGTCGCGAAGCCGATCCAGGTCGGCCCGGTAGATGATCGACCGGCTGCGCCGCTCCGACCTGATCAACCCCGCGCGCGTCAGGACGCCGAGATGGGACGACAGGGTGTTGGCCGGGATCACCAGATGGTTGGAGATGTCACCGGCCGGCAGACCATCGGGTTCGTGACGCACGAGGAGGCGAAACGCCTCCAGCCGCGTCGATTGCGCCAAGGCGGCGAGAGCGAGAATCGAAACTTCGGTTTCCATATTTCCAAATTAGTCGAAATATGGAAATGTTCAAGCCCGCTCGTCTGCGGGTGCGGCAGTTCAGGCATCGGTGACGACCTGATCTTTGACGACTGCCGCCTAAAAGATCGCAGAGTAGCGACAGCCGAGTTTAAGGGTCGCTGGGCTATACTCTCCGTCGAGACCATGGACTTTGGCCACGAGGTCGACAGTTGGCCGATTTCGCACGTCTGTCGGTCCGGACGCGGTGCGCTGATCTCGCGATCAGGCGGCGGGAGCCGCCGACGCTCCCTTCTGGGCGAGCCAGGCGTCGATCAGGGTGATTTCGCGCTCCTGCGCCGTGATCACCTCCTGGGCCAGGTTCCGCGCTTGGGCGTCCTTGCCTTGCGCGAGCTCCACACGGGCCATCGAGACGGCGGCGACGTGGTGACCTCGCATCTGCTTCATGAGCTTGATGTCCGCGTCCCCGGTGAAGGCGGGCATCGCCTCCATCATCGTGTTCATCGAGGCCTTGTAGCCTTGGGTGGCGACGGAGTCGCCGGGCGCAGGCGCAGCCATGCCGCCCTCCATTCCGCCATGGGCGTCCGCCGCTGCGGGGGCCTCAGGCGCGGCTACGGCGGGCTCTTCGGCTTGCGGGGAACAGGCCGTAGCCAAGGCGCAGGCGGCGAGGACGAGGCTGATGCGTTTCATGACGGCTCCTTGGGATCCCGACGTTAGCGACCAGGAGGGCCCATTCGTTCCGCCAACTCTACCGTCCGGCCCGCGCCAAGAGCTCGATCAGCTCGCCGGCCTTTGCCTTGCGATCCTCGGGATCGTCGCCGGTCATAGCGCCCATGACGCAGTGGTCGAGGTGATCCCGTAGCACTTCGGTCTCCACGCGATGGAGCGCGGCTCGAACGGCCTGAAGTTGGGTCAGCAAGTCGACGCAATACCGGTCATCTTCAACCATGCGGGAGATTCCCCGCACCTGGCCTTCGATCCGGCTGAGCCTGTTGAGGACTTTGGGTTTCGTGTCGGTTTGCATGGGGCCTGTTCTCCTGAGCACCCCCATATACCCCAGACGGGTATCTTGCGATATACCCCGCATGGGTATATGTTAGCTTTTCGGTCAGCCGGAGAGAGCGACATGTCCACGCATCCTCACAATCATGCCTCGGGTCACGCCTGCTACGGGGCGAAGGCCTCGGATGGCGCGGCAACGGTCAAGGATCCCGTCTGCGGCATGTCGGTCGATCCGACGGCCACCGCTCACCGAGCCAGTCATGACGGTCAGGACTATTTCTTCTGCTCGGCGGGGTGCCGGACCAAATTCATCGGCGATCCGATGCGTTACCTGAACCCTCCCGTGGAGGCCGAGCCGGCCGTTCCCGGCGCCATCTACACCTGCCCGATGCACCCCGAGATCCGGCAGGAAGGCCCAGGCTCCTGCCCGATCTGCGGCATGGCGCTTGAGCCGGAGACGGTCACGGCGGAGGCCCCGCCCAACCACGAGCTGATCGACTTCACCAGACGCTTCTGGGTCGGTCTGGTCCTGACCCTGCCGGTCTTCGCCCTGGAAATGGGCGGACACCTGGCCAATCTCCACATGTTCATCCCGGGCCAGATGTCGAACTGGATCCAATTCGCTTTGGCGACCCCCGTGGTTCTCTGGTGCGGCTGGCCCTTCTTCGAGCGCGGCTGGACATCGCTGCGCACCCGGCGGCTGAATATGTTCACCCTGATCGCCATGGGGGTCGGCGTGGCATGGCTTTACAGCGTCGTGGCCGTCGTCGCGCCAACCCTGTTCCCGCCCGCCTTCCTGAAGGCCGACGGCAGTGCGCCGGTGTATTTCGAGGCGGCGGCGGTCATCACCGTGCTGGTCCTCGTCGGGCAGATTCTGGAACTGCGCGCCCGCGAACAGACGTCGGGCGCGATCCGCGCCCTGCTGGACCTCACGCCCAAGACCGCGCGCCGAATCCGGGCGGACGGCATCGATGAAGATGTCTCGCTTGACCAGATCGCCGTCAGCGACCGCCTGCGGGTAAGGCCCGGAGAGAAGATCCCGGTCGATGGCGAACTCCTGGAGGGTCGGGTCGCTGTCGACGAATCCATGGTGACCGGCGAGTCCATGCCGGTGACCAAGGATGTCGGCGACCGCGTCGTGGCCGGCGCGCTCAACAAGACCGGATCCTTCATCATGCGCGCCGACAAGGTGGGCGCCGACACCCTGCTGGCGCAGATCGTCCAGATGGTGGCCCAGGCCCAGCGCAGTCGCGCCCCGATCCAGCGGCTGGCCGATACGGTCTCCGGATGGTTCGTTCCCACGGTGATCGCGATCGCCCTGCTCGCCGCCGTCGTCTGGGGCCTGGTCGGTCCCGAGCCCCGTTTGTCCTACGCCCTGGTCGCCGCCGTTTCGGTGCTCATCATCGCCTGTCCCTGTGCGTTGGGTCTGGCGACGCCGATCTCGATCATGGTCGGGGTGGGACGTGGCGCCCACGCCGGCGTCCTGATCAAGAACGCCGAGGCGCTCGAACGCTTCGAGAAGGTCGACACTCTCGTTCTGGACAAGACCGGCACCCTGACGGAGGGCCGTCCGTCGGTGACGGCGATCCTGCCCGCCCTCGGCTTCGTGGAAACGGACATCCTGCGTCTTTCGGCCAGCCTCGAGCGGGGCAGCGAACATCCGTTGGCCGACGCAATCGTCCGGGCAGCCAAGGACCGGGACATCCCCCTTACCGAGGCCGCGGACTTCGACAGCCCGGTCGGTCGCGGCGTTCGCGGGACGATTGAGGGCCACCAGGTCGCCCTGGGCAACACCCGTTTTCTCGGCGAGCTTTCGATCGACGTCTCCGCGCTGGAGCCGAAGGCGGAGGCCCTTCGCCACGACGGCGCCACCGCCATATTCGTGGCGATCGACGGAAAGGCGGCCGGGGTCATCGGCATCGCCGATCCCATCAAGGCCACCACGCCGGCTGCGATCCTCGCGCTGAAAGCGGCCGGTCTGCGGCTGGTGATGATGACCGGGGACAACCGGACGACGGCCGAAGCGGTCGCGCGGCGCCTCGGCATCGACGAAGTCCAGGCGGAGGTTTTGCCGCAGGATAAGGCGTCTGTGGTTCAACAGCTTCGTTCGCAGGGTCGGATCGTCGCCATGGCGGGGGATGGCGTCAACGATGCCCCTGCCCTCGCCGCAGCCGATGTCGGCGTCGCCATGGGGGCGGGTTCGGACGTCGCCATCGAAAGCGCCGGCGTCACCCTGCTGGGCGGAGATCTGCAAGGCATCGTGCGCGCACGGCGTCTGTCCCGCGCGGTGATGGGCAACATCCGCCAAAACCTCGTTTTCGCCTTCGGCTACAACGCCCTTGGCATCCCCGTGGCGGCTGGCCTGCTTTATCCCGTCTTCGGCTGGCTTCTCTCGCCTGCCCTTGCGGCGCTCGCAATGGCGCTCTCCTCGGTCAGCGTCATCGGCAATGCGCTGAGACTGCGCGCGGTGAGGCTTTAGCCAGGATAGGCAATCAACAGTCCGCCCACCCACCCAAGGGAGGAACCGGCTGTGACGGGCCGGATTGATTCAGACGCTGACCGCAGTCTCCAGGCTTTCGCAGCGGCAGGCGAAGACGAACTGAAATTTCTGAAGAGGATACGGACGATGTCTCATCAACAGATGGACCACGGCGGGCAAGGCAACGCTCGTGGACTCGGCCCTTATCGGAGCCTGTACCTCGAGTTGGCGCTCGATTTCGTCATCATGTACCTGGTCATGTACACGATGATCGCCACGCTCGGTCACTTCTATCTCAATTTGAACAACGTCTACATGACCCTGATGATGGTCGCGCCGATGGCGGTCCTCATGCTCGTCTTCATGCGGTCCATGTACCCGTCGCGCAAAACGAACCTGGTCATTGGAGCGGTCGCCGTCGTGATCTTCGTCGGCAGCTTCGTCGGCATGCGCACCCAGGCGTTCGTTGGCGACGACGAATTCCTGCGATCGATGATCCCGCACCATTCCGGGGCTGTGTTGATGTGCGAGCAAGCCTCCCTGACCGATCCGGAGATCATCGCCCTGTGCGACGGCATCGTGCGTGGTCAACAGGAGGAGATCGCCCAGATGCAGGCGCTCCTCGAGAAGCGTCGCCGCTGACCCCGGCGTGCGGGGGAAGGCCTCAGCCGCCCCCCGCTTCCTCTTCATGAGGGACGCGGTCGTGTGGCGCGTAGAGAAGCAGAAGGCCGGGACCGGCCAAACGTCTGGAGACTGAGTATGCGTTACTTCAACCCCGCACCCTTCATCGCCGTCGCGGCGGTCGTGGCCTTCGCCGCCGGACCGGCGGCGGCCCACGCTCGCCTGGTCAGCGCCACCCCGGCGCCCGACTCCACCGTGGCCGCGACCCGGACGCTGACCCTGACCTTCAGCGAACGCAGCGTTCCCGCCTTTTCCGGCTTCGACGTCGTCAATGCGGCGGAGGAGAAGATCGCGATCCGCACCTCGGTCGCCGAGGACGGCAGGACCCTCACGGGCGCGCTGGCTCGCCCGCTGGCCGCCGGCGCCTACCGTGTCGACTGGCGTATCGCCTCGAGCGACGGCCACCGCATGACGGGATCCTACACCTTCACGGTGCGCTGACGCCGTGCTGGAAGTCGCGGTCATCGCGCTTCGTTGGCTTCAATACGGCGGCGGCGTCGTCCTTCTCGGCGCGCCGCTGTTCCTTCTCTACAGCTTTAAATACGCCGACGCGCCGAACCTGGAATGGTCGCGACCGACATTGCGCCTCGCGGCGATCATCGTCGCGCTCGGCTCGCTCGCCGCCCTGGTGGCCCAGACTGCCGTCATGGCGGGGTCGCTGAGCGAAGCCGTGAAACCCGCGTCTCTGTCCTTTATGGTCACCGGCACAGCCCTGGGCATGGCGATGGTCGTGCGGGCCGCCGCCGCCTTGCTTGGGCTTGTCGCCTTGGTCGCCCTGAAACCCGGTCGCGCGCTCTGGAGCGTGACGGCCGCCTTGGGTCTGATCGTGGCCGCCAGCTTCGCATGGACGGGTCACGGCGCGGCCACCGAGGGTCCGGGCGGGCCCATCCATCTTGTCGCCAACATCATTCACGCGGTGGCAGCGGCCTTGTGGCTGGGCGCCCTGGCGGCGTTGACGGCCCTGCTTCTGCGCCGAGCCGGTCCGGACGACTTTGCAATCCATCGCGCCCTGCATGGCTTCGCCGGCCTTGGAACGCTCGCGGTCCTGTTGCTGGTGCTGACCGGTCTCGTGAACAGCTGGTTCCTGATCGGTCCCGAGCGCGTGGCGTCGATCGCGGGCAACCTCTACGGCCAGCTTCTGGTCGCCAAGCTCGTCCTCTTCGGTTTGATGCTTGCGCTGGCGGCGAGCAACCGGTTCCGGCTGACGCCGACACTGGGCTATGCGCTGGAGACGGGCCAACCCTCCGTCGCCGCCATGAGCGCGCTCCGGCGCAGCCTGTTGATCGAAACGGGTCTGGGACTCGCCCTGATTGGCGTCGTGGCGGTCATGGGAACCCTGCCGCCCCCGGCGTCTCTGTAGGCTCGATTGCGATGATCAAAATGAGATCGTCGCTCCGCCGACCGTTGAAGTATGATCAGACAATGCCGTTCCTGCGTCATGACCTCCTCCGACTGACGACCGCGCTGCTCGCGGCGTTTGCCGTGCTGTTCATGTCCACCGCTTCGATCGCCTGCGAAGCTCCGGTCGATCAGGATATGGCGTCCATGTCGATGAGCGGCGACGGCGTCCCGTGCGAGCCGAAGACCGTCAGGATCTCGTGCCATAAGGCGTGTCTGGCCATCTGCCAGGGCCTTGTCCCCCAAGGCGGTGAATCCACCCCCGCACGGGTCTATGCGTCTGTCCTCTATCCATCCCTTGATGCGCGGCATGCCGATTTCACCGTGGAGGCGGACGACCCGCCCCCACGACGCTGATCCTGTTGAAGATGACCGGACTCATTCAATCAAACAGAGATCAAAACCATGAAACGCACTCTCACCCTCGCAGCCCTGGTGCTGCTGGCTTCCGGTTCAGCCGCCTTCGCGGCCGCGCCGGACGCCGTGGCGCAGGCCGTATGCGCTTGCTGCGACGCTATCGCAGCCTGCGCGGAAGCCTGCACCTGCTGCTGATCGTATTATCGGGGACGCCCGCCCGCGAGGGCGGGCGTCTTCCCGATGTTCCTCACCGACGTCGCAGGGCCGGCGACCCGCTGGCGCGGGCCTGAGCGTCAGCCGGGCGCGCGCGACGACCAGTGAATGTGGTGGATGCGCCAGCCGTCGGCATGGCGTTTGAGGACCATGGTTTCGGTCGTCAGGCGGTCTACGGCGCGGCCGTTGAATTGGCCCGTGGTGCGGCCTTCGCTGGTGATCCAGGCGATGTCCCCGTCGGCCCATCCCGATCTGCGCGTCACCGTCGCTTCAGAGGCGGCGGCGAAGGCGGCGTCCGAGCCCAGGTGATGGGACGCATACTCGTCGCGCGATCGCTCCGCGCCACCCTCCTCGAAGATCATCACATCCGGCGCCATAATTGCCAGGGCGACGTTCGTGTCGCCGGCCTTCAGGGCGACGTGAAAGGCGTCGACGGCCGCCGCCGCGTCCGCAGCTTCCGCGGCGACCGAGCCGGCGGCTTGGGCATGCCCGTGGGCGTGGTCCTGGGCGAAGGCGGGTGTCGCCGAAAGAACGGCGAGCGACAGGACGAGGGCGAGAGAGGTGCGGGACATGGCGAACTCCGGATTGTGGGTGATCTGAACGGGCTGAGCGCGATCTGCGTCAGGCCGGCGGGTTGTGGCGGGCGAACACGCGGGTCGCGCCCGAGCGAAGCACCAGCAGGGTGTCGTAGGGCTCCTTGCGCCCCTGCGGCGTCTCCATGCCGGGCGAACCGAGCGGCATGCCCGGGACCGCGACGCCCACCGCCGCCGGTCTCTCGGTCAGCAGTCGAATGACGTCCGGGGCCGGCACATGACCCTCGACCAGATAGCCATCGATCAGACCGGTATGACAGGAGGCGAGCGCGTCCGGCATGCCCCGGCTGCTCCGGACCGATTGAAGGCTTGGAAGGACGGTGATGGTGGTGGTGAAGCCCGCCTGGCGCATGTGCGCGATCCAGGCGTCGCAGCAGGCGCAGGTGGGCGTCTTGAAGACCGTGAGGTTTCTGGACGGACGGGTCTGGGCGCAGGCGGACCCGCCCATGCCGATGAAGACGGCCGCGCCCATGAGTAGACGACGGTTCAGATTGGCGGGATTCAAAAGGGTTCTCCCTGATCGCTGTGGACGGATCGCTGCGCCTCGACAGGGTCGGCGCGCTGCGGCGCCAGCCGCGCCCGCAACCACCGTCGGCCAGGCTGCTCGACGAAGACATGGATGGCGGCCGCGGCGGCGAGCGTCAACACAAGCATGGCGGCCAGTTCGACCAGGCCCATTCGATAGTCCGCACCCCAGCCGGAGAACGCCTGCGCCGCATTGCGCCACACCATCAGGATGGGGATGTGGACGAGATAGAGGGCGAACGACGCTTCGCCGGCGAACAGAAGGACGGGGTGAGACAGGAAGGTCCGGACCGGAGCCTTGGCCAACAGGGCGAGCGACAGGATGAAGGGACCGGCCGCCGCCACGATGACCCGGTCGTCGGCGCCGATCTGCATGAGCGTCAGCAGCAGGGTCGTGGCGACCAGGGCGCCCATGAGGGACATTCGCGGCGAAGGCGTCCAGCGCTGACCGAGATAGTAGAGGCCAATGCCGTAGAGGAATTCGGGAATGATGCGCAGGATCCCGAGGCTGTCCTCGGCGCGAGGCAGCATCCGGCCGAACCAGGCGCGGTAGAAGGCGTCCAAAGCGACGAAAAACAGCATGGCGAGTGCAATCAGGACCCACGGCCTGGCCCGCAGCCGGAGCGCGAGGGCGGCATAGGCGGGGAAGGCCAGATAGGCGAACCACTCCGCCGACAGCGACCAGGCCGGTCCGTTCCAGAGCGCCATGCTCTCGCGCGGGAACCACGCCTGTACGAGCAGAAGGGTGCCCGCGAAGTCGACGGGATTAAACCGGCCAGGCTCCAGCCCGACGCCGAACACAGGCGCGATCAGCACCAGCCCAAGCATGGCCAGGAGGATGAACAGGTGAGCCGGATAGATCCGGGCCAGGCGCGCCGCCAGGAATCGACCGTAGTTCGGGGCCCGGTCTCCCTGCAGGTAGACGTGGGTCAGGATGAAGCCCGACAGGATGAAGAAGACATCCACGCCCAGGCGCGCGCGGTTCAACAAGCCCGCGCTCTCCGCCGGGAGGGTCCAGTAGAGCTGGAAGTGGAACAGCACGACGCCGAGGGCGAGAAAGAACCTCACGCCCGTGAGCGGATCGAGCACGTCGGGGAATGGAACCCGCCTGGGCCCTGCTCTGTCGCTCACGTCTTTTCCCCGGACGACAGGGCGCGTCCCGGTCGTCTCTGGTATCTACGCGGGCGACGGCTCGTCCCCTCGTGAGGGGACCGGAAGGCCGGCGCGTATGGCAAGTGGGGCGTGACGCAGGTGCGCAATGACTGACGACATGAATGAGTTGATCGCAGCGGTCGGGCCGGGCGACGCCGGCCGGCTGGTCGGCATGGAAGACGCGGTCTGGGTGCGGATCGGCGAACGCAGGGAGCGTGCCCGCATGGGTCAGGTTCGGGTCGCCGCCGTTGCGCTCGCTCTGGTGATTGGCGTCGCGAACGGAGGGCTGATGCTCATGGCTCCACGGCCGGAGCCGTCCGAGATGCGGATTTTCACGGTCTCGGCGGGCTTGTCGCCTCTCTCCGGCCTGGACGTTCGGGGATGAGGGCCGCCTGGAAGTCGATCGTTATCACGGCCATCCTGGCCGCGCTGGCCAGCGGCGCGGCGACCTGGGCGAGCGCGACCTGGGTCATGCGGGAGCGGCAGCCGCCAAGCCTGCACAGCGTCGTCCATGAGAAACTCGACCTGAGCCCTGAGCAGGATCGACGGCTCGACGTGGTCGAAGCCCGGTTCGCCGCTCAGCGGCCGGCGCTCGAAGCGGAAGTCCGCGCGGCCAATCGCGAACTGGCGGCCGCCATCGCCGCCAGTGACGGCGACACGCCCCAGGTCCAGGCCGCGGTCGATCATTTCCATGCCGCCATGGGCGATCTGCAGAAGGCGACGATCACCCACGTGTTCGAGATGCGATCCGTCCTGAGCCCGGCGCAGGCCGAGGTGTTCGACGCCGCCGTCGTCGAGGCCCTGCACGACGACGCCGGCTAAGCGGCGCGCGTGGGTGCCGAGCAGAGCATCGAGGCCCGTGCGGCGACCGGAGACCGGGCCGCCTTCACCGCCTTGATGGCCGCCACAAAGGCAGATCTCTACCGGTTCGTGCGCCGCTATGTCGGCGATGAGTCCGAAGCGCATGACGTGCTTCAGGAAAGCTATGCGTCCGCCTGGCTCGCCCTGCGGCGGTATGATCCGGCGCGGCCGTTCGACGTCTGGCTGCGCTCCATCGCTCTCAACAAATGTCGCGATTGGGGTCGGCGGCGCGCGGTGCGCCGGGTCGTGCGCGGCGTCATGGGCCTGGAAGCGCCCGAGGCGGCGGCGGTGGGCGACGATGCGCCCTCACCCGAGACCCGGCTGGACGATCAGCGCAGGGCCGAAGCTCTGCAACGCGCCTTGCGGGACCTTCCCGACGCCCTGAAGGGGCCGCTTCTGCTCGCCACGCTCGAGGGACGGTCTCACGCCGAGATCGCCTCGATCCTCGGCATTACGCCGAAGGCGGTCGAGACCCGCGTCGCCCGCGCCCGCAAGACCTTGACGGCGGCTCTGGGCCAGGCTTCCGGCGGAGACGCTTGACCTCGCCATGATGGGAAGGTGCGCAAGCTGCGAACCCGACGTTTGTGGCGTCCTGACGCAAGGGGTACGCCGCCCGGCTGCGTATCTGAACGAACGGCCGAATAGCCCGACCAAGGAATTTCTCGCCTATGTCCACGCTCCGCCTCGATCGCCGAACGCTTCTCCGTGGCACAGCCGCCGGCGGCGGGCTGCTGGGCCTGCAGGGTTTGCTCCCCGCCTGGGCGCAAACAGGATCGGCGGGACTGCGGGCGGATCTTCCGACGCTGACGGGACCGAACATCGACCTGACCGTCGGACACACGCCCTTCACCGTGGGCAGCCGCACCGGCCATGCGGTGACCATCAACGGCGTTCTGCCGGCGCCGCTTCTACGCCTTAGGGAAGGTCAGAACGTCCGGCTATCAGTCGCCAACACCCTGGACGAGGACACCTCGATCCACTGGCACGGCCTGCTCGTCCCGTTCCAGATGGACGGCGTGCCCGGCATCAGCTTCCCCGGCATCCGGGCGCGTGAAACCTTCGTCTACGAGTTCCCGATCAAGCAGTCGGGCACCTTCTGGTATCACAGCCACTCCAACCTTCAGGAGGCGATGGGCCATTACGGTCCGATCGTCATCGACCCGGCGAACGCCGATCCGGTCGCCTACGAGCGCGAGCATGTGCTGGTCCTGTCGGACTGGAGTTTCATGCATCCGCACGAAATCCTGGCCAAGCTGAAGAAGAGCCCGGGCTACTTCAACCAGCAGCGCACCACGCTGGCGGGGCTCATGGACGGCAGCGACCGCATGAGCCTGGAGGAACGGCGCATGTGGGGCCAGATGCGGATGGACCCGCGCGACATCCTCGACGTCAGCGGATCGACCTACACCTATCTGATCAACGGCCATGGGCCGCAGGAGAACTGGACCGGCCTGTTCCGGCCCGGCGAGCGGGTGCGGCTGCGCATCATCAACGCCTCGGCCATGTCCATCTTCAACGTTCGCATCCCGGGCTTGCCGATGACCGTGGTGCAGGCCGACGGCGAGAACGTGCGCCCGGTCGAGACGGACGAGTTCCAGATTTCAGTCGCCGAGACCTACGACGTCATCGTCCAGCCGACCGAGGACCGCGCCTACACCATCGTCTCCGAAGCCATCGACCGGTCCGGCATGGGCCGGGCAACCCTGGCGCCGCGCCTGGGCATGACCGCCGAGGTCCCTCCCCTGCGCGAGGTCCCGAACCTCACCATGCGCGACATGGGCATGGGCGGAATGGATCACGGCGCGATGGGCGACATGTCCGGTATGGACCATGACGCGATGTCCGGCATGGACCACGCCGCTCCGACCCAGAACGCGCCCGCAGCCGGCGAGATGGCCGGGATGTCCATGTCGGGCATGAACATGCGCGATCCCGAGAACGCTCCGCCCGACATGGCGGTGGGCGTCGGCGTCGATGGGATCGCCATGGACCCCGCCAACCGTCTGGGTGAGCGTCCGATCGGTCTCACGACCGTCGATCATCGCGTCCTCGTCTACACCGACCTGGTGTCGCTCCAGCCGAACAAGGACCCGCGCCCCCCGTCTCGGACGATGGAGATCCACCTGACCGGCAACATGGAGCGGTTCATGTGGGGCTTCGACGGCCGAAAGTTCAGCGAACTGGTCGAACCGATCCGCTTCGAGCGCAACGAGCGGGTGCGGGTGACCCTGGTCAACGACACCATGATGGCCCACCCGATCCATCTGCATGGTCATTTCTTTGAACTGGTGACCGGCGGACCGGCCGGGCACCAGCCCCTCAAGCACACGGTCAACGTCGCGCCCGGCGGCAAGGTGACCTTCGATCTGACCGCCGACGCGCCCGGTGATTGGGCCTTCCACTGCCACATGCTGATGCACATGCACGCCGGCATGTTCAATGTTGTGACGGTGCGGCCCATGGACGGAGCTGCGTCATGAACCGCCTCGCCGTCGCCCTCGCCCCGCTGGTGCTCGCCGCCAGCGCCTTCAGCGCCCAGGCCCAGGACCCTCATGCGGGCCATGTCATGCCGGCGCCAACACGGCCAGCGGCGGAACCGGCCGCCCGTCCCCAAACGCCGGCCCAGCCGACGGCGCAGGACCCTCATGCGGGCCATGTCATGCCGCCCGCCCAGACTCCGCCGGTGCGCGATCCTCACGCCGGCCATCAGATGCCGGCTCAGCCCGCGACCCTGGATCCCCATGCGGGGCACGACATGTCGACAACGGCGCCTGTGGCGCAGCCTGATCCGCACGCGGGCCACGACATGTCGACCATGGCTCCCGCTCAGGCCGATCCCCACGCCGGCCATGACATGTCGGCGATGAGTATGGGACCGCCGGACGTGCCGACCAGCGCCGACAACCCTGGCAGGCCGCCGG
>ERZ501011.122-NODE-122-length-24656-cov-8.408845_pt1 | contig 24656 bp, 23 predicted proteins | sample MGYA00248833_ERZ501011 | MGnify/ENA primary metagenome ERZ501011 (study PRJEB25958, sample SAMN03398530) | human skin metagenome | study: EMG produced TPA metagenomics assembly of the Human Skin Microbiome Metagenome (human skin metagenome) data set. | reverse complement strand
GGACAGGGCCTTGGCCGAATAGCACTGGAACCAGTTCGGCCCGTTCAGGGGCGTGGCCGCCGGGAAGGGCGCGGCGTCCGCGACCTCGGCCGGGTCCAGCGTGAAGCAGGCGCGCCAGCGGATCGGCGAGGACTCCGCGTCGATGGCCTTGAACTCTCCGACCGTCACGGGCCGGGTCGCGCCGTCGGGCCGCCCCGTCGCCTGAGACGACGCTCATCAGGCGCACCGCCTCGTTCAGCATGTCGTAGTTGCGCCGGACCCGCTCCTGGAAGCCGGCTTCCAGCGCCTCGTTGTCCTCGGCCGCCTTGCGCGAGGCGGCGGTCAGGGAGGCGAGACCTTCTTCAACCGAGGCGCGCACGGCCTTGACGTGGGCGCGCGCATCTTCCGGCAGGCGGGCGGCGCGCTGGTCGATTTCGGCGAAGGCGGCGTCGACCTGCTCCAGTGTCGCGTTCATGCGCTCAAGCAGGACCTCCAGACGCTCCACCGCCTGTTCGCCGGCCTGATCCACCAGGCCGGCCGTTTCGCCGACGACCCGGCGGGCTTCCTCGATGCGGGCGTCGGCCGCCTGATCGGCGCGCTGGGCCGCCTCGAACAGACATTCGCCCAGTCGGTCGACACGGTGGCGAGCCTGCTCGGCGGCTTCGGCGGCGGCGGCGCGGGAGTCCTCGGCCGTGGCCTGAAGCGCCTCCAAAGATCGACGGGTCTCCTCCACCAGCGAGTCGCGGGCTTCGGCGGCGAGCGATTCGAACCGGTCCAGCGCCAGCTTGGTGGCGCTGTCGAACCCATCGGCCTCGCGTTGCGACATCTCCACCAAGGCCCGCAGCTGGTCGGACGCGGCCTCGATCAGCTCGCGCATCGATTCGGCCGAGGCCTGGGCCGCGCCGCCGAGCTCGCCGGCCGCGGCGCGCGACGCCGACAGCTGCTCCACCAGTTGGGCGCGCTGGCTTTCGACCTGGGCGGAGAAGTCTTCCTGGTCGGTTCGAAGGGCGTAGGCCGTGGTCACCAACGCTGCGCGTTGCTGGCCCAGGCCTTCCTCCACCAGCTGGATCTGTTCGGCGACGCCGGAGCCGGCGTTTTCAAGCCGCAGCGTCTGGCGCGCCAAGTCGTCCGAGGCCAGACGCGCGGCGTCCTGGGCCTCTCCCGCCGCGGCGGCGAGATCGGCGGCGCGGGCGGCCAGAAGCGCCTCCGCCTCGCGCAACTGGGTCTGGGCGAGGTCCGACGCGTCCACCACCATGCGCGACTGGCGCTCGACGGCGTCCAGCACGCCGACGGACTGCGAATCGAGCTGAACGGACAGCGTCTGCATCTGGTCGCGTTCTCGGCCTAGGGTCTCGCCCAAGCGGCGGGCGGTGCGGCCGGCGGTCTCGGCCGCCTCGTTCAGGCGCAGGGTCTCCTCGGCCAGCGCCTCGCGCAGCAGGGCCATGTCGGCGCGGGCGCGCTCGGTGGTCAGGGCGGCGTTGTCGATGTCGGCGCGCAGGGTCTGCAGCACCTGGCCGGTCTGCTGCGCGGCCAGGGCTGTCGGAGCCACCAGGGCGTCGGACAGCTCGCGAGCCCGACGGCTTTCCGCCGCAAGGCCGGCTCCCTGCCGCACGATGTGGGCCAGCATCAGCGCCAGCCCGACGGGCGCCAAGGCGATCAGCAGATAAACAGCGATGCGCAGCGGATCGAGAGGCTGCCCGTTCGAACCGAACTCATAGGCCGCGAGGGACGCGATCCCGCCGATCCACAGGGCCGAGGCCACGCCTGCGATGATGTAGGCCTGGCGCACCGTAGCGTCCTGGCGTTTGCGCGACGCGCGCGCTGTGACGGGCGGCTGATACGCGGCGGGCGCGGTGTCCGGGGGCAGGGCGATGTCCGCGTTCGCCACCGGCTGCACGGCTGGCTGCGGCGCGGCCTGCTGCTCCATCAGGCGTCGGCGTTGACGCTCCGACATAGGCGCGGCTCGAGCGCCGGGGTCGGCGGGCGCCCGACTCGCAGGCTGCACGGACGAATCCTGATCATCCCTGTCGAAGATCGGCGGCGACAGCTCTGCGGACGCCGGCGGTTCGTCCTCGGTCAGCTTCAGCGGCGGCCGCATGCGGGACTTCATCAGATGTCGATCTCGATCACGGAAGGACTGACGGGACGCCAGCGGGCGCATGGAGACCCTAGCGGCTCCCGCGGCGAGGTCAAAGGCGGATGCCGCCCGATCCCGTCAGCAGCGGGGCTTTGTCGAAGGGGTGGTCAACAAGGGCGCGGCGGCGCTCGGCCGACAATCGCCGACCCGGTGCACTTCGCGTTCGGCCGGACGAGGGGCGTGGATATCGACGCCGAACTGAGACAGGGCGGCCGCAGCCAGGAAGACAATGAAGCCGGCGATCAGCTCGATCAACGTCTGCACGGCCGCCCCTCCCAAAGCATCCAGTTCCGTCCCTTCTACGCCCATGCGGCGAAAACAACAATGATCTGGGAGCGTGGCCGTTGACCCGCGAACCGCAACCGTGGAACGGAGAGCAAGCTGAAGCGTCATGAGACCTCGATACCGTTGTCGGGCGAGTCAGGCAGGCTGATCGGATGACGGCTACAGACGAAGGCTACAAAGGCAGTCTGCTCGAACCGGGGCCGGGCCTGTGGCGCACCGCTCAGGCGGACCGCTTCGCCGTGCTGATGGAGAACGACGCCTATTTCACGGCACTGGCGTCCTCCTTGTCCAAGGCGCAGCGGTCGGTGGTGATTCTGGGATGGCAGTTCGACCCGCGCACCCATCTGGATGCGAACACCCGACCGGGGGACAAGCAGGCGGAAATCGGCCACCAGTTGCGGATGCTGGTGCGGCGCAGGCCGGACCTGGATGTTCGGCTGCTGATCTGGAAGTCGCCGCTGCTGATCGCGGCCTCGCAGGGCTTCTATCCGCACAAGGCCCAGCGCTGGTTCCGAAAGCGGATGGTGGAGTTTCGGCTGGATTCGCCGGGGCCGATCGGCGCCTGCCATCACCAGAAGGTGGTGATCATCGACGACAAGGTGGCCTTCTGCGGCGGCGGCGACGTGTCCACCGACCGCTGGGATACGGCCGAACATCTTGATCACGATCCGCGGCGCTGCCTGCCGTCCGGCGTGATCTGCAAGCCGCGGCACGAAACCATGGCGGTGGTCAGCGGGCCTGCGGCGCGGGCGCTGGGGGACCTCGCGCGGGAGCGCTGGTTCAAGGCCACATGGGAGCGGACCCTGCCGGACGACAACGTCGATGGCGACCCCTGGCCCGACGACGTGCCGGTCGCCATCCGTGACGCCCCGCTGGGCATCTCGCGCACCGAGCCGAAGTGGGCCCGACGGGTCGAGGTGCGCGAGAACGAAGCGCTTCACCTGGAGGCGATCCGGCGCGCCAGGCGGCTGATCTACTTCGAGAACCAGTATTTCACCTCGCCGGTCATCGCGGCGGCGCTGGCCGAGCGGCTGGCCGAGCCGGACGGTCCGGAGGTGGTGCTGATCTCCACCGGCAAGAGCCCCAGCTGGTTCGACAGCATGACCATGGACACGGCGCGCGCCGAGGTCCTGTACCGACTGGAGGCGGCGGACCGGAACAACCGCTTCTTCGCCTTCAGCCCCCGAACCGAAGGCGGCGAGCGGATCATAGTCCACGCCAAGGTGACGGTGATCGACGACAAGCTGCTGCGGATCGGCTCCACCAACCTGAACAACCGGTCTATGGGGCTGGACACAGAGTGCGACGTGTCGGTCGAGCCCCCGACGATGGAGGGGCGCGCCGCCATCGCCGCGCATCGACACCGCACGATCGGGCATTTCGTCGGCGTGTCCGGCGAGACGTTTGGAGCGATGGAGGCGGTTCTCGGCTCCACCGGAAAGGCGATCTGCAGCTTTGGAGAGCGCAGGCTCGATCCGCTCGGCTCGGACCCGCCGAAGCGGATCGAGCGGATGATCGCCGAGTGGCAGCTTGGCGATCCGGGATCGTCGTCGGACGCCTGGAGGCCGTGGAAGCGGCTGGAGCGCTCGCGGCGCACTCGCCCGGCGTCCGAGGGCGGGCGGGAGCCCGGCTGACGTTCAGCTCTCCGGACGCACTCTGAAATCGACGATCAGCGGCAGGTGGTCGGACGCGGTGCGCGCCAGCGGCGAGAAAACCGTCTTCACGCCGGTGATCTCGATATGCGGGCTGACAAAGCAGTGGTCGATCCGGATGGCGGGGAAGCCTGACGGGAAAGTCTTGACCGAGGGGCGAAGGCCCAGTTGGCGCTGAGCGTCCTCAAGCCGGCCGCACAGGATCTGGTAGGGGCGTGTGATGGAGGTCGCGTTGAAGTCGCCGGCCAGCAGCGTGGGGCCCGTGCAGGCGTCGGTCCAGCCGTCCTGCACAAGGGCGCGAGCCTGGGCGCGCTGTTCGCGCGGAACAAGACCCAGATGCGTGTTGATGACGTTCAGCGTGACGCCGTCGATGTCGATCGCCGACCAGATGGCGCCGCGCGGTTCGAGGCCCGGGATTCCGGGAACGGAGGGCAGGGCGTCGGCGCGGATCAGCCGCTCCGGGTGCGGGGTCAGGATGGCGTCGCCGTAAAGCTCGGCCTCGACCCGCATGGCCGGGTGGAAGCGAGAGGTCATTTCCAGGCGGTCGGCGATGGAGCGCGCCTGATCCACCATCCCGGTGCGCGCGCGGCCTACATCCAGTTCCTGAAGGCAGACGATGTCGGGCTCCTGCTCATCGATCACGGCGGCGATCCGGTCCACGTCGAGCCGGCGATCGCCGCCCACGCAGCGGTGCACATTGTAGGTGAGAAGACGGGGCATGAATCCCGGTGGATAGCGGCGGCTGTGCCTTGGCTAGGCCTTTTGTCGGCGGATTGCGACCCCGATGCGGCGCGCGGTTCAGATCACGACCAGCCGGTCGGGCAGTTCGTTCACGTCGCTTGGGCTGGGCGGGAAGTGCTCGGCCAGAACGTCTCCGCACAGGCTGATGGCCGCTTCGAACCCCGTGGCCGGCCGGCCGTCCTGCATGGCCTTGGTGATGGCGAGCGCGGCATTGCCCCACACCTCCGCCGGCGCCTTGCGGTGCACGCCCTCGTCGGCGACCACCTCCACCCGATGGTCATAGAGGGCGGCGAAGATCAGAACGCCTGTCCGGGCCTCGGTTTCGTGGATGCCATGCGCCAGGAACTGGGCCACGGCGGCGCGGCGGACGCGAATGCGCCTGACGTTCGGCGGCGTCACCAGCCGCAGCACCACCGGGATGCGCGTGAGAAGGAAGACCGAGATGAACAAGGCGGCCTGCAGGACGGCGTAGGCGCCGATCGCCTTGGCCACGGTGATGTCCCTCGAGGCCAGATGCGCCGCCTCCCAGCTGTCGCCAATGCCCGGAAACCAGGCGGAATCGAAGCCGAGCGGCAGCAGCGCCAGCGGCAGGATCAGGGCCGCCGCCGCCGCCCAACCCAGGCTGATGTCGCGGTAGCTCGAGACCTGCTGGGTGACGACGCAGAAGATCTCGCCGGAGGTCCGCGCCTCCGCCTTGCGGATCGCGGCCGCCACGCGCGCGCTGTCCTCGGCCGAAAAGGTCGTCACCATCCGCCGGAGGCTCCCCCGCCGCCAAAACTTCCGCCGCCCCCTCGAAAGCCGCCGCCGATGCCTCCTGAACCAAAACCGCCGCGTCGGCTGCTGGCGCTCGCCCGAAAGGCTTCGGACGCCGCCCAGACCAGGACCGGCGAGACGCCCCGACGACGATAGCGACGCCCGCGCCGGCTGGCGGACCCCATGGCGCCCATGAACATGAACAGAAACACCAGTGCGATCAGGATCATAGGGCCGATGGGCGCCTGAGCGCGTTCGGGCTCCACGCCCTGCGCCCGCGCCTGGGCCTCGGCCGGATCGAGCCGCATCTGGGCGATCAGGGCGTCGACCCCCTCGGTGATTCCGCGCTCGTATCCCCCGGTTCGAAAGGCGGGCAGCATGAGCGTCTGGATCACGCGCGAGGAGAAGGCGTCCGTCAGGATCGGCTCCAGCCCGTAGCCGACCTCGATCCGCGCCTTGCGTTCGTTGGGCGCGACGATCAGCAGGACTCCGTTGTCCTTCTGGCCGCGCCCGATGCCCCAGTGGCGGCCGAGTCTGTAGCCGTAGTCCTCGATCTCGAAGCCATTCAAGCTATTTAGAGTCACCACGACGAGCTGGTCGCTGGTGTCGGCCTCCAGCGCGGCCAACTTGGCGTCGATCTCGGCCTCCTTGGCCGGTGAGAGCAGCCGCGCCTCGTCGACGATCCGTCCGGTCAGCGGCGGAAACTGCGGGGCGGCTTGCGCCAGCGCGGGCGTCGTCGATGCAAGGATCAAGAGCCCCAGCATCAGCACCGACAGCCGCCGTGCCATGCGTCTCAGGAATGAGGGAGCAGCCACGCTGGCGCTCTTAGCGCGCCGGCGGCGGCGATCCCGGCACCACGGGCGCGGCCTGACCGCCCGGCTGGGCGGCCGGAGCGGCGGAGGGCCCGCCGAGGTTGAAGTTCACCTGCGGCGCGGCCTGGGCTTCGGCGGTCGCAGTGAACAGCTGCATCGGCTGCGATCCTGCGTGCACGGTCTTGGCCCAGATCACGTTCGGGAAGGTGCGCAGGCTGGTGTTGTAGTCGCGCACCGCCTCGTTGTAGTCGCGCCGGGCGATGGCGATCCGGTTCTCCGCGCCTTCGATCTGGTCCTGCAGGGTCAGGAAGTTCTGATTTGCCTGAAGCTGCGGATAGGCCTCCACCGACACCAGCAGACGCGACAGCGCGCTGCTGAGCTGCCCTTGCGCCTGCTGGAACTGCTGAAAGGCGGCGGGATCGTCGAGGTCTTCGGCCGAGACCGTGACGGCTGTCGCGCGGGCGCGGGCGTTGATCACATCCGTAAGCGTGGTCCGTTCCTGGATCGCCGCGCCCTGCACGGTCGCAACCAGGTTCGGGATCAGATCGGCGCGCCGCTGATAATCGTTCTGCACGTCGGCCCAGGCCGCCTCGGCCCGTTCCTGCTTGGTCGGAATGGTGTTGTAGCCGCAGCCTGAGACGGACGCCGCGAGCATGGACAGCGCCAGGGCGGCGGCGGGCTTGGTCGTGGACATGGCGGGCTCCGGACAGCGCTCGACGAACAACGAGTCGGAGTATTCCCGCTCGCCCGCCGCGCCACAAGTGTGAAGGCTGAGGGTCAGGCGTCCAACGGCTCGGGCGCGACGCCGTTCTGGCGGCAGGCGGCGACGTAGGTGTTGGCCAGCAGGCAGGCGATGGTCATCGGCCCGACGCCGCCCGGCACAGGCGTGATGCGGCCGGCGACCTGCTCCGCCTCGGAAAAGGCCACGTCGCCGACCACGCGCGTCTTGCCCTCGGCCGCCTTGGCCGGATCAAGCGAGGGCACGCGGTTGATGCCAACGTCGATCACCGTAGCTCCCGGCTTGATCCAGTCGCCACGGATCATCTCGGGGCGACCCACCGCCGCGATCAAGATGTCGGCGGTGCGGCACAGGGCGGGCAGGTCGCGCGTGCGGGAATGGGCGATGGTGACGGTGCAGCTTTCGCCCAGCAGCAGTTGCGCCATCGGCTTGCCGACAATGTTCGAGCGCCCCACCACCACCGCATGCAGACCGGAAAGGTCCCCCAGCTGGTCCTTCAGCATCAGCAGGCATCCCAGCGGCGTACAGGGAACCAGGCCCGGCAGTCCGACGGCCAGGCGTCCGGCGTTGACGATGTGGAAGCCGTCCACGTCCTTGTCCGGATCAATGGCCGCCAGCACCGCCGACGAATCGATGTGCGCAGGCAGGGGCAGCTGCACCAGTATGCCGTGCACGCCTCCGTCGGCGTTGAGCCGGGCGATCAGCGCCAGCAGCTCGGCCTGCGTCGTCGTCTCCGCCAGCCTGTGGGTGTCCGACCGCATGCCCGCCCCCAGGGTGCGCTCGCCCTTGTTGCGCACGTAGATCTGACTGGCCGGGTCCTCTCCGACGATGACGACGGCGAGGCCCGCCTGGACGCCATGCGCCTGGCGCAGGCGACCGGCGGCGGCGGCGACGCGCTCCACCAGCGCGGCCGAGAACGCCTTGCCGTCGATCAGGGCTGCGCGTGCAGGTTCAGCCGTCATCTGGCGTCTCCGGGTCGGACATCGGGGCAGGCCCGCGATTTACAGTTCCGCTGGATCGGCGTCTATGATCGCGCCGCTTTTTGGAGACCGACCATGCGCCATTCGTCCGTCCTGCCGCTCGCAGGCGTTATCGCCCTGGCGATGGCGGGCTCCGCCTTGGCCCAGGAGGGTGGGCGGATTTCCGTGGGCGCTTCCCTCGAGGGCGAGCTGACCGGCCGGGACCCGACAACTGACGACGGCTCGCACTACGACGGCTACCGCTTTCAGGCTCGGGCGGGTGAACGAGTGGCGATCTCGCTTGAATCCGACAGCTTCGACCCTGTCCTGATCGTCGGCCGGCAGAACCGGCGGAGCTTCGAGGAACTGGCGCGCAACGACGATGCGCCCGGCCGAGGCCTGAATTCGCGGCTGGTCTTCACGGCGCCGGAGACCGGCGCATACGCGATCCGTGCGACATCGCTGGACGAGTCGCTCGGCGCCTACCGGCTCGGCCTGACCGCCGCCCCGGCCGCACCGGCCGCCACGCCGCTGACCTTGCCCGCCAACGAGACGGGCGAACTGCAAGAGGGGGCGGCGGTCAACGACGACGGCGCGCCGGCCGCGTTTTACCGCTTCTCCGGACGCGCGGGGCAGCACGTCTCGATCACGCTGGAGTCGTCGGATTTCGACGCCTATCTGGTTCTGCGCTCGGCTGGCGGGCCGGACGCGCTCGACGAGGACGACGACGGCGCGGGCGACGGCACAAACGCGCGCATCTCGCGCGCTCTCGCGGCCGACGGCGACTACGTTATCGAGGCGCGCGCCCTGACTTCGGAAGAGGTCGGCCGGTATCGCCTGCGGGTGGAGGAGACGCCGCCGCCCCCCGCGCCCGTGGAAGCCGGCTTTGGCCGCACGGTCGAAGGAGAGATCGCGGACGCCGACGCCCAGGCCGACAACGGCGCGCGCTACGACGCCTACCGCTTCAACGGGCGCGAGGGACAGCGCGTGCAGGCGGTGCTGAGATCCGGCGACTTCGACGCCTATCTGGAGATCGGATCGGCGGACGGGTCCTTTGAGGTTCTGGCGTCGGACGATGACGGCTTGGGGGAGGGTACGGATGCGCGGCTGAACCTGACCCTGCCGGCCGACGGGGACTATGTGGTTCGCGCCATGCCCCTGGGTCCTGAGGAACGGGGGCTCTACTCGCTGGAGCTGATCGACCGGGGACCCGAGCCGGAGCCGGGTGTCCTTGTCGTCGGCGAAACCGCGCGCGGGACTTTGTCGGGATCGGACGCGACCACGGAAGAGGGCGCGGCCTTCGACGCCTACCGGTTCCAGGCGAAGAAGGACGAAAAGCTGCAGCTGACGCTGGTCTCCAACGCCTTTGACGCCTTCATCGATGTCGGACGCCAGGCGCAGGGCGAGCCGTTCGAAAGCCTGGCCACCGACGACGACGGCTTGTCCGATACCCACGCGCGGCTGTCGTGGACGGCGCCTGAGGACGGCGACTACGTGGTGCGGGCGCGATCGTTCGGTCCGAACGCAACCGGCGCCTACGCACTGACGATCGAACGCAAGCCTTGAACCGCCAAGCTTCGTACGAGGCGTCATGAGCGAAGATCCGATCATCGCCCGCAAGGACCAGCACCTCGATGTCGTGCTGCAGGGACGGGGTCGTCATGCGCGAGACGCGGGTTTCGACGCCGTGCGCTTTGTTCACGAGGCGCTGCCGGACCTGGATCACGCCAAGATCGACTTGGGCGCGGACTTCCTGGGGCGACGGCTGAAGGCGCCTCTGCTCATCAGCTCCATGACGGGAGGCCCGACGCGCGCCGGCGAGATCAACGCGCGTCTCGCCGAGGCGGCCCAGCATCTGGGCATCGCCCTGGCGGTGGGCTCGCAACGCGCGGCCCTGGAGCGGGGGGCCGTAGACGGTCTGGACGGCGGGCTGAGGCGCAGGGCGCCGGATACGCCCATTCTGGCGAACATCGGCGCAGCCCAGCTGACCCGCGGCTTCGGGCTGGACGAGGCTCGGCGCATCATGGAAACGATCGGCGCCGACGCCCTGATCGTTCACCTCAACCCCCTTCAGGAGGCCTGCCAGCCTGAAGGCGATCGGGACTGGTGGGGCGTGGGGGCCGCGCTGGAAGCTCTGGTTCGCCGCCTGGACGCACCTGTCGTGGTCAAGGAGACAGGGGCGGGGATATCGGCGTCCACGGCCCGCCGCCTGGCGGACATGGGCGTGGCGGCGCTGGACGTGGCGGGGGCTGGAGGCTCGAACTGGGCGTTGATAGAGGGCGAACGCTCACAGAACGCCGAGGATCGGGCGCACGCCGCAGCGTTCGCCGACTGGGGCGCGCCCACCGCGCAGGCGCTTGTGGAGGTCCGAAGGGCGGCGCCCGATCTGTTGTTGATCGGCTCGGGCGGGGTGCGGCACGGTCTGGACGCCGCCAAGGCGATCCGGCTGGGCGCCGACATCGTGGGACAGGCGGCGGGCGTGCTCCCAGCCGCCACGATCTCGACCGAGGCCGTGATCAGCCACTTTCAGCTGGTGGTGCGCCAACTCAGAACAGCGTGCTTCTGCACGGGCTCATCCAATCTGCAGGCGCTGAAGCGGGCGCCCCTGCAGAGGCAGGCGCCGGCTCAGCCCTGAACGACGGTTCAGACGGTGACGATGTTCATGGCCTTCATCAGGGCGTCGCGGATGGCGGCCTCGGTGAAGGGCTTCTGGATCGTGGGGTTGCCGCGCCATTCATCCGGCAGGCCGCCTTCGCCGTAGCCGGTCGAGAAGACGAACGGCACGCCGCGCGCCTTGAGAGCCGCGGCGACGGGAAACACCTGACGTCCCGCGACATTGACGTCCAGCAGGGCCGCGTCCAGCGCCGCTTCGTCGCGGGCCAGCGCCTCGCCTTCGTCGATGTTGGACGCCGGTCCGACCGGCGTGCAGCCCATGTCCTCGAGAATGGTCTCCAGAAGCATGGCGACCAGGGACTCGTCCTCGACCACCAGCACGCGTCGACCCTGCAACTCGCCGCTCATCCTGTCTGCCTTCCGTCGAGGGGAACCGTCAGCTCCGCCGTTAGTCCGGAGGGGGCGTAGACCAGATCGATCTCGCCCGCCAGATCGTGACGAACATTGCGCTGGATCAATCGACTTCCGAATCCTCGGCGATCCGGTTCGATGACCGGCGGCCCGCCCGCCTCGCGCCAGGAAATGTGCAGGATCCGATCGCGCTGGTTGGTCACGTTCCAGTCGACGAGCACGCGACCGTCCGCGTGCGACAGCGCGCCGTACTTGGCGGCGTTGGTGGCGAGCTCGTGAAAGATCATTCCCAGCGAGAGCGCCATGGCCGGCTCCAGCGCGACCGGCGGTCCGTTGAGGCTGACGCGTGCGATGCCGTGGGCCTCGATCTCGTGGTTCAGGATGGCCCGCAGGTCGGCGCCTTCCCAGTGGCTGCGGGTCAGAAGGTCATGGGTATGAGACAGCGAAAGTATGCGCGACTGAAACGCCTCGGCGAAGGTGGCGGGGTCCCCGTGCGAACGTGCGGTCTGAACCGCGATCGACTGAACGGTCGCGAGCGTATTCTTCACCCGGTGGTTGAGTTCGTCGATCATCAGCTTCTGGCGCTCGGCGGCGCGGACGCTGTCGGTCACGTCGTAGCCCTGAACCAGGATGCCCGCCACCGCCCCTGAACTGTCCCGGATCGGCTGATAGACGAAGTTGAGGTACAGATTCTCCATGAGCCGATTGGGCCCGGTCTGAAGCTGCACCCGACTTTGCCGGCCCTCGAACGGCTCGCCGGTGCTGAACACGGTGTCCAGGATGTCGAAGAAGCCCTGGTCGCCAAGCTCGGGCAGGGCCTGACTGATCGGCTTGCCCACGATGTCCCGCCCGCCAACAAGCCGATGATAGGCGGCGTTCAAAATTTCGAAGCGATGTTCGGGACCAGTCAGAAGCGCCATGAAGCCCGGCGCCTGCATGATCATCTCGACAATGCGGTTACGTTCGGCCTCCAGACGTCGGTTGCTTTCCTGGACCTGCTGCGCGCGCTTCAGAACCTGGCCGCCGACGGCCGTGCGCGAAGGTCCGGGGTGGCCGTTCGTCTCGTCGCGCGCGGCCTCCAGATCGGTGACGTCGGTCGTGTGCTGAAGCAGCAGCACGACTTCGCCGTCCCGGTTGAGCACCGGCGTATGGGTGGCGCTCCACAGACGTTCTTCATAGACTGGCCGCCCATCCGCGCCAGGGCGCAGCAGCGAGAATCGCACCGCCGCCAGATGATCCCGCTGGCGCAGGTCGCGGGCCCGCTCCAGCGATGTGCGGACCTGGCGTACGTTCTCCGGAGCGTCGCTGCCCGATCCGGAGTCGAACGATTCGAACATGGGCTTTCCGACGATCTGGTCGCGGGTCACGCTGACTGCGTCGAGATAGGCCTGGTTGGCGGCGACGATCGTCAGGTCCGCCGGCCGCAAGAGCACATAGGCGTTCGGCGACGCGTCAAACGCAGCGCCCAGATCTCCGGCGTTGTCGCCCGTCGCGAAAAGTCTCAAAGACCACCCCACCCAAACTCCGGCTTGAACGCCTATCTACAGCGAAGGTTCAGGACGGCCGCCAGGTTTTTCGAACCCTTCAACCCGGCGCGGCTTTTTGCTTTTAGGGGCGCATGACTTTCGCCGCCGTCTTCGCTTCTCTCGCCTTTGTCCTCTTTCTGGCCTCGCCCTCCATGACCCAAGCCGCGCCTATCGTTAAGGTGGAACAAGGTGTGCTCGTCGGCCAAGGCGGTCGGACGGTTTCGGCTTTCAAGAACATTCCGTATGCCGCGCCCCCGACTGGCGAGCGTCGCTGGCGGCCGCCCTCCGAGCCGATGTCGTGGCAAGGAGAACGGGACGCGACCTCTTATGGCGCGATCTGCATCCAAGCGCCGGCGCCGGGTGATCCCGGGGTGGGCGCCGGACCGATGAGCGAGGACTGCCTCAACCTGAACGTCTGGGCGCCGACCGGACGGGGGCCAAGGCCGGCTCCGGTCATGGTGTGGATCCACGGCGGGGCGCTGAACAACGGCTCGGGAACTGCGGGTCTGTACGACGGCTCAGCCTTGGCCGAGCAGGGCGTGGTCGTGGTGACGCTGAACTATAGGTTGGGCCGGCTGGGCTTCTTTGACCATCCGGCTCTGGCGGCCGAGCGGCCGCCGGGTGAGGCGGCCGGCAACTACGGTCTGATGGACGTGATCGCGGCGTTGCGCTGGGTGCGCGCCAACATCGGGGCGTTCGGCGGGGACGCGGAGAAGGTGACCGTGTTTGGCGAATCGGCTGGAGGCGCGATCGTCACGCGGCTGATGATCTCGCCGCCCGCGCAGGGGCTGTTCCACCGCGCCGTCGTGCAATCTGGGCTGGGCCGCGAACGGGTCGCCTGGCTGGACCGGCGCGGCCCAAAGGGCGAGCCGTCGGCGCGCGAACGCGGCGAGGTGTTCGCCCATGGCGCCGGCCTGCGCACGGCCGCGGATCTGAGGGGCGCGCCGGCCGAGTTGTTTCTGACGCCCGCCCCCACATTCGCCAACGGCGACCTGTCGATCATCGACGGGCGGATCGTGCCCGACCAGGTGGAGGCGGCGTTTCGAGCCGGCGGGCAGTCCGGCGTTCCGCTGATCATCGGCACCAACAGCCGCGAGTTCTGGTGGATGCGTCCCACCGACCCCAACGGCTACGGGACGGCCGACGATGAAATGACGTGGCTCGAGCGTGCGGAAGCGGCGCAGGCCTATGGCGGGTTGGAGGGCTTCGACGCTCAGGCGGTGACGGACCTGATCTTCGCCGAACCGGCGCGCCACCTGGCCCGCCTGCATGCGCGGGCGGGACATCCGGCGTGGCTTTACCGCTTCGACGTCAGCTCGGCCCAGAATCCTGAGCCGCATGGCGGCGCGACCCACGCGATCGAGCGCCCCTATGTGTTCGGCACGCTGAACACCTTGCCCTATCCGGTCGAGGACCGAGACCGTGCCGCCTCGCGAACGATGATGGCCTACTGGACCGCGTTTGCGCGGTCGGGCGATCCGAATGGCCGGGGGCGCCCGACGTGGCCGAGGGCCGCCGAGGGCGACACGCGGCTGCTGCTCTTCGGCAACAGCGGCCCGTCCGCGCAGATGGTGCCGGACCGGATCAGGCTGGACGTGCTGGAGCGCTACCGCGAACGGACACGCTGAGCCGGTCCTCAGGCGGCGCCGCTCGACGCCGTCTGCTTGTCCTTCAGCGTCACCAGTTCCTCGGCCATGGTCGGATGGACCGCGCAAGTCGCGTCCCACTGGGCCTTGGTCAGGCCGGCCTTGACCGCGATGGCGGCCAATTGGATCATTTCGGGGCTGTCGGGGCCGACGATATGGACGCCCACGACGCGCTGGGTGTCTGCGTCCACCACCAGCTTCATCAGCACGCGCTCGTCCGAGCCGGTGAAGGCGTACTTCATGGGCCGGAAACGGGTGACATAGACATCGACGCCGGCGGCGCAGCTGTGGCGCGCCTCCGCCTCCGTCATGCCGACCACGCCGACCGGAGGCTGGCTGAACACGGCGGTCGCCACGGCCTCGTAGTCGAAGTGCTGAGGGTTGTCGCGATAGACCGTCTGGTGGAACGCCACCGCCTCGCGAATCGCGACCGGCGTCAGGTTCATGCGGTCGGTCACGTCGCCGATGGCCCAGATGTTCTCGGCCGAGGTGCGGGAGAAGGCGTCCACCTTGATCGCGCCTGCCTCGTTCAGTTCCACCCCGGCCGTCTCCAGCCCCAGATCGACCACGTGCGGCACGCGGCCGGTGGCGAACATCACCACGTCCGTCTCGATGCGCATGCCGTTCTCGAGATGGTTGACCAGACCGGCCTCAGTCTTTTCGATGGAGGCGTGCTGGCAGCCCAGGATGACCTTGACGCCCCGCTTCTCGATCTCGCCGGCCAGATGCGCGCGCACGTCGTCGTCGAAGCCGCGCAGGACGTTGGGCCCGCGGTAGATCAGGGTGGTGTCGACTCCCAGCCCGGCGAAGATGCCGGCGAACTCGACCGCGATGTAGCCGCCGCCGGCGATCAGGATGCGCTTGGGCAGTTCGGGAAGCTGAAAGGCTTCTTCGGAGGTGATGGCGTGCTCAATGCCCGGCAGGGCCTCGGGCTTCCACGGGCGGCCGCCCGTGGCGATCAGAATGCGTTCGGCGGTGATCGTCTGGTTCTTGCCCAAGATTTCGACCGTATGTGCGTCCTTCAGCACGGCGCGGCCGTGGATCAGATCCACGCCGGCCTTGCCGAGGTTGGCGGTGTAGATGCCGGACAGCCGCGCGATCTCCACGTCCTTGGCCTGCCGGAAGGTCGGCCAGTCGAAGCGGGCGTTGTCGAACGACCAGCCGTAGCCTTCGGCGATCTCCAGGGCGTGGCTGACCTCGGACGCCATGACCATGAACTTCTTGGGCACGCAGCCGCGGATCACGCAGGTGCCGCCGACGCGGTGCTCTTCGGCGACCGCGACCTTCTTGCCGTCCAGGGCCGTCAGCCGGGCGGCGCGCACGCCTCCGGATCCCGCGCCGATGACGAACAGGTCGTAGTCGTAGGAATGGCTCATGTCCGGCTCCGGCGTGTCTTGGGTCGAGCCCACTTAGGCGCCGGGGAGCGCGGCGGCAACGCACAAACGAAAACGGCGGCCCCGCAAAGGACCGCCGTCTCAAAGTCAGACTAGCGAGAGGCCAGGTCTCAGACGGTCTTCAGTTGACCGGCCGATTCCTTGCCCGAGCGACGGTCGCGCTCGATCTCGTAGGAGATCTTCTGGTTCTCATCCAGGCCGCGCAGGCCGGCGCCTTCGACAGCGGAAACGTGCACGAACACGTCCTTGCCGCCGTCGTCCGGCTGGATGAAGCCATAACCCTTGGTCGGGTTGTACCACTTGACAGTTCCGGTCGCCATTTCAGGACCTCCATCGGAAACGGCCAGACGCAACAGCGCGCCTGGCGGGGGTCGGTCTGAAAGGAGCGGCAACAGATCCCAGGGCGAGGCGCGGAGAACGAATGCGTTACGCAGAGAGATCGACAGGCCGCAAGATGGCCGCTTCAGCCCCGGAATGCAAGAACGAAGGACGATCAGCCTTCCGCAGGCTCTTGCGCCTTGTAGAACTTCAGGCAGCGCTGACGCAGCGCCGCGGTGATGGTCGCGCCGTAGAGCTGGTCCTGGATGCCGACAAAGCCCTCGGCCGCGAGCTGCTTCTTGACGTCGCCGACGGTGCGGCAGACGCCGCTCTCCGCCAGCTGGTAGGCGCGTTCGATGGTGGTGGGTCGAAAGGTCATGGCCGCAATATAGGCACGCTTGTGGCGAAAAGCTTGTGCGGGAAGTGGGCGCCTCAGGGGCGCAGCCGTTCGGTCCCGGCGTCGCCGCCTATGATGGCCTCGTCCGCCAGGTCCAGGAACAGGCCGTGCTCGACCACGCCGGTGATCAGCTTCAGGTCGTCGGCCAGGCGTGCGGGATCGTGGATGGCGCGGCAGGCGGCGTCGTAGATCAGATTGCCGCCATCGGTGCGGACAAGACCGCGTTCGGCCTGGCGCACGCGGGCGGGCTGGCTGATGTCGTGGTCGATCAGCACGTCGGCCAGACGATTGGCCGTGGTCTTGTGGCCGAACGCGACGACTTCGATCGGCAGGGGGAAGGCGCCCAGCACCGGCACGACTTTCGCCTGATCGGCGATGACGATGCAGCGGTCGGACGCCTCCCACACCAACTTTTCGCGCAGCAGCGCGGCCCCGCCGCCCTTGATCAGGGCCAGACCGGGCCCAATCTCGTCGGCCCCGTCCACCGTCAGGTCGATGCGCGGCGTGTCCTCCAGCGTCGACAGGGTCAGACCCAGGTCGCGCGCTAGGTCGGCGGTCCTGTCGGAGGTGGGCACGCAGCGCAGGCCGGACAGGCCGCGCGCCGCCAACGCCTTGACGAACCAGGCGGCGGTGGAGCCGGTGCCCAGCCCCACGACCATGCCGGCCTCGACGCATTGCGCCGCCGCCTCTCCGGCGTTCCTCTTCTGGAGGTCGCTCATTTCGCGTCCTTTTTACTCTTGGCCTTGTCGCGGAAGGCGAGGCCGGCCCCCGGTTTGTTGACCTGGCGGGCGCGGCCGAACACCAGGGCGTCGGCGGGCGCGTCCTCCGTCACCACCGAGCCGGAACCGACCACCGCGCCCGCGCCGATGCTGACGGGCGCGACCAGCGAACTGTTTGAGCCGATGAAGGCGCCGGCGCCGACCTCGGTGCGCGCCTTGTTGAAGCCGTCGTAGTTGCAGAAGATCACGCCCGCGCCGACGTTGGCCTTCTCGCCCACGGTGCCGTCGCCGAGATAGGCCAGGTGATTGGCCTTGGAGCCCCTGGCCATGGTGACGTTCTTGACCTCGACGAAGTTGCCGACGCGCACGCCCTCGGCCAGGTCGGCGCCGGGACGCAGGCGGGCGTAGGGGCCGACCTCGGCTCCGGACGCGACGCGGGCGCCCTCGATGTGGCTGAAGCTGCGGATGCGCGCCCCGCCTTCGACCACGGCGCCGGGCCCGAAGACCACAAACGGCTCGATCACCGCACCGCCTCCGACCTGTGTGTCCCACGCGAAGTGGACGGTCTCGGGGTCCGGCATGGTGACGCCGGCGGCCAGAAAGGTGTCGCGCTGGACTGTCTGGAACAGGGCTTCGGCCTGAGCCAGTTCGGCCTGCGAGTTGACGCCCATGACGGCGTCTTCCTCGGCGAAGACGGCGCGGGTCGGATGGTTCGCCTTGCGCGCCAGCTCGATCACATCGGTCAGATAGTATTCGCCCTTTGCGTTGTCGTTGGTGACGTCGGCCAGCAGTTGGAACAGCAGGGCCGAGGGCGCGGCCATGACACCCGAGTTGCAGGCGGTGAGCGCCAGAACCTCCGCCGACGCCTCCTTGGCCTCGGTGATGGCGCGCAGGGTGTCGTCTTCCAGGATCAGGCGCCCATAGGCGCCGGGATCGCGCGCATGAAACCCGACCACCGTCACGCCCTCGCCGCCGAAGACCGGTTCGATGTCCGACGCCTTCAGCAGGGGAACATCGCCGTAGGTGACCACCACGTCCCCGTCGAACCCGGAAAGCGCCGCCTCGGCCGCCCGCACGGCGTGGCCGGTGCCCAGCGGCGGGTCTTGGATCGCGATGCTGGACGGGCCCAGTCGCGCCTCCACATGGGCCCGGACGTCCGGCGAGTGGTCGCCCACCACCACCACGATACGCTCGCAGCCCAGTGCCTCGGCAGCATCGATGGCGTGATCCAGCATGGCGCGGTGGCCGACGCGGTGCAGCACCTTGGGCAGCGGCGACTTCATCCGCGTGCCCTGGCCTGCGGCCAGGATGACGGCGGCGCGTGAGCGGGTTTGGCTGGTCATGGATCGTCCCGGCGTCTAGGCGTTCCGCGCCGTCTACAATGCGCAGGCGTGCTTTAGAACCTCCGAGACCGACATCATGACCGACCGCGACCTGGAGGGCTGGACCCTCGTCTTCGATCTGGACGGCACGCTCGTCGATTCGGCGCCAGACCTGATTGGAACGCTGAACCGCCTGCTGGTTGAGGAGGGCCTGCCGACAGTGTCGATGGATTCGGCCAAGACCCTGATCGGCTCGGGCGCGCGGGCTCTGCTGGCGCATGGCTTTGAAGCCGTGGGGGCGGATGGGGAGAGGGCCCGCTCGGAGGCGCTGTTCGAGCGCTTCCTCGCCGACTACCGCGCGCACATCGTCGATGGCACGCGCGCCTTCGAAGGCGTCGAGGAGACGCTGGATCGGCTGGCGAAGCGCGGCGCGGTGCTGGTCACGGCCACCAACAAGCGAACGGACTTGTCCGAGTTGCTGATGGACCGGCTGGGGCTGGCCGATCGCTTCGCCGCGATTGTGGGGCCGGAGCGGGTCAGCGCCAGAAAGCCCAGCGGTGCGCATCCGATCGAGGCGGTGCGGATCGCGGGCGGGGATCCCGCGCGCGCCATCATGATCGGAGACGCAGCACCGGACGCCGACGCCGCGCGCGATGCGGGCCTGCCCTGCATCCTCACCACATTCGGCTACACGCCCGTGCCGGTGGAGCAACTCGGCGCGGACGTGCTGATCGACGCCTTCGAGGATGTGGAGGAGGCCGTGGACGCGCTCATCGCCGGCTTCTATGTGCGCCGGGCGATGGGTGTCGGCTGACAGCAGGGCTGATGGTCGCTGACAGAAGAACTCGCAAACGGCCGTCGCGCATGCGGTTGCGGATCGCGGCCTGTGTGGACACCTTGACGCACTCGTCTCCCCAAGGCCGCCGTTCATGATTTCCCGTTTCTTCGCCATTCCACTCTGGCAGCGGACAGCCGCAGGCTTCGTGCTGGGCATCGTCACGGGGCTGATCCTGCGCGAGCAGGCCGAGGTCTGGCTGCAGCCGATCGGCGACGTTTATCTGAATCTGATCCGAATGGTGGTGGCGCCCTTGGTGCTGTTCACCATCGCCAGCTCCATCGCCAAGCTGGGGGAGGGCGCCGGCGCCGTGCGGCTGGGCGTGCGCACCATCGTCTGGTTTGCGGTCACCTCTCTGCTGGCGGTGCTGGTGGGGATCGCGTTTGGCCACCTGATCAATCCGGGGCTGGGCCTGGCCGATCTGCCGCTGGGCGAGGTCAGGGCGCGTGAGATCCCAACGCCGCTGGAGGTGCTGATCGGCGTCGTGCCGACCAACCCGTTCGCGGCGCTGAGCGAAGGTCGGGTGCTGCAGATCATCTTCTTCTCGGCGCTGGTGGGATCGGCGCTGGTGGCGCTGGGCGACCGCGCGCAGGGCGTGCGGCGGCTGGTGGACGAGGGGGCGGCCGTGATCTTCCGCATCACGCGATGGGTGATCCAGCTGACGCCTATCGGTGTGTTCGGCCTGATCGGCTCGGTGGTCGGCGGCTATGGCTGGGAGGCGCTGCTGCCGCTCGGCAAATTCATCTTCGCCATTTACGCCGCGTGCCTGTTCCACATCTTCGTGGTCTATTCCGGCCTGCTGAAGCTGCACGGCCTGAAGGTGGTCAGCTTTTTCCGGGGTGCGTTCGCGGCGCAGCAGACGGCGTTCGCCACCTCTTCGTCGCTGGGCACCCTGCCGATCACCCTGCGCCAAACGGTGGAGAGGCTAGGCGTGCCCCAGGCCTACGCCGCCTTCGCCGTGCCGCTGGGCGCAAACGTCAAGATGGACGGCTGCGGCGCCATCTATCCGGCCATCGCGTCGATCTTCATCGCCCAGTATTTCAGCATCGACCTGACGCTGACCCAATACGTCCTGATCGGCCTGACGGCGGTGCTGGGATCGCTGGGCACGGCGGGGGTGCCGGGGACGTCCATCGTCATGCTGACGCTGACGCTGTCCACCGCCGGCCTGCCGCTGGAGGGGATCGGCTATATCGTCGCCATCGACCGGATCATCGACATGATGAGGACCGCCACCAACGTCACCGGCCAGATGCTGGTGCCGGTGCTGGTCGCGCGCGAGGAGGGCATCCTGAACGAGGGCGTCTACAATGGCCATGTCGCCTGGCTGCCGGGCGATCCGGACGCCGTCTCGACCGACGCGGTGAAGGCGTCGGGCATCTGACGGTCGGGCGAGCAGGGCGACGGCGATTTGCGTCTCCCGGTTTCGGCGCCATGTTGATGGGCCGACTTTGAGACTGAGCAGGAGCAAGACCGATCATGGCCCGGAAGCCCAACTACAACTTCGAACGCCAGGAACGTGAGCGCGCCGCCGCCCAGAAGGCCGCGGCGAAGGCGGCCGCCAAGGCCGAACGCAAGGCCGGTGCGGCCGGCGAACAATCCCCCACGCCCGAGGATCTCGGCGCCGACGGCAGCTGATCCTCCTTGCCCTGCGCCGTCGCGATTGTGAGCGGCGGCGCGAGGTCCTATCCTCACAGGCATGACCATGCGCTGGACCCCTGAAAGCTGGAGATCGAAGCCCGTCCTGCAGATGCCGACGGACTATCCGGACGCGCGCGCCCTGGCCGCCGTCGAGGATGAGCTGCGGGCGCTGCCGCCCCTGGTGTTCGCCGGCGAGGCTCGGAGGCTGACCGAGCGGCTGTCCCAGGTGGAGCGGGGCGAGGCCTTCCTGCTCCAGGGCGGCGATTGCGCCGAGAGCTTCAAGGAGTTTTCGACCGACAACATCCGCGACACCTTCCGTCTGATCCTCCAGATGGCGGTGGTGCTGACCTTTGCGGGCAGGAAGCCCGTGGTGAAGGTCGGGCGCATCGCCGGACAGTTCGCCAAGCCTCGCTCGTCGGGCGTGGAGCAGATCGGCGACGTCGAACTGCCCAGCTACCGCGGCGACATCATCAACGGCATGGGTTTCACGCCCGAAGAGCGCGTACCCGATCCGCAGCGGCTGATCCGGGCCTACAATCAGTCCGCCTCGACGCTGAACCTGCTGCGGGCCTTCGCCGGCGGCGGCTATGCGGACCTGTACAACATCCACCGCTGGACTCTGGGCTTCGCCGGCGACAATGCGGCGGGCGCCCAGTACCGGGAGCTGGCCGACAAGATCACCGAAGCCCTGGCCTTCATGGAGGCCGTGGGCGTCACGCCGGAGACCCACCCGGACTTAAGCCGCGTCGAGGTCTTCACCAGCCATGAGGCGCTGCTGCTGAACGTCGAATCGGCGCTGACGCGCTTGGACGGAGCGACCGGCGAGTGGTTCGACACCTCGGCCCACATGCTGTGGATCGGCGAGCGCACCCGGCAGCTCGACGGCGCCCACGTCGAGTTCATGAAGGGCATCCGCAATCCCATCGGCGTCAAGTGCGGCCCGACCATGGAGGCGGACGACCTCCTGCCGCTGATCGACGCCTTGAACCCGGACAACGTGTCGGGCCGGCTGACGCTGATCGGCCGGTTCGGCCACGACAAGGTCGGCGCGCGCCTGCCTGGCCTGATGCGCGCGGTGAAGGCGGCGGGCCGCAAGGTGGTGTGGTCGATCGACCCCATGCACGGCAACACGCTGAAGGCCGGCAACGGCTACAAGACCCGACCCTTCGACCGCATCCTGGGCGAAGTCCGCACCTTCATCGATGTGGCCGAGGCCGAGGGCGTGCACCCGGGCGGCGTCCACCTGGAGATGACCGGTCAGAACGTCACCGAATGCCTGGGCGGAGCGCAAGCGGTGACCGAGGACGATCTGTCCAGCCGCTATCACACGCACTGCGATCCGCGCCTGAACGCCGATCAGGCGCTGGAACTGGCGTTCCTGGTGGCTGAACGGCTGAAGGCTGTCCGCACCGACCAGGCGCGGGCGGCCTGACATGACCGCGAGCGGCCCAAGCGAAGAGCACGGCCGCGTCGCCTATCAGGGCGCGCCGGGATCGTTCAGTCATGAAGCCTGTCTCGCGCTGCGGCCTTGGGACGAGGCGGTCGGCTACGACAGCTTCGAGGCGGCCATCAACGCGCTGAAGACGGGCGCATGCGGGTGCGCCCTGATTCCGGTCGAGAACTCGTCCGTCGGCGTGGTGGAGCCGGCGGCGAGCCTGGTCGCCGCGCTGGGGGCTGAGCCGATCGCGGAGGTCTGGCGGCCGATCCGCCATGCGCTGATGGCCGTAGAGGGGGCGCGGCTGTCGGACATCCGCAGCGTGGAGAGTCACCCCGTCGCCCTGAGGCAGTGCGCGGCGACCTTGAGCGCCATGAACTTGAGGACTGTCGAGGCTTTCGACACCGCGGGCGCCGCGCGAGCCGTGGCCAAGGCCGGGGATCCGACGCGCGCGGCCCTGGCGCCCGCCGGCGCCGCCGAGGCCTACGGCCTGTCGATCCTCCGCAACGATCTTCAGGATTCAGGCGACAACCGCACGCGCTTTGTCCTGCTAAGCCTGAACAAGGGTTGACGGCGCACGCCTGTTGCGTGTTGAACAGGCGCGAGGATCGAAAACGATCCGCCCTGCCGGAACCCTGCGGACCCATGTCCTTCTCGCGCGACCTTTCCCGTTCCTTTGACCGTTCGCGCGCGGTGGCCGGCTATTATTTCGGCTTTCGATACGCCGGCTGAGGCGTCGGGCGTTTTCCGCTCCTGACCGTCTCTCCGGCGACCGCTCCTTTGTCGAGCGGCAGCACGCCCCTGCACATCGAAACACCATGCCGAAAGCCGCACCCCTTGACCGCATCCTCTCTGAAACAGGCCTGGCCTGAAGCCGCCCCGCACCTGACGCCGGAACAGCAGGCGCTGGCGGCGCTGCGCGCCGAGATCGACCGCATAGACGACCAGATCCTCGCCCTGTTCGAACAGCGCCTGGCCGTGGCCTCCGTCGTCGGCCGCGCCAAGGACGCTCCAAGCGGCGCCCACACCAAGCTGCGTCCCGACCGGGAGCAGACGGTGCAGGCCCAAATGTTGAGCAAGTGCGCGCCCGAGAACGCCGAGGCTGTCGAACACCTGTGGCGAGAGATCGTCGGCTGGGGGCTGGCGCGCCAGGGCCGGCTTCAGGTGCAGGTCTGGGCGCCGATCGAGCCCACGCGCGCCTTCGATGGCGCGCGTCTGCGGTTCGGCGCAGCGGCGGACATCCGCATGGTGCGCGATCCGCGAAAGGCGCTGGCCTTCGCGGCCGAGGGGCGCGGCGTCGCCGTGTTGGCGGTCAACACCGATGACGCCTGGTGGATGGGGCTGCGCCGCGAGTGGTCGATGCTCAGCGTCTTCGACGGCTACGGCGGCGATACACCCACCTCGCTGGCTGTCGGCAAGATCGATCCGCCGGCCCTGCCAAAGGGCCGTCGCGTGGTGGTCACCGCCGGCGGGGACGCGGGCGACGGCGGCGGAGCCCGGCGCTGGGGCCTGAACACGCATCATGGGTGGACCCTGGCCCTGACGGACGCCCGACTGTCGCCAGGCGAGGCGGAGGGCTGCGTGGGGGCGATTGGGTGACGGATCAACAAGGGCGCGTTACTCGCGCCCTACCGTCCCGCCGCAAGGGAGCGCGAGCACGCGTTGATCCTGCCTCGCGCCGAGGGCCATCATTTTCGTCGGTTGCGGAAATGAAGAAGACGAATGGTGGGTGATCACAGGTTCGAACTGTGGACCCGCTGATTAAGAGTCGCCGTCTTCTGCTGATTCCATAGGACTTTCCTCCCAACCGGAGGTGAATCCTTCAATGCTGAATCAATGGCTTATGGCCGAAGTGCCAACTGATCTCGCCGACCTTCTGGGCTTGGATCACCCGCCCGGCGGACCACCAGAAACGCGAAACGCCGCTCCGTCTGGATCACGGAACGGCGTCGCAAAGGCAGAGGAAGCCGGGCAGCTTCAGGCGGAAATATACGACCTCCTAGGCCTCGCCTCAACCCCTGACAATTCGCCGTTAGATCGACCGATCACCGTCACCCGCTTCGCGTCCGCAGCGGCGACTCGGCAGACGCGCGAGGCGACCACACTGCGTCAGTTCGCCGATGTAATCCGCTCCACGCGCGCCGCGGCTAAGTCGGCGCTTCCCTGGTGCAAGCTGGCGACCTTCGGCGATGAACCGACTGCGAAGGGTTCGCTGCGGCACGACGCCAATCTGCAGGCGGTGGAGGGCATAGAAGGCGATTATGACGCCGGCGCTGTCACTCTGGACGAAGCTGCGGCCCGGCTGCAGGCGGCGGGCGTCGCAGCCTTGATCTACACCACGC